>ENA-OPAG01000675-OPAG01000675.1-human-gut-metagenome-genome-assembly--contig:-NODE-675-length-19794-cov-3.311363_pt1 | contig 19794 bp, 15 predicted proteins | sample MGYA00241053_ERZ501422 | MGnify/ENA primary metagenome ERZ501422 (study PRJEB25962, sample SAMEA2042619) | human gut metagenome | biome: human gut; feature: human-associated habitat; material: faeces... | reverse complement strand
TTATCTGTAGCCCATCCCGGTTCACTGATGGGAGCGTCATAATCATACGAACTGCACATAGCAGAATAAGCAGGGTTGTTGGCACCTCCCCAATGGCCGAAAGTAGTACCCCCATGTGTCATATAAAGACTGAAAGAGATATTGCGGTCGAGCATATCCTTTATGCCCTGTACCATACTCTTGGCGGGACGAGTCTCGTGTTTGCGCCCCCAATGATCAAACCACCCACTCCAAAACTCGCTGCACATCAACGGTGTGTCCGGACGAGCCTCCTTAAGACGTTTAAATTGTTGCTCAATGTTGGCTCCCGTACCAAAGTTGATAGTCCAAAGCAGATCGTCCAGACCATTCCGGTCGAAAGTACTGCTCCAATCACATTGGAAAAGGGGAACCTCAGTAAACCCGGCACTTTTCACGATGTCACGAATCGCCGAGACATAAGGTTTATCAACAGCATAGGCACCGTATTCATTTTCTACCTGTACCATAATGATATTCCCTCCCCGGGTAATTTGCAAAGGTGCGAGCTGCTTGCCAACTTCCTTCATAAAAATAGCTGTACGTTCCATGAAGTAAGGATCGAGTGTACGGAGAACGATATCTTTCTTCTTCAATAGCCACCAGGGAAGTCCGCCCATTTCCCATTCGGCGCAGACATAAGGACCTGGACGGACAATAACGTACATTCCGTGCTTCTGTGCCAAACGGCAGAAAGCTGCTATATCATTTTGTCCGGTAAAGTCAAATTTACCCTCAGTCTGCTCGTGAATGTTCCAAAACACATAAAGACAAATGGTATTCATGCCCAATGCCTTACACATCTCGATGCGATGTTCCCAGTAAGGTGCCGGAATACGGGTATAATGCAACTCGGCAGCCTTTACGGTGAAAGGCTTGCCATTTAAAAGAAAGGTATTCTTCCCGATCGTAAAGTTCTGCGCCGCGACAGGCAACGAAAAAATCAGTACGAGAAGTAAAATCAGTTTTTTCATGTTATTATTGTATTGTTCTTGGGTTTTATTGAATTATTATTATTTAAGCCTCATCTTTATTTTTCCGAAGCAAGGCAGCGCTTCAAGGGTTTTGCAAAAATTCCCCCATGCTATTTCGGGATAATCCCAGCAATTGTTGACATACAGGATCAGTTGGTCATCCGGTTGTTTATTGATCCGGCATGCCACCGAAGCATCTGTAGACAAAACCGAAAGCTGATGGATAGAAGGGGAAGCTGTCGAAAGAGTATAATAATAGATGTTTTCTTTCATCCCCTTAGCGGTTTGAGTCAACGGGTAGCGGCAATTGGCTCCTGCATCTGCCCAATAATAATAGTTGTGTGTATCGTCTCCCCAAGGTTGAAGGGGTTCTTTACCGTAAGCAGCCTGCTTCGAAATGTATAAAGCAGTCTTTCCTTCATTTCCAGCAAAAGCTTTTTCCGGATAATAGTTCCAATACCCTTTACGTTTCCAGTCCAACTGCTGTATGGCATCTGCCAGATGGAAAGACAAACCTGTTTCACGCAGAAATCCGTTGGGAGCTCCATCTGTCAGGTAATCCACCTCCAACTGTCCATCGGGAGTTATTTTTATCGAAAAATCAACAGTTACCTCCTTATAATTTCCGGCAAGGTCGATATATACATCTCCGTTTGTTTCCTGCCGGTAACTGAATGCACTTTTCTTCCAGTCCTCTTCCAAAATCATAAACCGCGTAGCTGCTTTGCGTACTTCCGCTCCTGTCAAATGATTCAGGTTAATATACAAGTTCAGGAAAGGTCCTTTTTCTATCAGTACCCGGTCGCCGGCTTTGGCTTGTGTAATCAACCCTGTCTCTTTACTGAACGGTATTTCAAAACCTTCCCCACGAATGATCACCCAATCACCGGTTTCTTCCACCGATAGCTTATTTCCGTCAAGCACAGGTGGAAAAACAATCTTCTCCGTTCCGAGTATCGGACGGTAAGTGTCGATCAGGCTTCCATCGGCCGTCCAAAATTCAATCAACAGATGCTCACCTTCTTCCCACCGGTCAGCGGGGATCACTATGCTCCCTTTCTGATGGGGCGGAATGGCCGGAAGTGCAAAATTCTTCTTCACCCCCCGATAAGTATAACTCATCTGAAGTTCGTTCAGGCTCGTATGATCAAAGCGATTATAAACCGGAAGCACCAAACGCTGTCCGGAAGTGAAGTTACGAATATCATCAACTAACAGACGCACCGGCGAATACGCTTTCTTCGTAGCCCAAAATTCCGGTTTCTGACGTCTCCATACATCTACGATTCCCCACTCACCATAACCTACACAATTACCTTGATAGCCTTCGGGCTTGGCTGTGTGGGCAAACTCTTTCCAGAACGAAATACCGGCCTTGGGCACAGGCAAAGCAAAAGTTTCATCTACATATCCCCAAATAGCTCCTCCCAATCCTCCAGGCGCATCAAACAGTCCACTCCACATCATGTCAAGTGATTTTCCCCAGAACTCACGGATATTCGGGTCAGTCTGCAAAGTAGAATAAGTATAACAGGCCGGATGTGCCCATTCGTCAAAAAGAGCAGGAATCCCATGTCCCTGAAAGTGGCGGGTATTCATTCCCCATTGCGAAAGGTTACCGTTCACATCCTGATAGTGCATACTGAGTATATCATAAATTTTCTCCTTTGTGTCTACCGATCCCGGATAACTGAAAATAACGGGACGAGTCGTGTCTGTTGCCTTCACCCAGTCCCAACAAAGCTGAAAGTTAGTACCATACACACTCTCATTACCGATACTCCAAAACAAAATAGACGGATGAGAGCGGAAACTCTTCACCATCTCCTGACACTGTCCCAGATAACGGTCAGTATATTCGGGATTGCTTTGCGTTTTACCGGGAGCATAATTTTTCTGCCGATAAGTATCTACAAAACAGACAGCAGTCTCACTCTCGACATACACCCCATAACGGTCACAGTATTCCAGGAATCTTTCAGAAGGAGGATAGTGCGACGTACGTACAAAGTTCATGTTCGCTTCTTTGAACAGAAGTACATCAAGGCTGTCCAATTCAGCGGTAGTGGTTCGTCCCAGAGTGGGATGAATATCATGCCGGCAGGCTCCGCGCAATTTCACAGGCTGTCCGTTCACCAACATACGATTACCTGCTATTTTAACTTCACGAAATCCCACTTTACGGATAAAACGGCTGATTTCTTTCCGATCCTGCAGAAGTACAACAGTCAGGGTATATAAATTCGGATGTTCAGCATCCCACTTCAACGGACGTGAAACAGGCAGCGACCAGACCTGTTCTTCTGCTCCTGCCTTCAACGGAAAACAATCCTGAGGAAGTTGTACAGGTTTTCCGTCAGGAGCTGTCAGCTGCAACCGGACCTCAGCAGGTTCATTTCCGGCAGATGTACAGGCAAAACGAAGGACAGCATCTCGGTACAATGAGTCCAAATGAGTCTCTACACTAATATCGTAAAGATGGGTAACAGGTAACGTGAACAAAGTCACATCCCGAAGAATCCCTCCAACAGGGTGATGTGCATATCCCGAAGCATAAGAGATTTCATCCAGCCGGTCGGTCACTTCCAACTGTATTTCATTTTTCTTCCCTGGACGGGCCTGTGCTGTTATATCGGTTTCCCAACGAGTAAAGCCACCGTGATGTTCGCGCACCAACTGCCCATTGACACTTAATTTGGCATGGCTGTAAACTCCGTCAAAACGGAGAATAATACGTTTTCCGGCATAATCGGCAGGAATAGTAAACGATTTCCGGTAGAAAAAAGGCTTGTCGTGTTCTATGGCATATCCTTGCATAGCTGCCTCACCGGGAACTTTAATTGTAGTCCATTTGCTTTGGGGTGAATATTTAAATTGCCAGGTTCCATTTAGCAGTATCACAGGCTGTCGAACTCCTTCCTGTTCCACAGGGATAGTATAAGCAGGATACGAAGAAGAGGTAAAAGGTGCAGCGGTAGCCGACGTAGCAGAAAACAAGAAAAATAGACCAACCACTATAGTAAACAAAGAAAGTCTCAATTTCATGATATACGATATAAGAGGGTTAATTGAAGGTACAAAGGAACAAGAAATATCATTTACAAAAAATAGACTTTATTTCTTAAAAGATGGACAATCTTATGATTTTTAAAAGATTACTCCATTATAACTCATAAAAAAGGCTGCATCGTTGTCAATGCAGCCCTTTTATTATTTTTTAGAATCTTTACTTAGCCAATTCATTGATTACATCCATAATCTTCTGTCCTATTTCCTCAGCAGCCTCCATAGTCGATGCTTCACTGTATACACGGATAATGGCTTCGGTATTGCTCTTACGCAAGTGTACCCACTTGTCTGCAAAGTCAATCTTCACACCGTCGATATCATTGATTTCTTCGTTCTTATAGATTTCCTTTACCTTAGCAAGGATAGCATCTACATCTATTTCCGGAGTCAGATCTACACGATTCTTAGCAATGAAATAAGGAGGATAAGTTGCACGCAACTCGCTCACCTTCTTGCCTTCATGAGCCAAATGGCTAAGGAATAACGCGATACCTACCAAAGCGTCACGTCCGTAATGGCTGGCAGGATAAATCACTCCACCATTACCTTCACCTCCGATCACCGCATTGGTTGCCTTCATCTTGGTCACTACATTCACTTCACCTACTGCAGAAGCATTGTACTCCATACCATATTTACGTGTCACATCGCGCAAAGCACGTGTAGAGCTCAAATTAGATACCGTATTACCCGGAGTATGTTTCAGTACATAGTCGGCCACTGTGACCAATGTATATTCTTCACCATACATCACACCGTTCTCGCAGATCATGGCCAGACGGTCTACGTCAGGGTCAACAACAAATGCGACATCTGCTTTTCCCCCCTTCATCAGGTTCATGATATCACCCAGATTCTTTTCCAGAGGTTCGGGATTGTGGGCAAAATTACCGGTCGGTTCGCAATAGAGTTTTTCTACGTGTTTCACTCCCAGACGTTCCAACAGTTCAGGCAGAATAATACCCCCTACGGAGTTTACGCAATCGATGGCTACAGTGAAGTTAGCTTTCTTGATAGCTTCTACATCTACCAAGTCAAGCGCCAATACACTGTCGATATGTTTTTTGTTATAAGTAAGATCTTTGCGATAAGAACCCAGATGATCAACATCTGCATAATCGAATTCTTCGGCCGCAGCAATGCGAAGCACTTCTTGTCCTTCGGCTGCATTCAGAAATTCTCCGTGTTCGTTCAGTAATTTCAGTGCATTCCACTGCTTGGGATTATGTGATGCAGTCAGGATGATCCCTCCGCAAGCCCCTTCCATTGTCACAGCTAATTCTGTTGTCGGGGTAGAAGCAAGGTCGATATCAACCACGTCCCAGCCCATACCCATCAAGGTACCGACTACAACGTTCTTCACCATCTCACCCGAGATGCGGGCATCGCGGCCCACTACTATCTTGTTACTGTTCGATTTGCATGTCTTGCGAATCAAAGTGGCATAAGCCGAGGTGAATTTTACAATGTCAAGCGGATTCAGTCCTTCGCCTGCGCCTCCGCCAATGGTTCCACGGATACCAGAGATAGATTTGATTAGAGTCATAGGTTGTTGTTTTAGAAAATTGGTTATTTAGTAGTTTTAGTTCAATGCTTTCTGAAATTTACGAATATCGTAGAAATAGGGGTTTACATATTGGTTTGCACTCTGATGTCCCATCTTCGAAGGTACAATCATTCTCACATGGGCATAATTGGTAACATACTTTAAAGCAAGCAGCCATCCGGGAGGAACGTCTGTCGTACCATATTTGGCATACATCGAACCTTCTGTGAATACACCGGCCACCGAAGTTCCATTATCTACGTAACGGAATACATCCGGATAAGTATAGTAGTTCGGATAGTTTTCAAAACCGGGAAGCACCACATTGAAGCAAGTAGTATCATTGGCCTTAATATCATGCTCCACGAAGCGTACGGCTACAATATTATTATTTTTGATAGAATCGTTCTCCGGTTTATCGGTAACAATACCTTTATCCACAATCTGCATATAGACTCCGTTTGAGAAAGCTACATATTCATTCTTGGTCGTATCCGTCTTATATCCGTTTGCTTCAAAGTCACTCTCAGAAATAGTACGGATATCGTGCTTTTTAATAAAAGCGTTTACCGCATCTTTCTCTTCATCCAGCATTTCTGCATAAGTCTTCGAATTGTCGCAAGCCTGGAACATATATCCGAAGGCTAACAAGGAAAAAAATAACAATAGAAGTTTTTTCATTTCTGTATCTTATGTATATTCCGTACAAATGTATTTTAAATTAGTCGAATCTTTAGATTTAAAAGCAGAAAGTTCAAGTCTTTTAACCTTTGACTTTCAACTTTTAACGGAAGAGCAAGGAGCCATGGGCTATAAGTCAAAAGTAACAAGAAGTTATACACTTGTCATTCCTTATTCATAAATTGTAACCGACAACCCGCGACCTCATTGTTTCAGAAGCGGCTTATATTTCTCCAATGCCTGTTCAAACACTTTCACAGCCTCTTCCATCGTACCGTAAAACTCTCCGCCTGACGCATTGAGATGCCCACCACCATTGAAAAACTCGGCAGCTAACTGGTTGCAAGGAAACTTACCTACGGAACGAAGTGAAATCTTAATCATTTTCTTTTCCGTATCCTCACGGAGGAAACAAGAGAAACAGACATTCTTAATCGAAAGCGGGATGTTTACAAACCCTTCGCTATCGCCTTTGATATAATCAAATTTTCCCTGTTCATCTTTGGTCAGCGATATAAGCGCAGAATTGTAATCTTTATACACCCGCATATTCGATAATACATATCCCATCAAACGCAAACGGCTTTCGGAATAAGTATTGTAGACTTTCCGGTAGATATCATCTTTATCGATTCCTTTTGAAAGCAGTTCGCTGATAATGAAATAAATCTCACGATTATTAGAGTTATAAGTGAATCCTCCGGTATCTGTCATCATACCGGTATAAATACATTCAGCCCCCTCTTTGGAAATGTCACTGAAATATCCCATCCGGCAAATCAGGCGAAACACCAATTCGGAAGTAGAAGAAATTTCAGGATGTGAAACAGTGATCCGACAAAAGTCTTCGGGATGAAGATGATGATCTATCATTATTTTACGTCCCGGTGAGGAAGCTACTATATCAGCCATCTCGTCAATGCGCTTCAATGCATTAAAATCAAGACAGCAGATAACGTCTGCTTCCATAATCAACTTATCGGCAAACTCTTTATAACGGTCATACAGCAAAATATCCTTGCTACCCGGCATCCATCTCAGGAAATCGGGGAAAGCATTAGGGACAATTACATTTACAATTTTATCTTGAGAATCCAGAAAATGATACAATCCCAACGATGAGCCAATGGCATCTCCGTCAGGCGACACATGGGATACGATTACTATTTTGTCGGCCCGTTCAAACCATTTAGTAAAATGATCAATATGGGTTTGAGCAATTACTTTAGTCAGCATAACTTGTTTGTATAAATATGAGTTGGCAAAAATACGATAAATCTTTGTACTTAGAGCAAAAACCTCACAGAACCTTCGTCGGAAAGGGAGATAAAATGCAATCCCAACCGACGGCATTCTTCACTGAACACTCCCTTATAATAAGCGGACAGGGAAGAATCCAGAATAACCTCCCGGCAATGAAACAGTTGGGCCAATGACTCCAATCGTCCTGTATAGCCCTTACACAAATACAAATAATCTATGTTTAACGGTTCAGCGACAGTTTTGTTCCGCCAACGGTTATCACTGACCATACAAATACGTTTATTACCGAACAGAAGCAGGTGGTCCTGCATCCAGAAGCCGGAAGAGCGATAGTCTTTTGTTATGGGTATCGGGGTATTCAGGTGTAACCGATTCCAATAGCCGGTTACCGCACGCGAAAGCCGTCTTTCATCCGGAATGCTATCTGCATAGGCAAGCCAGGATTTACCTTGAGACTCAATGCAATGTACAACCGGACATCCCCGGACATTATAGAAAACAATGCTCTGCACCGGTCGGTCAGCCATCCTCCATGCCCAATGAAGACTACCTGTAACCAACAGGCAAACACCTACAAGGTACAAACTTTTCGCACTACGAACCATCATATGACGCATACAGGCCAACAAAGCCAGATAAAAGGCAAGAACTTCCGCCGGATAAATCCAAACATTATCGATAGATGCCAACGGTAGATGCTCTACCCAACGAACCGCAGCATTCAGTAAATCGATAAGAAACTTCACCGCCACAGCACACCAGGTATAAAGCTGAGAAAAAGGGCTGACCACCAGCAGAATAACCGCTGAATACATAATCACCGACACAAGTGGAATTACCAACAGATTAGTCAATAAGAAATGGGTGGAAAATCTGGAAAAATACAACAATACCAAAGGGGCTGTACCTATCTGCGCAGCAAGCGAAACACACATTAATGCCCAGACTTTTTTTAATACTCCATTACCAATCGGAAGCAACCTGAACAACCGGGGATATATCAGTAGAATGGCAGTAACAGCCGAAAAAGAGAGTTGAAATCCAACATCAAACAGCCAGAAAGGATGAACCGCCAACATAATAAATGCAGTCAGCGCAAGCGTATTAAGTGAAATACCCGTACGCCCGGATAAGACCGACAAAGCCAACAATGAAAACATAATAACCGAACGAACCACAGAAGGGGACAGCCCTGTAATGAAAGCAAATCCCCACAATGCAGTAATTATCACTATCGCACGAAACAGCCTCACCCCCCAAACATTCCCCGGCAACCACTTCAGAAGTAAAAGAAGCAGCATATATAAAAATCCGATATGAAGTCCGGAAAGTGCCAGTACATGACTGGCCCCTGACACGGAATAAGTCTCCCTAATATCTTCACCTAATTCCTCTTTGTAGCCAACAGTAAGCGCGGCAAGTACGGCAAACTCATCCGGTTCGAACTTCAAAGCACGATATTTATCCAGAATCCGGTCCCGGCAGTCCAATGCAATCTGCCGAAAGGAACGGGACATCCTGTGTCCGATTATCTGCCATTTTCCCTCTGCAACAAAAGCAACTCCTCCAATCCCTCTGTAACGTAAATAACGGGCATAATCAAATTCATCGGGATTACCATTATTGGAAGGTGGAGATACGCGCGCCATCAATACTAACTCGTCCCCATTATGTAAACTTCCGGCGAGTGAATCTTTCGAAATGTAAAGCAATACTTTCCGATTCACCGGTACGACTCCCACTGAGCCTTGTTTTTCTGTCAGAAATGCCGGACAGAGAAAAGTATGTTCCTTCTCGTCGGGCCGATCAGTCAGGATAGCCCGATAAACGCATTCTTGTTTTTGGAAAGCATATACAGTTTGTTGTAAAACCTGATTCATGCCGCCGGTTCCGGCCCCAAAAACAAGTAGATAGGCAACACTGCCGAATATCCACCGAAACGAATAGCGACGTGAAAAATAGACTGCCAGCAGCAGAAAAAATAATCCGGCAGAAACTCCCACCAACACGGTATCCGGAACATACACCTCCTTGAAAAACAAATAATTACCAACAAGAAAGCCTGCTATCAGAGGTAATAGCAGGCGTAAAAATGGATATCGATGTAAATACCGGAAGCTCACAAGCCGGCCTTACAGCCCTTTCATGGCATGAATCGTCTCTTCCGGATTCTCAGCAGCAAAAATGGCATTTCCTGCTACCAACGCATCCGCCCCGGCAGCCACCAGACGGGCACCTGTTTCCAGATTCACTCCACCATCTACCTCGATCAGCGCTTTCGATCCGGTACGCTCAATCAGTTCACGAAGTTCACGTACTTTCTCTACCGAGTGCTCAATAAACTTTTGTCCTCCGAAACCGGGATTCACACTCATGATCAACACCATGTATACATCCCGGATAATGTCCAGCAACAAAGCTACCGGAGTGGCCGGATTTATGGTAACAGCAGGCTGCATACCGGCCTCACGGATTTGTTGCACCACCCGATGAAGGTGTGGACATGCTTCGTAATGTACATTCATAATATGCGCCCCCAATGCCTTTACTTCAGGAATAAACTTCTCAGGATTGACTATCATTAAATGTACATCCAACGGTTTCTGAGTCAACTTAGCAACATACTTCAGCACCGGAAAGCCAAAGGATATATTCGGAACAAATACTCCGTCCATAATGTCAATGTGCACCCAGTCGGCTTCACTACGGTTAATCATCTCAAGATCCTTTGCCAGATATGCAAAATCTGCCGAAAGGATAGAAGGGGATATAATAGGTTTCATATTCATCAATATTTTAATAATAGCACAAAATTAACAAAAAAACATCAGAGCTCCCTCTTCTATAACAGTTTATTTGGCAGAAATTCTTTCCTTCTATTCCAATTCCACAATTGCAAGTGACAGACTCTGCTTTCCAGTACGTTGCCTTTACACTATCAAAGCATAAGATAGAGAGCCTCACCGCCAATTATTCCGCCTTCATCCTAAATGCCTCAGTCAGATGAAACCCACGCAAAAGTTCATCTGTCTTCAGCCTCTTTTTACCCGGTAACTGTAAAGAAAGGATATTTACAAACCCATCCGACACGGCTACTTTCAGGAAGTGCTTTCCATCTGTAATAATGCTCCCCGGAGTCAGTGCATGTACTTTCTCTTCTTTCTCACTCTCAAAGATTTTCACTACAACCGCTTCACCTTCCGGATTAAGTAATTCACTCCACGCAGCAGGATAAGGAGAAAGCCCGCGGATAAAATCATAAACCCGTTTCACCGGTTGATTCCAATTAATCCTACAGGTTTCTTTGAAGATTTTCGGAGCCGGACGAAGCTCGCCGACCACTGCCATTTCTTCCTGGGGAATTGCCTTTACATTTCCCTCCAGAATAGCATCTACCGTTTCTATCACCAGCCGTCCGCCCAACTGCATCAATTTGTCATGCACCACTTCCACATTGTCCGTATCAGCAATAGGAACGCGCACCTGCTGGATCACCTCACCTGTATCGATTTCATGTTTCAGGAAAAAAGTAGTAATCCCCGTCTCCGTATCTCCATTGATAACCGCCCAATTGATAGGAGCTGCCCCACGGTACTGCGGAAGCAAAGAAGCATGAAGATTGAAAGTTCCAAAACAAGGCATGTTCCATACCACTTCCGGCAACATCCGAAAAGCCACAACAATCTGCAGATCGGCCTTCCATTCGCGAAGTGCCTGAACAAATTCTGCATCTTTCAGTTTCTCCGGCTGTAATAAAGGCAACTGATGATCCAGCGCATATTGCTTTACCGGAGAATATTGGATTTTGTGTCCACGACCGGCAGGTTTATCAGGCATTGTAATCACCCCGACTACATTATAGCCGCCTTCCACCAGACAGCGCAGGGCCTCCACTGCAAAATCAGGAGTCCCCATATATACGATTCTTAAATCTTCTTTTTTCATATTTAAAAAGCTATGAGTTATAAGTTTCCGGAAATTGTAACCCGTCAATCTTCCGAGAAATGCACCAATACCTGGCGATACGAATTAAATATTTTAGATTTTGAAACAAATCCCAGATACTTTCCTTCTTCGTTGACTACCGGCAAGTTCCACGCTTTTGTATCGTCAAACGTCTGCATCACCTGTTCCATACTGTCGGTATCATACAAACGGGCAGGAACGGAAGTCATCAATTTACTAACGGTAAAACGATGATAAAGTTCCTGACGGAACATGATGTTCCGGATATCATCCAGCAGCACGACGCCTAATAGAATTCCATCCTTGTCTGTCACAGGAAACATATTACGATGGGAGGTCGAAATAGCCTTTACCAATTCACCCAAATCCATTTCTGGACGTACACAGACAAAGTCTGTTTCGACTACATTTTCCACTTTCATCAATGTCAGTACAGCCTTATCCTTATGATGGGTCAGCAACTGTCCTTTCTTGGCCAGACGCATGGAATAAATACTGTGGGGTTCGAACACAATGATTGTCAGATAAGAACTGACCGAAACAATCATCAAAGGCAGAAAAAGGTCATATCCACCGGTCAGTTCAGCAATCAGAAACACACCGGTCAACGGGGCATGCATGACCCCACTCATGACTCCTGCCATTCCCATTAGAGCAAAGTTCTTTTCCGGTAAAGTGGAAGTAAAATCAAAATCATTGCTAAAGTGGGAGAAAACAAAACCGGCAATACATCCCAAATACAACGAAGGAGCAAAAATACCACCGCATCCGCCTCCACCGTTAGTCGCACTCGATGCAAATACCTTCAACAGGATAATCAATACCAGATAAACCAACAGCAGATTGCCATATCCATAGAACAAGGAGTTATTCAATACCGTATCCCAATCGGCATTACTCGTACCGTTCAGCAATAATTCAATCGTATCGTAACCTTCACCGTAAAGAGGCGGAAAAAGAAAGATGAGTACACTCAACATCACACCACCCAATGCCAACTTCTTATACGGATTGGACAGTTTACCAAATACCCCTTCTACAGAACTCATGGCACGTGTGAAATAGAGTGATACCAATCCGCAAAAGATACCTAAGAGAATCACATAAGGAATACGTTCCAACTCAAAAGGCTGATCCAAATGAAATTTAAACATAGCCTCTTGCCCGGTTGTAATATACGAAACAGTAGCAGCCGTAACAGCCGAGATTAACAACGGCAACAAGGATGACATGGTAAGATCAATCATCAATACTTCCAAAGTGAATACCAATCCCGCTATCGGCGCTTTGAAAATACCTCCAATGGCACCGGCAGCACCACATCCCACCAGCAACATCAACGTACGGTGTTCCATCTTGAACATACTTCCCAGATTCGATCCGATAGCCGATCCGGTAAGTACAATAGGGGCCTCGGCTCCTACCGATCCGCCGAAGCCGATGGTAATGGCACTGGCAATGGTCGACGACCAGATATTATGGCGTTTGATACGTCCTTGACGACGTGAAATTGCATAAAGGATCTTCGTAACCCCATGACTGATATCATCCTTTACGATATTGCGCACAAACCATCCGGCAAGGAAAATACCGACTACCGGATAGACCAGATAAAGGTAGTTGGCCTCTGTCGTATTAAAATTATCTGTGAGAAAGTTCTGTATCGTATGAATGAAGAACTTCAGGATCAATGCAGCAATAGCTGTAAAAATACCTACCAGAAAACTTAAAATGAGAATAAACTGCTTTTCTTTAATCTTATTCTCGCGCCAAATAATAAAGCGCTGTAATAAACTTATCTTTTCTTTTTCCATTATTCGCGAATAATCTTAATCACTCCACCTTTATCCAGTTTAATGATACTCGATGGTTTAGGACGACTCATATCATCCTGCCGGAAATTGACAATGTAGTCTACCGACGATTTTATTTCTTCGCTGATTTCATTGAAATTGGCAGCTCCCGGCTGTCCACTGATATTGGCAGATGTCGAAACAATAGCCTTACGAAACTGCTGGCACAAACGACGGGAGAATGCTTCGTTCGTCACCCGGATGCCTACGCTACCGTCTTCGGCAAGCAGATTTGAAGCTAAATTACGAGCACCGGAATAAATGATAGTCAATGGTTTATCGGCAACTTCCATCAAATCCCAAGCAATCGAAGGGACATCCTGCACATAAAATTCGACCTTCACCGGCGAATCCACCAATACCAACATCGCCTTGCTGTCAGCACGTTGTTTTATCTCATACACCCGGCGCACAGCGTCTTCATTGGTAGCATCGCAGCCAATTCCCCAAACCGTATCGGTGGGATAGAGAATCACCCCGCCTTCGCTCATCACTTGACAAGCTTTTTTAATGTCTTCTATCATTTCTTGATCTATTTCTTGTGAGAATAACGTGCAAAAATACTAATTTTGCCCAATAATAACAAAGGTTAAGAGAAAACAAATGGAAGAAATCGAATTTCATCACAGTTTACCTATACAACTACGATTCAATGACGTAGACAAGTTCGGACACGTCAACAACACCGTCTATTTTTCATTCTACGACCTCGGCAAAACAGAATACTTTGCCTCGGTTTGTCCGGGTGTTGACTGGGAAAAAGATGGTATTGTAGTAGTACACATTGAAGCCGACTTTCTGGCACAGATTTTTTCATCCGACCACATTGCCGTTCAAACTGCCGTCTGTGAGATCGGAACCAAAAGTTTTCATCTGATGCAACGGGTTATCGATACCGAAACAATGGAAGTGAAATGTATTTGTCGCTCGGTCATGGTGACATTCGACTTGGAGAAACATCAATCCAAGCCACTGACCGAAGAGTGGATAGAGGCAATTTGCCGATTTGAAGGAAGAGACTTGAGAAAGAAAAAATAAATAATCCTCCGTAGATGCCTTTTTCTACGGAGGATTTTATTTTCTCCTTAATATAAGAATTCCTTATTCACGTTCCCCGACACACTCGCATCAAACCACGAAAGGTTCGATTGATCAAGCACCCATTTTTCATAATTAGGATATGCCTGTATGACATTAATTCTCTCCTTCGGATACTTCCATGCCGGTGAGGAGGCTTCTTTACGTGGGAAATCAAGTGCCCAGGGATAGCGGTTGTCCATGCGATAGTAAACTCCGGACTTAGGATCCGAGCGATCATTTTCTGTTTTGAAAAGTGAAACATCCGCATGCTTTGTCGGTTTATAATCTACCAGGTGAATCTCTTTTTGACGGCTGTTGACAAAGATAAACGGATTAAATTTTTGAGTCTGCAGATTGCTGACAGGAGTTTTCAACCGAACGGTTATTTCAGCGGGAGTCCCGGAAATTCCGGTTGCCGTCCCTTCCGTATTCACATATCCCTCAGTAGTCCCCAAAGCTACATTTACATCGTTCCACACAATGAAAGTGGCCCATTCATTCCCTTCCTCAATAATAGCACCTTCCAGTTTTGACCGGTCAATAATGTCCTCAGAAAGCGGAAGTTCAATCCCGACCCCAATATGCGTCCACGGGGCTGCCCCCTTCGCAATTGGTGTGAAAGTCAATTTCACGGCAGTAATAGAATTACCATCTCCTTTCTCCAGCTCATAAGCATAATTCATCACAAAATCATTGAAATCATAATCTCCCATCTTAGGCCACTGGTCTTCAAAAGCAAGTGTTCCATAAACAGCCTCCGAAGGAGCGAATTCATCAATTACCGGAATATCTTCTTCCGGTTTAACGGCCGATACCGGTGATGCGGTAAGCTTTATCAGCACGTCATTGAAATCATAATCAGCTTTCGCATCGCCATAAGGACGGATATCAAACCCCATAATGCAGCAGTTGTAATCGGACATACTACGGATCACGGCATTTGTTTTTTTAGTTGTATTCAAAGTTGGAGTAGAATAATAGAATCCGTTTACATTCGCATTAGGAAATGTCTGATTCTGGAATTTATAGGCGCTCTTCGAGTTTACACCGCCAGTAGCGATATTCGTAATGTTTAACCCGTCACGTGCCACGGCAAAACCGATACGTGTACCCTTCGGAAATATTGTATCATACTTGTTTCCGTCCCAATATAATAATTGCACTTTCAGTCCCGACGGACATTTTTCCTGATGGGTGTTCGGCAACAGCAAGGTCATACGATGTCCCTGTATATCTTCGCGTTTATTGAGTTCCCCTTCTTTATAACTATAGTAAGTCAAAACATTGTAAACAGTCCTATTATTTACATAGAATCCCCCATCACCAACATACGTAGCCCACACTTCTGCTCCCAGTTCGTCAGTAACCACCAGATCCGAACTCTTATTCAGATCCACATCCTGTACATTCTTCTGTTCCGGATACCAACTATTCACCCGGTTTAAAAATTTAGGTGACAATTCTTCTTTTGAAACAAGCGGCGAAGCATTTAAAAGCGGGATGCCGTCTTTCCCAACTTCTGCATCCGCATACGGACTATACAGTTCATAAAGATTGCTTAGCTTCTGGCTGACAGGAATCGCCAACTCTGCCCCGCCCCGGGCAACAGCCATGCGAGTAGAAGCATTGGTACTGACTTGAAAGGGTACGGCAGACAAGACACACGTCATTCCCGGTTGCACATCAACCGCCTGCACGCCGGGAAAACCGGCAGTCAATGAAGTTATATATACCTTATCGACATTTACCGGAACAGATATAATAGCATAAATGCATCCATCCACATCTGTATAACCAACATAAAGAGGCTTAATGACAATAGTCCCATCCTCCTCATAAGGTTGTTGGGGATAAATCCCTATCAAGATGCCTTCAGCAACCTTCTCATTCGCAGAGGTAGCCATCACACCGATCTGCTTATCGGTTCTCAAAGAGAATTTAAATGATAAATCCAGTTCTTCCGTATCATCAGGATTCTTACCCGACGGTTCATACAAATCTTTTTCTTTTACACATGAGGTACAAAAAAGTACTATCAGCAGTGCATACTTCAGCAATGATACATTATTTCCCATAAGACTCTGTTTGTTCGTTTGTGCGAGGTCACCATATATCAGTAATCTCAGTAATCCATTCCACTGTACAAAAATATCAAAAAAAACAGAAACTTACAAAATTTGATCATTTTAATGTAGATTTTATTCTCCTTTATCTTATAATATCATTCACACCACTATATAGGCCCTATTATTAATGCTCTTTTGCATTCCCGGTTCTACAGGTAATATAATAAAATGCCGGCATCCATTCTTCCAAACGGACACCGGCATTTATCATTCCAACCGAAGCTGTCAGCCGCCTATCAAAGCAATCCCTGCCCTCCGATCACCCCGGCAATAGCACTTGCTACAGCAATAATCACTTTCAAAATAACGTTCCAATTATTTTTCTTCATCTTTTTCATCCTATTAAAAATGCAACTACGCAGTCGGATCATCTACTATGTCTCCATCACCACCTCCGGAGCCATTATTGCCCGAAGCACCGATCCCACTTGCCTTCTGAAACTCAACACCCTGAAACAAAGCCCGGGTAGTACCGATAGCCGCAGGACGAGTATATTCAGGAGTAAAATGACAAAGAAGGGCTGCCACCTGATTCGGATTCACCTCTTCCTCTTTGTCCACTCCCCTTCCCCGTGTACGCGCTTTCATCGTAAAAGTACCCAATCCGTCCAGACGTACCGTCTTACTGTCCAGCAGTGCACTACGCATCGCTGTCATCAAGTTCCGAACCACATTATGCACATCACCCGGAGTCAACGACGACTTTTCCGCAATCATCTCAGCCAATTGCTGAGTAGATACCACCTTGCCTACCTTCACCAAGTTCAAGTGCCATTTCTTATCACCAGACTTAGTTGCCATAGTCGATTTTACCGCTTTATAAAATAATGCCATATTCCTAATCTCCTTTTTTTAATGTTATTACCACTGATTTTATTCACATTGCGTTGATCAACATTGCAAAGGTGAACATTTGCAGGAAGATGGCAAAGGAAAACAAGGCATCCGGATCAAGTTATACAGGATAAGTTATAATCATCACATTATCAGTGTTATTACTTAATTCTTTCTTATGCATTTACTTCACATACTCTGCTATGGTTCGATTATTCATATTATACCCGTTTAACGAAACAAAAATCTATACCCATTAGGGTATATCTCTTTTCTACTTCGCAAATCTCCGATAAGCCTCTTCTAATTTTTTATCGTACTGATTCTGGGCATATCCGGGTCCATTATACTTCCTGGCAAACCCGGCCCAGTCTTTCTGCTCCAGATAGGGCTGTAGCTTAGCAAATTTCACAAACCTCGCAAAAGCTTCCAGTTGCTTATCTTCTCCGGCGCACATATCTTTCACCATTTCCTCCACACTGCCATACCCGCACATCGCATAGTTAAAGCCCATCACCTGAAACATTCCCCATGAAGTGGAAGCATCAGCAGCTTCTTTATGTATTTCCCGGGCCTTTTCCAGACGTTCATACTCTCTTATCCCTCCACAATAATGATCTCTCCTCCAATTGGAATAAAGAATATTTTCATTGCCCGCAACATACCTCTCCGGATCAAGCCCCCGCTTCTTAAGTTCACGCCAAAAGATGTGTCCTTCGAATAAAATCACCGGTCGCCCCGGAGCCACAAAGCCCCCACGCCCACCGGTCTCAACTGCCTGTATGGCTTTTACCACTGCCACTTCAACGCCAAGCAGATCCGCCACACGCTGAAAATCATTTTCTGTTAAGTTCATGATTAATTAGATTTATGCAAATAAAAAAATCTCTTCATAAACAGGAGGTACAACAGGCCCAACACCAATATACTCCCTGATAAATACCCATATCTATATTCCCGCAATGCCAAATACCCTGCCACAACTACGCCCTGCACCACCATATAGGTCAATGACACTACCACGTGTGGTATCTTCAATTCATTAGCCATTATCTGATACAAATGTTTCCGGTGGGGCAGACCAATATTTTCATGCAACATCAATCGATGGACAATAGTCAGCACACTGTCTGCTCCATATACTGCCAGAAGCACAATCCAACTAAAATCTTCCGTATCGATTATCAGCTTACCGATTAAAAACAGAATAATAAAAGCAATACTGACCGCCCCCACATCACCGGCAAAGCATTTTGCCCTCTTACGGAAATTAAAGAAATTAAAGACCAGCACCGCACACAGCATGGTATAAATCAAACCCGGTTCAACGAACGAGACAACCCGATGATTGATAAACGCCAAAGCTCCAAGTACAACCAGCGAATATCCCCCCGTGATTCCATTAATTCCATCCATAAAATTATAGGCATTGATAATCCCTGTACATGCGATCAAAGCCACAACTACAGTCCACCAAGGAAGAGTAAACAACTCCCACTGATAGAACATCAAGCCCATCGCCGTAAAATGAAAAACAAGACGAAGTCCTTGTGATATGGAGCGGATGTCATCTACAAAGCTGATCACCGTCACCAGAGTGAGAGCCAACATAAACCAAGGGTACTCAAACTGACTTGTCAGAAAATAAGCCAATGCACCCAAGTAGAAGATAATTCCTCCACCCCGCAGCGTGATCTGGGTATGCGAACTCCGTTCGTTCGGTTTGTCGATAATATTATATTTATCGGCAATATGGAAATAAAAAAGTTCTACTAAGAATAGCAGAACTAATATTATCAGATAATACATAAGTTATTCGTTCTTTTTAATGAAATAAAACAAGAATTGAAGTCCTAAAAAGGCAAAAAAAATCCCTATTAGGATTCCTATAATCCAAAGAAAAATTTCCATTTAAAGCACCTCCTTATTCTATCCGAAAATTTTTCAGAACATTCATAGGCTTCCATCCAAGCTCCCGCATTGCCTTTTCATTACTAAAAGTCAAAGAGTGCGTGATCTTGCGAAGCTTCAGAGAGTTTATCGGAGCTCTTTCCCCCAGATAATCACCAACAATAGCCATAGTTTTAGCAAACCAATAAGGGATAGACAAAGGTCTTTTTTTATTTAGTTGCCGGCAAACCACCAACTCCAATTCACGAAAACTGGGTTGATAACTATCACAAACATTATATGTTCCTCCTTTTTCTATTAATAGAGGAATCAGATTAGCAATATCCTGCACCATCAAAACACTCTTTTTGGCTTTTCCTCCGGCAATACTCACATACTTGCCACTCTTAATCCCATGGATCATCGCTCCTAAATTTCCCGGAGGATTAGGACCGACAATTAAAGAAGGACGAAGTATACTCAATTTCACATTA
>ENA-OPAG01000674-OPAG01000674.1-human-gut-metagenome-genome-assembly--contig:-NODE-674-length-19795-cov-5.734498_pt1 | contig 19795 bp, 18 predicted proteins | sample MGYA00241053_ERZ501422 | MGnify/ENA primary metagenome ERZ501422 (study PRJEB25962, sample SAMEA2042619) | human gut metagenome | biome: human gut; feature: human-associated habitat; material: faeces... | reverse complement strand
ACATCAGAACCTTTTTACCATCCATCATTACCTCTGTATCCTGATGGCTGTTAATCGTGCGGAAATACGGGTATACCCCTTTTGCCATAAATTGTTGCGGCAAATCATATTTCGCGAATTTGTCTTGCAGTAAACCCATGAAATGTCTTTTATATAATGAATATTTAATTCTATTAAAAACAAGTTCTTAAAAACAGGGGGCAAAGATAGCAAAATATGTTGTTATCTGTTCCATTTACTCTAAAAAATCTGCTCTAACTCGTTTTAAGAGATTCATATGGTTAAAATTTAAAGGATTTATATTACTTTTGCATGACAGAAAACCCCATAGTAATATCCGTTTAAATGGACGATAGTAAAAAGAAAATATCATTTATAATAAATCCCATATCCGGTACGCAGGGTAAGGAGCAAATATTGAAATGGCTCGATGAAAAGCTGGATAAGAGCCGCTACATACCGGAAGTAATTTATACGGAATGGGCGGGGCACGCCGTTGAAATAGCCGCTCGGAAAGCTAAAGAAGAGGTTTTTGCCGTTGTTGCCATCGGCGGAGACGGAACAATCAACGAGATAGCACGCTCATTGGTGCACACCAAAACGGCATTGGGCATCATCCCATGCGGTTCCGGCAACGGGTTGGCACGCCATCTGCAGATTCCCATGGAGGCAAAAAAAGCAATTGATATTATCAATGAGGGATTGATAGATATCATTGACTATGGTAAAATCAATGATGTTCCTTTTTTCTGTACCTGCGGAGTAGGATTCGACGCATTTGTCAGTCTGCAATTTTCCAAAGCCGGCAGGAGAGGCCCGCTCATATATCTGGAGAAGACACTGCTTGAAAGCCTCAAGTACAAGCCGGAAACATATGAGTTGGAGATGGATGGCAGTACCTCGCGATACAAAGCTTTCCTGATAGCATGCGGCAACGCCTCACAATATGGAAATAACGCCTATATAACCCCACAGGCCACGTTAAATGACGGATTGCTGGATGTTACTATTTTGGAGCCTTTTACCGTATTGGACGTACCGGCATTATCATTCCAGTTGTTCAACAAGACTATCGACCAAAACAGCCGTATAAAGACTTTCCGTTGTAAAACACTTCGTATTCACCGTTCCAAACCGGGAGTGATACATTTCGATGGAGACCCGATGATGATGGGAGAAAACATCAATGTGAATATCCTCAAAAGGGGCTTACAGGTTATTGTACCCAAGAATGCCGAAAAAGACACTTCAAACGTATTGCAACGTGCCCAGGATTACATCAATGGCCTGAAACAAATAAATGAAGCCATAATGGAAGACATTACCCATACGAATAGAAGGATATTGGATAAAGGCAAGGAACAAATAAAAAGACTCAGAAAGAATTAAACTCTACGAGTGACGTTGCAGTTGTTTTAGGATTGATAATTTTACTGTCAACTGCTAGATACGGTTGTTTTTTAAAATAAACTCTTCTGTTTTGATACGTCTGTAATATGTTTTATGTATTTTTGCATGATATTTATGCAGTAAAGGGCATTGTATAGCCAAAAGAATAAATTATAAAGTTATATATAATAATATGTATAGATCACACACCTGTGGAGAATTGCGTATCTCCGACGTTAATAAGCAAGTGACGCTGGCAGGTTGGGTACAGCGCAGCCGTAAAATGGGAGGTATGACATTCGTAGACCTTCGCGACCGTTACGGAATCACCCAATTAGTATTTAATGAAGAAGTAGATGCCGAACTTTGCGAGCAGGCCAACCGCTTGGGCCGTGAATTCGTAATTCAAATAGTAGGAACGGTAAATGAACGTTTCAGCAAAAACAAAAATATTCCTACGGGAGATATCGAAATCATCGTTTCGGAACTGAATGTGCTTAATTCAGCTTTAACTCCGCCTTTCACAATCGAAGATAATACGGACGGCGGCGATGATATCCGTATGAAATACCGTTATCTGGACTTACGCCGCGCCGCAGTACGCAAGAATCTGGAGTTGCGCCATAAAATGACAATCGAGGTACGTAAATATCTGGATCGCAAAGGATTCATTGAAGTAGAGACTCCTCTTCTCATCGGTTCCACCCCGGAAGGCGCGCGCGACTTTGTTGTTCCCTCACGTATGAACCCGGGACAATTCTATGCACTGCCGCAGAGCCCTCAAACATTGAAGCAATTACTGATGGTTTCAGGCTTTGACCGCTACTTCCAAATCGCGAAATGTTTCCGTGACGAAGACCTCCGTGCCGACCGCCAACCGGAATTTACACAAATCGACTGTGAAATGTCTTTTGTACAACAAGACGATGTAATCGAGCTCTTTGAAGGTATGGCAAAGTACCTTTTCAAGGAAATTCGTGGTGTTGAGTTGACAGAACCGTTCCAGCGGATGCCTTGGGCGGATGCCATGAAATATTATGGTAGCGACAAACCCGATTTGCGCTTCGGTATGAAGTTTGTGGAATTGATGGACATCATGAAAGGCCATGGTTTCTCTGTATTCGACAATGCCGCATATATCGGCGGTATTTGTGCGGAAGGCGCCGCAAGCTACACCCGCAAACAATTGGACGCCTTGACCGAATTCGTAAAGAAACCGCAAATCGGAGCAAAGGGTATGGTATATGCCCGTATAGAAGCTGACGGTACTGTAAAATCGAGTGTCGACAAGTTCTATACACAAGAAATTCTGCAAGATATGAAAACAGCCTTTGGCGCAAAACCCGGCGACTTGATTCTTATCTTGAGCGGTGATGATGTAATGAAGACCCGCAAGCAATTGAACGAACTTCGTCTTGAAATGGGTAATCAATTAGGCTTACGCGACAAGAATAAGTTTGCATTGCTTTGGATAGTCGACTTCCCCATGTTTGAATGGAGTGAAGAAGAAGGTCGCTTAATGGCTATGCATCATCCGTTTACGCATCCGAAGGATGAAGATATTCCTTTGTTGGACACAGATCCTGCGGCTGTTCGTGCCGATGCTTACGATATGGTATGTAACGGTATTGAAGTGGGGGGTGGCTCTATCCGTATCCACGATGCCCAATTGCAGGCTAAGATGTTCGAAATATTGGGCTTCACACCGGAAAAGGCTGAAGAACAGTTCGGCTTTTTGATGAATGCCTTCAAATTCGGCGCACCTCCTCATGGCGGTTTGGCTTACGGCCTTGACCGTTGGGTAAGCATCTTTGCCGGCCTCGACAGTATCCGTGACTGCATTGCATTCCCGAAGAATAACTCCGGCCGCGATGTCATGTTGGATGCGCCTTCGGTCATCGACCAAAAGCAATTGGATGAACTGAACCTTATTGTTGAGGTAAAAGAATAAAAAACAGAGAACAGGAGAGAGTGAAAGAGTCCACACGTATTTGCCGTTTTGCAGTAATCGGTACGCTAAACGCCTTAATAACAGCAATCACCATCTGGATAATGATGGATGGATTGGATATTAATTACATGCTCTCCAATGTCACTGCATATATACTGGCACAGACTCATAACTTTATCTGGTGCAAGTATTGGATATTCCCAACAGAAAAAAAGAGCAACACTTGGCGACAAGTGCTGCTCTTTTCCATAGCCTTCGGAATGGCTTATTGCGCACAATTCCTTTTCCTCATCGGATTGGTAGAGGGGTTGAATTGTGATGAATATCTCGCCCAGTTCTTGGGACTATTTGTATATGGCGGAGTTAACTTCTTGATGAACAGAAAGGTCACGTTCAAATAAAAGCATTCCTTTCCTTTAATCTAAGAAGCGTTTGGTCAATCCCTCATAAGCATCGATTCTGCGGTCGCGCAAGAACGGCCACCAACGGCGAACATTCTCCGAACGTTCCATATCCACTTCCACTACAATATTTTCCGGCTGCTCATTACCTGCTTGTGCCAAAAATTCACCTTGTGGCCCAACCACAAAGCTATTTCCCCAAAACCGGATACCGTTTGTCTGCATGGAAGGATCGGGTTCATGTCCCACACGATTCACCGAAATAACCGGAAGACCGTTTGCTACGGCATGTCCACGCTGAGAGATTATCCATGCGTTGAGCTGACGGGCTTTCTCATCATCTGTATCACTGCTTTCCCAACCGATAGCGGTAGGATAAATCAGTAATTCGGCTCCTTTCAGCGCCATAAGACGAGCAGCTTCGGGATACCACTGGTCCCAACAAACCAAAACGCCCAATTTCCCCAAAGACGTCTGTATAGGTTCAAATCCCAAATCTCCGGGGGTAAAATAGAACTTTTCATAATAAGCCGGATCGTCCGGAATGTGCATCTTGCGATATTTCCCGGCAATGCTTCCGTCACGTTCAAAAACAACAGCCGTATTATGATATAAACCCGGAGCGCGTTTTTCAAATAACGAGGTTACCAATACAATGTTGTTGGCAGCCGCCAACTCTGAATAGAAACCGGTTGACGGTCCGGGAATAGGTTCCGCCAAGTCAAACAGTTGGGTATTCTCCGTCTGGCAGAAATAGAGCGAGTTGTGCAGTTCCTGCAACACCACTAACTGTGCACCATGAGTGGCACATGCTTCGATACTCTTGGCCAGATTCATCAGATTAATGCGCATATCCGCAACATTTGCCTGCTGAATAATACCGACTTTTATTTTTCTCATAATCTATATTTCTTTTGAATGTTTTTCTTTTTGTCTATCTGATTACTCCTATCGGATATTGCATCGTGACACAGTGCAGCGAACCATGTTGTTTTATCAAAGCGCGACAGTCTATACCTACAATCTCATGTCCGGAAAAAGCTTCTTGCAACACCTCTTTGGCGCGGATATCATTCTCCGGCTGATTATACGTAGGATATAACACTGCATCATTCATTATCAAAAAGTTAGCATACGTAGCCGGCAGCCTTTCTCCCTCCACTTCTATTTTATCAGCCATTGGCAGTGCCAACAGTTTATAAGGTTCTCCTGCGAGTGTTCGGAACGTTTTAAGCTGCTCTTCCATTCGATGCAGTTCCTCATAATGTTCATCATTCACATCCCGGCACTGCACATAAGCAATCGTATCCGGCGAGCATAAACGGACAAGCGTATCTATGTGGCTGTCCGTATCATCTCCCGCCAAATATCCATAATCCAGCCAAAGTATCCGTTCAAGATGAAAGGCGGAGCAAAGATACTCCTCAATCTCCACTTTATTTAGCTGACCGTTACGGTTAGGCGACAGCAGGCACTCCGAAGTGGTAAGCAATGTTCCCATACCGTCACTTTCAATGGAACCGCCTTCCAGAACAAAACCTAAACGGTTCACATATCGGCCTTTTAGAATTCCGGTTTCAACAGCCCAGCGTGTTATTTGATTGTCTTTGTCCGAAGCGAATTTCAAACCCCAACCGTTAAATGTAAAATCAAGCAGAGAGGGCCCTTCCGTATCTATCATAGTGATAGCTCCATGGTCGCGTGCCCAAGTATCATTCGTCTCACACTCCAGAAAACGAACATTATCCATGTTGACCGTCATGGAGATTTGCTTTTTTACTTCCTCCGGTTCCGGAGTTACGATTAGCAGCAACTCCCGCTTTGCTATTTCGGAAGCAATGGCAATAAAACATTGCTGTACCTCTTCCAGCATATAAGCCCAGTCGGTATTCGCATGAGGCCATGTAAGCTGTATACCGCTCTGTAAAGTCCATTCTGCAGGCAGGTGAGGAGCACGTGTTTCCACCTGGAAGGTCATATTCTTGCCAAAACGCACTTGGCAATCTTTTTCCGTTCCTCCACCCAGGGGAAGTCCAACAAAATATCCCATATCATTCTAAGTCATTTAATTCGTTAAGTAAGGCAATGAAACTCGAGTACCGATATTCCTGAATCTCAATCTTCGTAAAGCCCTATTCTACATTTCCCTAGTTCTACTTTAGAATTCTGAATCTCAGCTCTACGTTTCCATATCTCGACTTAAGGTTCGGAATACATTTATTTCTTTTCTTCCTTAGGCTTTCTGTCAAAGAACGGATTCTTGGAAGATGCGCTGACCGGAATAGCGAATACAGCCTTGCAATCTTTCAGCCAATTCATTCGCTGCGCAGCCAGCCCCGCAGAAAACATTACCCGGGTATCTACCCTCATATCGGCGGCCATAGCGCAAGCCGATCCGACGGCAATCCCCACATCAACTGTATTCAAGGCGCATGGTACCCCCTCGGAACGTCCGGTACAAGTTGGAAAACCACAATGTCCGCAGTTCAAGCCTTGCGCCTGCTCGCGCGTACCTATTATAACGACACATTCGGCCTGTAAGACATTTGCGGCATCACGAAGAAAGAACTTCATGCCCAGCTCTTCGGCCATGGCAATCATTTTTTCCGAAAGCTTTTTCAAATCTTCTCCCGTAACCAGCGCTGTTTCAATTACATCTACACCTTTTCCTTTAGGCGCCGTACGTGCGGCGGTCATCATTTGTCTCGCCACATTGAGCACATGTTCATGGCGGCAATCCCGTTCGTTTTGTATCATACTTCTTCCTGAATTAATTAGTGATACAAAGATAAAAGTATAAAGTTATCTTTGCAAATCTTTTTTCCTTACCTTTGCAATAAAGACTAAAGTATTTATTTATGCTACAAATAGAGGATGCCAGTATTGCATACGGTGATGAGATATTATTCTCCAAATTCAACCTGCAATTGAAAAGGGGAGAGATTGCCAGCATTTCCGGTTCGTCGGGATGCGGGAAGACATCTCTTCTCAATGCCATACTGGGTTTTACTCCGTTAAAAGAAGGACGTATTACAGTCAATAACATCATATTGGATAAAAACAGCATAGACCTCATTCGCAAACAAATAGCTTGGATTCCACAAGAATTGGCACTTCCATTAGAGTGGGTAAGAGACATGATTCAACTACCTTTCGGTCTAAAGGCCAATCGAACCACACCGTTTTCCGAAGCACAATTATTCAACTGCTTTGAGGAATTAGGACTTGAAAGAGAACTATATTATAAGCGTGTAAATGAGATATCCGGCGGACAACGCCAACGTATGATGATAGCCGTAGCTTCCATGATTAACAAACCTTTAATCATCGTAGACGAGCCAACCTCTGCGCTCGACTCGGGCTCTACGGAGAGAGTACTTGCCTTTTTACGGCATCAAACCCGTAAGGGAACCGCTGTGCTGGCTGTGTCACACGACAAAGATTTTGCCGAAGGATGTGACCGGCATATAATAATGTAATCAACCTGATAAAAATAAAACCATGAGTTTTGCCGGATTTGTCTTTGATATGATACGCCGTGATAAGGAGAATCGCAATTTACGTCTTCTTCGCCGGGAACGTCTCAATGAGCGTTTAGATAAAATGTACAAAGGGCATGGTATGCCACGAAACACAACAGCAGAAGACATGGAAAAGATAACCAGACTTACCCGGCAAAAGGAATATTCCGAGCAGAGGTACACCGTGCGGATGATGTTGATTATTATGGGAATTTGTATTCTTACTGCGTCTGTATTGGTTTTCATATTTACCCGCTAATTCCATAAGAAAAAAAAGGCCTACCGAAATACTAATGAATTTTCCAAGATTTATTAATAAATTCCTGGAAATTTATTAATAAATTCTTCTGTAATTTATTAATAGCGCTACCTTTGCATTACAAGCTATCGGAAATATTTATGGGAACTATCGACATATCATACCTCAGCCTGGGCATCGGACTACTTCTACTATTAATACCCTTATTCTATATATGGAAGTTCAAGACAGGTCTGCTGCGTGCAACTCTCATCGGTACGGCGCGTATGATTGTGCAGCTTTTCTTCATCGGCGTCTATCTGAAATTCCTTTTTCTGTGGAATAATCCGTGGATTAATTTTCTATGGGTAATCGTCATGATACTCGTAGCTTCGCAAACGGCATTGGCACGCACACAACTGAAACGCAAGATATTACTGATACCTATATCCATAGGCTTTCTGTGTAGTGTGGCATGTGTGGGAATGTATTTCATAGGAATCGTGCTGCGTCTTGAAAATATGTTCAGTGCCCAGTATTTCATTCCAATTTTCGGCATACTGATGGGGAATATGCTATCCAGCAATGTCATAGCCCTAAATACTTATTATAGCGGATTGAAACGCGAACAGCAACTTTACCGTTATCTGCTTGGCAACGGGGCTACCCGTACCGAAGCGCAAGCACCGTTTATCCGTCAGGCCATTATCAAGGCATTCAGTCCGCTCATCGCCAATATCTCCGTCATGGGCTTGGTCGCATTTCCCGGAACAATGATCGGACAGATATTGGGTGGGAGCAGTCCGAATGTCGCTATCAAATATCAGATGATGATTATGGTTATCACATTTACGGCATCTATGCTTTCGCTGATGATAACCATTTCATTGGCTTCGCGTAAGTCTTTCGACGCTTACGGAAAGTTACAACCTGTCATGATAGAAAAAAAAGTAAAAAGTAAACCGTAGTTCGCTACTTTTTCGTATATTTGCAACCAAATCTTCTACTGATAATGAAAATTAAGGAGATAGTAAGCGCCCTTGAACGGTTCGCGCCTCTGCCATTGCAAGACGGATTTGATAATGCCGGCCTGCAAATCGGATTGACAGATGCGGAAGCAACAGGGGCTTTGTTGTGTCTTGACGTTACTGAAGCCGTATTGGATGAAGCGATTGCGTTAGGATATAATCTTGTTATATCGCATCATCCGCTCATTTTTAAAGGTTATAAATCCATTACAGGAAAGGATTATGTGGAACGTTGTATCTTGAAAGCCATCAAGAACGACATTGTCATTTATTCCGCCCACACCAACCTTGATAATGCGCCGGAAGGAGTAAATTTCAAGATTGCCGAGAAAATAGGATTGAAGAATGTACGTGTACTGGAAGCTAAAGAAAACGCTTTGCTGAAGTTGGTCACATTTGTTCCTACAGACCGGGCAGAAGAAGTACGCGCGGCATTGGCATTTGCCGGATGCGGATGTGTAGGCAATTATGATTCGTGCAGCTACAATGTGGAAGGTGAGGGGATGTTCCGTGCCCGTGAAGGCGCCAATCCTTATTGTGGGGAAATCGGTGAACTGCATGTGGAAAAAGAAGTGCGTATCGAAACCATTCTGCCAACTTACCGAAAAGCGGAAATGATAAAAGCGTTACTTACCGCACATCCATACGAGGAGCCTGCATTTGATTTATATCCGTTGCAAAACTCTTGGCAACAGGCCGGAGCAGGCGTTATCGGCGAATTGGAAACTCCGGAAACCGAGTTGGAATTCTTAAAGCGTATCAAGAAAACCTTTGAAGCAGGTTGCCTGAGACACAACAAACTGACCGGACGCGAGATACAAACCGTTGCTCTATGTGGTGGTGCAGGTGCTTTCCTTATGCCGCTTGCCATACGTAACCATGCAGATGTCTTCATCACTGGCGAGATAAAATATCACGATTATTTCGGCCATGATACAGATATCCTGTTGGCGGAGATAGGGCATTACGAAAGCGAACAATATACAAAAGAAATATTTTATACAATAATCCGGGAGTTGTTTCCTAATGTTGAGGTTCAACAGAGTAAAGTGAATACAAATCCCATAAAATACATGTAATTAAAATGGCTAAAGAAGCAAAAAAAGATCCCCAGGAATTGACAGTGGAACAAAAACTGAAAGCCTTGTTCCAACTACAGACTATGTTGTCTAAAATCGATGAAATCAAGACGTTGAGAGGCGAGCTTCCTTTGGAAGTGCAAGACTTGGAAGATGAAATTGCCGGTTTGAGTACCCGCATCGAAAGAATCCAGTCGGAAGTTGCCGATTTGAAATCCGCTATCGCAACCAAGAGAGTGGAAATCGAAACAGCAAAGGCTTCTGTAGCTAAATATAAAGAGCAACAGGAAAATGTACGCAACAACCGCGAATATGACTTCCTGAGTAAAGAAATAGAGTTCCAAACTTTAGAAATTGAACTTTGCGAAAAGAGAATTAAAGAATTCTCCGCTGATGAAGAAGTTAAATCTCAGGAAGCTGCAGACAGTACCGCTGCTTTGGAAGAAAGGCAAAAAGACCTGGACGTAAAGAAGAATGAATTGGACGAAATCATCTCAGAGACCAAGCAGGAAGAAGAAAAACTGAGAGACAAGGCTAAAGAGCTCGAAACTAAAATAGAGCCGCGTTTGCTTCAATCTTTTAAACGTATCCGCAAGAACTCACGTAATGGTCTGGGTATCGTGTACGTACAGCGTGACGCTTGTGGCGGTTGCTTCAACAAAATTCCGCCCCAAAGACAATTGGATATTCGTTCACGCAAGAAAATCATCGTTTGCGAATATTGCGGACGTATTATGATTGACCCTGAACTGGCAGGTATCACTCCCGAAGTGAAAGAAGAACCGGTAAAGGAAAAGCCGACAAGAAGCAGAAAGAAAGCGGCAGACGCTGAATAAATTCCGCAAGAATCGCGATAAACAAATAAAGGTTTAGGTTGTTATCAATCCCATAAAATAACAACCTAAACCTTTTTTTATGAATATAAAAGCTTGGAGCAGTACATTGCTCGTCCTATGTTTTTCTTTTGCGGCATGGGCACAGAACAGCAGCCGCTACTTGGAGAAACCGCTTCCACAAGGCTGGGGAACCGAAACTGCTCATGCCATCCCCGGAGACGATAATATGTTCGACGGCCAAATACAACCCGTAAATGACAAATGGTGGAAGGCTTTTGATGATCCGATGCTCGATTCACTGATAACAACGGCATCCACCAAGAACTTTTCAGTTCTTTCAGCCATAGACCGCATGGATATGGCGAAAACCAATTGGCGAATAGAACGGGGGAGTTTCTTTCCTTCCGTTTCCTTGAATGGTGGATGGGCACGTCAGCAAAGTAGCGGTAACGTAAGTGAAGTGCCACAATCCATAACCGGAGCATACAGTGCCTCGCTCAATGCAAGTTGGGAACTGGATATATTCGGAAATATCCGGCAACGGGTAAAAGCGCAGCGGGAAAATTTTGCCGCCAGCAAAGAAGAATACACCTCTGTTATGATTTCACTGTGTGCACAAATAGCGTCAGCCTACATCGGGCTACGTGAATTACAGCAAGAATTAAATGTCGTCACCCATAACTGCAATACGCAAGCGGCAGTGCTTGAAATTACCCGGGTCCGCTATAAAACTGGATTGGTATCCAAGCTGGATGTGTCTCAAGCCAAGTCTGTATACTATAGCACCAAAGCATCTATTCCTCAACTGGAATCCGGTATTAATCAATATATTACCACTCTGGCCATTTTACTCGGAACTTATCCTCAAGACATTCGCCCCACATTGGAGCAAAACGGTAAACTCCCCGATTATATGGAACCCGTAGGTGTCGGCATTCCGGCCGATTTGCTACTTCGCCGCCCGGATATCCGGCAGGCCGAACGGCAAGTCAATGCACAGGCTGCCTTACTTGGAGCTTCTAAAAGCGATTGGCTACCGCAGGTTTTTCTAAAAGGTTCCGTAGGCTACTCTTCTCATGACTTGAAGAATCTTACCAAACGAAACAGCATGACATTTGAGATTGCGCCAAGTCTTAGCTGGACCGTGTTCAGCGGTACAAAACTGGTGAATGCGACCCGGTTGGCACGTGCGCAATTGGATGAATCCATCCATCAGTTTAATCAAACAGTGCTCACAGCCGTGCAGGAAACTGATAATGCCATGAACGGTTACCGTAATTCTATCAAGCAGATTGTTGCCCTGCGCGAAGTATGCAATCAGGGAGAAGAAACTTTAAAACTATCATTAGACCTCTATAAGCAGGGATTGACCCCTTTTCAAAACGTTCTGGACGCCCTCCGCTCATTGCTGACTTATCAAAATCAGCTGACACATGCTCAGGGTAACTCACTGCAAGAGCTTATATCGCTCTACAAAGCATTGGGAGGAGGATATGAAATCACTAATCTCTAAATTTAAACCGAACCATATATGAAAAATCAAATGTACATCGCCCTGCTTGTCCTACCGTTATTGGCAGGATGCGGGAATAAAAAAGAAGCGGCACATACAATGCCTGCTCCGGAAATCAGCGTAGCCCGTCCAAGTGTACAAGACATTACACTTACTAAAAACTACCCCGGCTATCTGACCTCTGAAAAAACGGTAGATTTAGTAGGCAGAGTCAGTGGTACGCTGCAAACCGTAGCCTATACACCCGGTAGCCGGGTACATCAAGGACAAGTGCTTTTCCAAATTGAACCAACTGTTTATCAAGATAATGTGCGACAGGCGGAGGCGGCTCTGAATACGGCACGGGCCAATCTTGAATATGCGCAGAACAATTATGCCCGTATGCAGGAAGCCGCAAAAACGGATGCCGTCAGTCAGATACAGGTATTGCAATCCAAATCGAATGTGGCTACTTCACTGGCAGCCGTAAGTAATGCCGAAGCTGCATTGAATACAGCACGCACCAACTTGGGTTATTGTACGGTACGTGCTCCGTTCGACGGAACAATCAGTCGCAACCTTGCAGATGCGGGAAGTTATATAAACGGCAGTGCGCAACCTGTAACCTTGGCTACCATTTATAAAGACGATCATCTGTATTCCTATTTTAATGTAGCAGATAATCAATGGCTTGCCATGCTGATACAGCAGGGGGAAAGCATTCCCAAACAGGTCAATATCAGCTTGGGGAAAGACGGCATACTGAATTATCCGGCACAGCTGGATTATCTTTCGCCCAATGTAGACTTGAATACCGGCACACTGAATATTCGTGCCCGACTGGATAATCCCAAAGGTATCTTGAAAAGCGGACTTTATGTCAGCATCACACTACCTTATGGAAAACAGAAAAATGCAATCCTCATACCTGATGCCTCTATCGGTACAGACCAACTGGGTAAATACGTGTATGTAGTCAATGATTCGGACATCGTGCACTACCGTCACATCGAGACAGGACAACTGATAGGGGACAGTCTGCGGCAAATAAAACAAGGAATTTCCCCGCAGGAAAGGTATGTAACGAAAGCCCTGATGAAAGTCAGAAACGGCATGCGGATAAACCCCGTCCAATAATTCACACTGTATATATCACCATTCAAAAAAAACAAGGAATTATGTTTTCAAAATTCTTCATAGACCGTCCTATATTCGCAACTGTACTGGCACTGCTCATTGTCGTGGCGGGATTGGTCACGCTAGGCATTCTGCCCATTGCGCAATACCCGGACATTACACCGCCTACCGTACAGGTGAGTGCTGTTTATCCCGGAGCCAATGCGCAGACGGTGGCTCAAACCGTCGGTATTCCTATCGAGCAGCAAGTCAACGGAGTAGACGGGATGCTTTATATGTCTTCCAACTCATCCTCATCGGGGGCATATTCGCTTACCATTACTTTTGCAGTAGGTACAGATATTGACATGGCTACCGTACAGGTGCAAAACCGAGTCAGTGTGGCGCAATCATCACTGCCTGCCCCTGTAGTGGTACAAGGAGTTACGGTGCAGAAGCAGTCCAGCAATATCGTTATGTTCCTGACAATGAAGTCCGACAACAAAAATTACGACGGTCTTTACCTCAGCAACTATGCCAAACTGAATCTTGTGGATCAATTGACCCGTGTACCCGGTGTGGGTGCACTCAATGTAATGGGAGCAGGAGACTATTCCATGCGCATCTGGCTCGACCCTGACGCTATGCGTATCCGTAATCTCTCACCGGCAGATGTTTATCAGGCTATTCAGGCGCAGAATGTAGAGGTTAGCGCCGGAAACGTAGGACAGCCTATCGGAAATGACAACAGAAATGCTTATCAATACAGCCTGACTGTAAAAGGGAGGCTGACTTCACCCGAGGAATTCGGTAACATTATCCTTCGTACGGAAAGCGGCGGAAAGATTCTCCGTCTGCGTGATGTAGCCCATATAGACCTGGGCTCGGCATCTTACAGTGTCGTCTCTCAGCTAGACGGAAAACCTACAGCTGCCATCGCCATTTACCAGCAACCGGGAAGCAATTCATTGGACGTATCAAAAGGTGTCAAAACAAAGATGCAAGAGTTATCGCAGAATTTCCCGGCAGGCATACAGTATAATGTAACGCTCGATACAACAGACGTTATCCATGCATCCATTGACGAAGTAATGGTGACTTTCTTTGAAACAACGCTATTGGTAGTGCTTGTAATCTTCCTCTTTCTACAAAACTGGCGGGCTGTCATCATTCCTTGTATCACGATACCTGTTTCACTGATTGGTACGCTGGCAATCATGTCGTTATTCGGTTTCTCTATCAATACATTAACACTATTCGGACTGATATTGGCGGTTGCCATCGTAGTGGATGATGCTATTGTGGTTGTAGAAAACTCCACGCGTCTGTTGGATACCGGGCGATATACGGCACGGCAAGCTGTAACGGAAGCAATGGGAGAGATTACAGGCCCCATCGTGGGGGTGGTTTTAGTATTGCTTGCCGTATTTATCCCTACCACCCTTGTCAGCGGAATATCAGGACAGTTGTACAAACAGTTTGCCTTGACCATTGCAGCCAGTACCGTATTAAGCGGTATCAACTCACTGACTCTGACACCTGCACTCTGCGCATTAATGCTTCAACCCACCAAACCCTCGAAATTTCCTCTGTATAAAGGATTTAACCGTTTGTACGACAAGACGCAAGGAGTGTATGACAAAGCAGTGGGCTATTTGTTGCAACGGCCTTTTGCCGCAATGGCTTCCTATGCTGTATTTACGATAATCGCTGTATTGCTGTTCGTTAAGTGGCCCTCTACTTTTATACCGGAAGAAGATGACGGATATTTCCTCGCTGTTGTGCAACTTCCACCTGCATCAAGCTTGGAACGCACGCAAGCAGTGGGAAAACAAATCAATGCTTTGCTCGACACTTATCCCGAAGTAAAGAATTATATCGGAATATCCGGCTTTTCCGTTATGGGCGGGGGAGAACAGAGTAATGCAGCCACCTACTTCGTTGTCCTGAAAAACTGGAATGAACGCAAAGGGAAGAAACATACGGCATCGGCCGTCGTTGACCGTTTCAATATGGAAGCCTACGGTATTCAGGAAGCTGAAGTCTTTGCAATGGTTCCGCCCGCCATTCCCGGGCTGGGTGCCACCGGCGGGCTGCAACTGCAATTGGAAGACCGTAACAATCTCGGTACTACCGAAATGCAGCGTGCCGTAGAAAATTTAATGGAGCACTATCGTGAGTATCCGGCCTTGACATCTGTCAGCAGCCAATATCAAGCAAATGTTCCTCAGTATTTCCTGAATATAGACCGAGACAAAGTGCAATTAATGGGCATACAGTTGAACAGCGTTTTCACCGTCTTAGGATATTATATGGGGGAAGCCTACGTTAACGACTATGTACAGTTCGGACGCATTTACCAAGTAAAATTGGGAGCTGGCGACCGTGCCCAACGTGTTATTGACGACGTACTCAAATTAAGTGTATCTAATGCTTCGGGAGAGATGGTCCCTTTCTCTTCTTTCACACAGATAGACGAACAACTGGGTATGGACCAAATCAACCGGTATAATATGTATTCTACCGCATCCATTACCTGCAATGCTTCTCCGGGAAGTAGCTCCGGAGAAGCTATCAAGCAAGCGGAGAGTCTGATAAAGAATCAACTCGGTAATGAATTCGGCTACGAATGGACTTCCGTTGCCTATCAAGAGACACAGGCAGGAACAACTACAACTGTCGTCTTTATCATGGCGTTATTAGTGGCTTTCCTCGTACTCGCCGCACAATACGAAAGCTGGACCAGCCCGGTATCTGCCGTAATGGGGCTTCCGGTAGCATTGCTCGGCGCAATGCTGGGGTGTTATGTAATGGGAACTCCGGTCAGCATCTACACTCAAATCGGTATAATCCTGTTAGTGGCGCTATCCGCCAAGAACGGTATCCTGATTGTAGAATTCGCACGTGATTTCCGTGCACAAGGTAACAGTATCCGTGACGCTGCATTCCAGGCGGGACATATCCGGCTTCGTCCTATTCTGATGACTTCATTGGCATTTGTGCTGGGAGTCATGCCACTTCTGTTTGCCACAGGGGCAGGGGCGGGAAGCCGTGTTGCTCTTGGAGCGGCAGTGGTGTTCGGTATGGCGCTAAATACATTACTTGCAACGGTTTATATTCCCAATTTCTATGAACTGATGCAAAAGCTGCAAGAAAAGTTCGGAAAGAATATAGCCAAATAAAAAAGTCCAGTTTCCTTATTTTGAATTAATTTCATACATTTGCGGATTGAGCAAATGTATGAAATTAATAATATGGGACTTAGATATACTTTAATATATGTGTTGTGTTTCAGCATGAGCATCGCTTTGCAAGCACAACAGCAAACATTGGAAAGCAAAATTGACGATTTCCTTAAAGGAAAGAAAGCCATGGTAGGCGTGGCTGTATTGACAGACCGGAACAAAATCCTGCTGCACAACAACAAGATGAACTATCCGTTGCTAAGCGTATTCAAATTCCACGTAGCACTGGCTGTATTGGACAAGATGAACAAGCAGGGAACTCCATTAGACCATATCGTTCATGTAAAAGCATCTCAGTTGCAGCCAAATACTTACAGTCCGTTACGGCAAAAGTATCCCAATCAAGATCTCGATATCTCATTAGGAGAGCTTTTACGATACAGCATCTCGCTAAGTGATAACAATGCTTGCGACATCCTCATAGAATATGCCGGTGGGATAGGGCATACCCATCAGTATATTAACAAGTTAGGCATCTGCGATTTTAATCTGTCCGAAACGGAAGATTCCATGCACCGGAATCCCTCAAAGACATATCTGAATTGGAGTACTCCCGCTGAAATGGTACGATTACTGGAAATAGCTGACAAAAAGGAACTATTCGATCCTATATACAAAGATTTTTTATGGAATACCATGATAGCAACCAGTACCGGAAGTAATAAACTGAAGGGATTATTGCCTTCCAATACAATTGTAGGGCATAAGACAGGCTCTTCCGACCGTAATTCGGAAGGTGTGAAAATTGCAGATAATGATGCCGGAGTCGTAATCATGCCTGACGGAAAGAAGTATTATATTGCCGTTTTTGTAATGAATTCACGTGAGACAGACGATGAAAATGCCGCTATTATCGCCCGTATTTCCCGGATGGTATACGATGAATACTTATCTGAAAACTATATCTCCCAAGAGGGAGAGAGATAAGTATAGGGCTGAACCATATTCATCCCGTAACTGAATGCCTTTCAGTCCCGGAGTGAGTATGATTCGTTTGGTGAGTAATTCAAAGGCTTGTGTAGTCAGGAATATCTTGTAAGAAAGTATAGCCATTCCGCTCATAATCCATACGGCAGCAATAATGCCTGATACCATTGCTCACTATCAGATAGTCCACTTTCAATACCATGTTATAGCGGGTAATCTGATCGAAAACCTTTTGGGTGATTTCTACCTCGGGAGCTTTATATTCTATAATCATACGCGCTGTAAGGTCTCGTCTATAAAGAACTGTATCACAACGTTTTTTAGTACCGTTTAACTGTACCTGCACTTCGTTTGCCATAAGCGCCTGCGGATAACTCTTATGTGCCATAAGAAAGTGCACAAAATGCTGTCGTACCCACTCTTCCGGAGTCAAGGCAACATATCGGCGACGGATAACATCAAAAATACTCCTTTTTCCATCCCTTACAACAATCTTGGCATCAAACGCAGGCAGATTCAGTGAGAACATTCTACTTTAATTTCTTGTTTTTACTTTTTTATTGTATTTTTGTGAGTTAAATAATCGCTTCCTAACGACTTTAGGGAACAAATTTAATGAAATCTTATGAAAACAAAAGAAGAAATCGTAGCTAATTGGCTACCCCGTTACACAAAACGTAACCTGGAAGATTTTGGAGAGTATATTCTGTTGACCAACTTCAACAAGTATGTAGAAATTTTCGCCGAAAAATTCAATGTTCCCATTCTTGGTAAGGACGCCAATATGATTTCTGCCAGCGCGGAAGGAATGACTATTATCAACTTCGGAATGGGAAGCCCTAATGCCGCCATTATCATGGATTTATTAAGCGCCATCCAACCCAAAGCCTGTCTGTTTCTGGGCAAGTGCGGAGGCATAGACAAGAAAAACAGGATAGGAGATCTTATCCTTCCAATCGCCGCTATCCGCGGTGAAGGTACTTCAAACGACTATTTTCCGCCGGAAGTACCGTCATTGCCGGCATTTATGTTACAGCGTGCCGTTTCTTCCGCCATTCGTGACTATGCCCGTGATTATTGGACAGGTACTGTATACACCACCAACCGTCGCATTTGGGAACATGATGAAGATTTTAAAAAATATCTCAAGAAAACCCGTGCCATGGCAGTTGATATGGAGACGGCAACCTTGTTCAGCTGCGGTTTTGCCAACCATATTCCAACCGGCGCCTTGCTATTAGTATCCGACCAACCCATGATTCCGGAAGGCGTCAAGACTGATAAAAGCGATAGCATAGTAACTCAAAACTATGTAACAGAGCATGTGGAAATCGGTATCGCATCTCTACGTATGATTATTGATGAAAAGAAAACGGTAAAACATCTGAAATTCGACTGGTAAAACCAAGAAACATGGCAAAGCAAGAAATTACATGTGACGACATCATAAAGGAGTTGAAAACCGGACAATACCACCCTATCTATTATTTAATGGGAGAAGAACCGTATTATATCGATCTCATTTCAGGCTATATAACAGATAATGTACTGAACGAAACCGAAAAGGAATTCAACTTAACCGTAGTATACGGCGCAGATGTAGATGTGGCTACAATCATCAATGCTGCCAAACGCTATCCAATGATGTCCGAACACCAGGTAGTAGTAGTGAAGGAAGCACAAAACATACGCAATATGGAGGAACTTTCCTACTATCTTCAAAAGCCCTTGCTATCCACCATATTGGTAATATGCCACAAACATGGTGTATTGGACAGAAGGAAAAAGCTTGCTGCCGAAATAGAGAAGTCCGGTATACTGTTTGAGTCCAAAAAAGTAAAAGATGCCCAACTACCGGCATTCATCACATCTTATATGAAGCGTAAGGGAGTAGATCTTGAACCCAAAGCAACTTCCATGCTTGCCGATTTTGTGGGAACCGACCTCAGCCGCCTTACTGGTGAGCTGGAGAAACTGATTATTACACTTCCAAAAGGTCAGACACGCGTCACCCCCGAACAGATAGAGCATAACATAGGAATCAGTAAGGATTATAATAACTTTGAACTTCGTAGCGCCATTGTAGAAAAGGATGTTTTAAAAGCTAATAGAATAATAAAATATTTTGAAGAAAATCCGAAAACCAATCCAATTCAAATGACTTTATCTTTACTTTTTGGCTTCTTTTCCAACTTAATGTTAGCTTATTATGCTCCTGAAAAGTCTGAGCAGGGCATTGCCGCATTCTTAGGTTTAAAGAGTCCATGGCAGTCTCGTGAATATCTCAATGCCATGCGGAGATATAATGGGGTAAAGACCATGCAAATCATTGGAGAAATACGATATGCAGATGCCAAATCTAAAGGAGTAGGAAACTCTTCATTAAACGACGGAGCTCTCTTGCGGGAGTTGGTCTTTAAAATATTACATTGATTTCCACATTTGCTTCTCTTTATATAAAAGAAGGAAATATAAAAATAACTCATTTCTATATCATATTGTCACATTTAGGGGGGATTTCCCCCTTTTTTTCTATTATCATGATTCCTCAAAGGTGTAGAAAAAGAGATAA
>ENA-OPAG01000638-OPAG01000638.1-human-gut-metagenome-genome-assembly--contig:-NODE-638-length-20368-cov-3.937478_pt1 | contig 20368 bp, 19 predicted proteins | sample MGYA00241053_ERZ501422 | MGnify/ENA primary metagenome ERZ501422 (study PRJEB25962, sample SAMEA2042619) | human gut metagenome | biome: human gut; feature: human-associated habitat; material: faeces... | reverse complement strand
TATTGTCTTGAACCAGATGATAGTCCTAATGCCATAAAGTTTTGGCAACGTGAAATGGATAGACGAGTTAAAGGTGTTCAAGCATATTGTAAATTATACATTAAAGATATTCCTGCTTATTTAGCAGCCAAATCTGATGCTGAACGTAAGGCTTTACTTCATAAAGTTCGTATAACTGGCGACCATTATAATTATCTTAATTATGGTCGTATCGAACGTGCTCCTAATGAAAAGGAACGTAAACAGTTAGATAAAGAGGGAAGATTTAAGGTTAATACTGTTGAAGGCTTTCCTCGATTTTGGGATGGAGATTATTGGAACTTTAAGATTGACGAGCTGATTGCTAACAATAGTTGTAACTTATGTAAGGCAAAAGCTCGTCGTAAAGGTTTTTCATATAAACGTGGTAGTCAAGCAGCTAATACTATTAACGCAAATAAGAATGTAACTGTTACACTTGCTGCCGACCAAATGGATTATTTAACTGAGAAAGGTGCTACATCTTATATGGTTAAAGTTAATCTTGATTGGTATGAAGATAAAACTTATTGGCGAAGAGGTTATTTAAGTGAGAACTTTGATAAAGGTATTGAACTTGGATATAAGAAATCAAAAGAAGGTCAAAAGGCTTTTGGATTTCGTAGCAAACTTTTGAGTGTTGCTATTGGTAGAAATGAAAGTGCAGCTGTAGGTAAAAAAGCTATTGAAATAGATTTTGAAGAAGCTGGTCGTTGTCCAAATCTTCAAAAGGCATTAGATGTTATGTTATCTAATGCAGAATCTGGTGCTGAAAGAATTGGTACTATTCGAGTGTATGGTACTGGTGGTACAAAAGGTGCTAACTGGGAAGCATTCGGTAATTGTTTTTATAATCCCGGAAAGAACGATATGCTTCCTATGGAAAATATCTGGGATGCTAATAGTAGACATGCTGTTTGTGGTTTCTTTTTTCCGCAGATATGGGATTATGAACCTTTTATAGAAGATGGTAATTCTTTACTGTTTGCTTCTTGGAAGGATGATTATGACAAGAAACGTGGTGCAGAAAAAGAGAAAGATGCTGGTGAATATAATATTTATGTAGGTCAACGTGCTAACAGTCCTAATGAGGCATTTACGAACACACAAGAGAACATTTTTCACAGTCCGGAACTTACTAATCATATTAACGCTATTAAATATGATAAGTCTAATCATTTTTATGAAGATGGTTGGTATATACTTGATGATGGACGTGTTAGATTTGTTACTAAACAGGAATGTATTGAACGAGCTATATTTGGTTCCGATAGATTCCATGAATATATAACTGATGTACCTCATAATTCAAAGACTGATGTTCATGGTTGTATAAGAGAGTTTTATTCTCCTATTCCGAATGATGGTAGTCTTTATTTTATTTCTTATGACCCATATCGTGTAGATAAAAATAAAGAAGAAGTTAGTACAAAAAATTCACTTGCAAGTTTTCAAGTGTGGATGCGTACTAACAGTAAAACTCCTTACATGGGTAAACGACTTGTTGCTTCTTATTGTGGTCGTCTTGATACTATGGAAGCTGTCGATAAACTTGTTCTTTATGCTTGTTTACGTTGGAATTGTAAAGTTCTTTATGAGGCTGGTACTGGTGAACTTGTTACTAATTTCAAGAAATGGGGTTATAGAGATAAGTTATTAAAAGACCCAAGTAGTTATATTAATCGTAGTGTTGATGGCCCTCGTATTACTGGTTATGGTATTGTCATTGGTGATGGCGATATTAAGTTAGAGGGTATGCGCATGGTGCGGGATTTCTTATACGAAATTGTCGGAAAAACATCCGACGATACACCAATATATAGATTTAATCAAATTTATGATATAAGTTTCTTATTAGAGTTGGATAGATTTATATTTGGGCGTAATGCAGACCGATTAAGTTCGGCTATCGTTGCAATGTTTGAATTTCGTAAAGATTCCCTTTTACTTGAACGAGAAGCTAACTCGAAAAGTAAAACTAATAACACTGGTCGTAAAGTTAATAGATTCCTAAAATGAGTGAACGTGATTTAAGAGCAACTCCACTTGTTATGCCTGACCAGCGTGCAAGTACTGCTACAAAACAAACGAAAGCTTGGTACATTCCTAATTGTAATTATTGGATTAATCTTGCTATTGGTCAGAATGATAAAACTGTTACGCAGAAATTTCTTGATGCTGCTAATGGTTTAGTAGACCCTAAAACTTATGAATATGTTCTTCGGAATTATATTGATAAGGTTGGTGAGAAAGCTGTAATGTATGGTGAGATACGTGATGTAGATTTTCTTACTCCTATTAAAGAACGATATATGGGAGAATTTATTAATATGTTCTCTAATTATCAAGTATTTAATAATGACCCTTCTGTAACTCTTGCTCGCAATAAAGTTCTTGCTGATAAAGTAATGGCTTATTGTAATCAAGAAATTATTAATCGTCTTAATGAAGCAGGATTTAATACTGGTCAAAAGACAATTAAGCAAGGTGAACTTAACGATATTATTGAGGAAGTTCTTAACGATTGGATTGATGATGTAACTATTACAACTCAAAAACGTCTTGAACTTATTAATACTATTGTTGAAGCAAAAGACAAGTATCAACAATGCTATTTCTATTGGTGGGCTTGTGAAGAGGTTTATACTTATCGAGAAGTTTATAAAGGTGATGTTTATCTTCAAGTAATATCTCCTCTCGAATATTATCGTATTGAAAGTGGTCAACGATATATTGAAGATGATGATGCAGGACTTCGTGTTTATCGAATGACTATTCCACAAATCATTGATAGATTCCGTGATGAACTTACAGATGCAGAGATGAATTATCTTAAAGATATTTATACTGTATCTCCTAAATATGATGCTCCTGATGGTATAGTTCAAATCTTCAATAAAACAGATTTTGCTGAACGTAAAGCTATCTTACATACTAACGCAGAAGCACTTCGTAGTGAAGCTCGATTATATGGTAAAGAAATTGATATTTATCATTATGTTTGGAAAACTGAAATTAAACAAGGTATTCTTAAACATCGAGATTTATTAGGAAATATCGTTGAAAGTGTTGTAGACGAGAATTATAAATTTGATGCTTCTGCTGGTGATATTGAAATTGAATGGGAATGGATAAATCAAGTTTGGGAAGGTTGGCGTATCGGTGGTTGTCATAGTGGTATTTATATTAAGCCTCGACCTATCGAAGTTCAACGTGAAAGGTTTAACAATTATAGTGATTGTAAATTACCTTATAATGGTATCGTAGGTTTACATAAAGATAATCTTCGTAATCCTATTCCTTTCCGTGTTTTACCTTATCTTGCTCTTTATCGTATTTATACTTTACAACAAGAACGTGCAGTAGCTAAGTTTAAGTCTTGGCTATTATTCCCTGAAAGTATTCTCGCTGATAGTAGTGACATGACTACCGAGGAACGTCTTGCTGTTGCGAATAAAGATAGTTTCTTACCGTTTGATGATTCTGATGCACAACCTAATGCTTTACAATCTATTCGAGAAGTAGCTACGAGTGCTATTACGAATTATATTCAAATGCTTGATAATCTTAAACAGGGTTTGAAAGCAGAAGCTTGGGAAGCAGCTAATATGAATAATGCTCGCTTTGGTGATGCTAAAGATTATGCAGGTAAGGCTGTTAATGAATCGAATTATTCTCAAGCAATGACCGGAAGTGTTTGGAGTCTTGAATGCTTCAATCTTTTCCGTGAACGTGATTATGTTGCAAATATTGATTACAGTAAGTTTGCTTGGATTGATGGTAAACGAGGTTCTTATGTAGACCCAACAACTAATAAAGTTGTTGTAGTTGATATTGATGGTTCTTCTGATTTTTCTGGTAATATTGGAATTTATATTCGTAATAATGCCGATGTTCAGAATAAGCTGAACATGATGAAAGAACTTGCATTTAGCGCAGGTCAGAATGACCAACTGGAAGTTGCTATTGAAGCTATTGAAAATAATAATATTACTTCTATTGCTAAGAATATTAAGAAAGCTATTCAAGCTCGTCGAGATTATGAACTTCAAATGCAACAAGTTCAACAGCAAGCTCAAGCAGAAGTTGAACAAATTGTTAGTCAGCGCGAAGCAGCTAAACAAGAATTTGAAGCTCAGCAAAATGCTCTCGATAGAGAACATGATGTTAATCTTGAGATTCTTAAACAAGAAGGTGAAAAAGAGATTTGGAATATGCGACTTAAAGTCGATACCAATGGAAATGGTAATATAGATAAAGATGAAGCTATGGCTGCTCAATCTGGTTACACTGCTTCTGATGTTAATAGAATAAAGTTACAAAAAGAATTAAAGCAATGATGACCGAGAATTATCGACGGAGAGCAAGAGAACCTGCAAGATAATACTACTATAATTATTGATAATATATTATATATAGTATATCTTTGTTCATGTAATAATATTCAACTATAAATAAATACTAATATGGCTGTTGAAAAAGTTGTTATACCTGATGATGAAACTCAGGAGCAAAAACAAGAACGTCTTCGTAAAGAATTAGAAGAACGTAAAGCTAAGGAAGCTAAAGAAGCTCAAGAAGCTGAAGAACGACGTAAAGCTGAAGAGGAAGCTGCTCGTAAGAAAGCTGAGGAAGAAGGTGAAAAGGGTGGTTCTACTGGTAATGGTGAAGAAGAAACTGAACCGGAACAAGTAGAAATTGATGGTACTCTTTATACACTTGATGATAATGGAAACGCCGTAGATGATAACGGTGAAATCAAGTTCACAAAGGAACAGATTGATGCAATGTCTGATGAAGGTGCTAATGAATTAGACGGTGATTATATCGAAGCTATTTCAAAAGTCAGTGGCATTGTTATTAAAGATGAAAAAGGTGAACCTGTTAAGTTTGAACCTACGATTGAGGGTTTTGCTAAACGTGAAGCTGCTATAAAAGCTCTTGGTGAACGAGAGGGTTTTGCAAAAGGTTTTAACGAATTTTTAGCTAACAATCCTGATATTGCAGCTCTTGTTGAATATAAGAGTAAGTTCGGTACAATCGAAGGTTATTCAGCAAATGTAGATTATAGTAAAGTTGAAATCAAAGATGATGATGATTTACTTGCTGATTTAATCTATAAAGCTGAAATTCAAAAAGGTACTTCTCCGGAACGTGCCAAACGAATTGTTGAGTTTGCAAAAGCAAATAACACTCTTAAAGATGATGCAACTGAAAGTCTTAATTGGTTGCGTAAAACTCAAGAGAGTGAGATTAAAGCAATTCGTGAACGTGAGGCCAAAGAAATGCAGGCTGAACTTGAAAAGGAAATTAAATACTTTGGTGTTTCTTATGAAGATGACGGTACTGTCAAAGTTCATAATGCACCGGGTAGTCTTTATGATTTAATTGTTGTTAAAGGTCAGATTGGACGCTCTTCCGAAAGAAGGTCTGAGAATTAAGACAACTGATGGTGAGAAACTTATTTCTCGTCAAGAGTTATTTGATTACTTCTCTCGTCCTGTTCAAGAGATTAATGGAATGGTTTATAGTCAAGCACAGATTGATGAGATTAATCGTCTTTCTAATCCTGCTGAATTGGCTATGCGATTTATTATTAATCTTGATGGTGGAGTTGACCAACTGATTAAAGCTGAACTTGCTAAAAAAGAAGTTAAACGTCTTCGTTCATTAGCAAGTAAGACTGGTAAAAACAATGGTAATCCCAGAGTTCAAAAGACTGCAAAGGATGATAAAATTGTTTTACCTATTAAATAAAGCAAATGTTCTTGCCTTATAATAATAACTTAACCAAAAATCTAATTTACAATGCGTGAAATTGGAACTGTAAAATTTGACTCGAATCAATATACAGATGCTAATATGCTTCTGAATTTTGATTTGATTGACCCTGTTAAACTTAATCGTAATCTTACTTATCTTTGGGGTAAGGATAGTGACAAGTATCCTCTTCTTACTCTTACTGAGGGCCAGGGTGCTGTTACAACAAAAGTTAAGCTGAATGGTGGTGATACTCAATATACTTGGGAAATTGCTCCTCGTCAGCGTGTTACTTCTCGTCTGAAAAAGCTGGTATCTGATAAAACTGCTATTCAGCCTTACGGAACTGTTGAGGTTGAAATGGAGGATAATTGGTTTATTTATCAGCACACTGCTATTGCTCCTTCGGGTATGCAATGGCGTATTCAAAATGAGGGTATTGCTACTTCGACTGGTGGATACGTTTATCGTTTTACCAATATGTCGGGTGCTCCTATCTCGGCTGATGCTGTTGCAAAAGACTTCATTAGTGGTGCTATTTGGGCATTAGGTGCTTCGACTATTCCGGGTAGCAAGTCTGACGGAAACCGCTCGAATAACCAGTCGTTCAGCAAGGCAACCAACCAGTATGGTTACTACCGTTTCTCGAAAGAGATTGCTGGTAACATGGGTAATAAGGTTGTTAATATTGCCTTTGATACTGCATCTGGTGGTGAGCGTAATCTGTGGATGCCTTACGAAATGAAGATGTGGGAAATCATGCGACGCGAGATGCTCGAAGAGGACTTGTGGTTCTCGGAGTACAACCGCGATTCGAATGGTATTATCCACTTAAAAGATGAGAAGACTGGTGAAGCAATTCCTCGTGGTGCTGGTGTTCTTGATATTCTCAAGGCCGTTGGTAATTATGAAACGTATTCTGTTCTGACACTTAATCGTTTCGACCGTATCATCACTCGTATCTTTGACAATCGTATTGATTCTACTGTTGAGGAACTTGTTCTTTATTGCGGTAAAGGTTTCGCACGAATGTTCAATGATGCTATCTACTATGATGCTCGTCTTAAGAATTACTTTGTAACTCTTGGTGATAACGAGATTAAGAGCGATGGTGAGATGATGTCTTATGGTAAGTATTTTAACCGTTATAAGATGTTTAATGGTAAGATTCTTACTGTCAAGATTGTTGATATGTTTGACCACGGTATTCGTGCTCGTCGTGACCGTGAAGCCGGTAATATGTATCAAGGTCTGCCTATTACTTCTTATAGTGCTGTATTCCTTGACCATACTATGGGTTCGAATGGTGAGCGTAATATTAAGTTTGTTTGTGAAGAGGGTCGTGAGTATAAAGTAGGTGTCTATAAAGGTATGGCTGAACTGCCTGCTTCGTGGGGACTTGCAAGTGGTACTCAACTGTCGGATACGAAGGATATTGCTTCTTATGAAGTTCTTGGTTCGCAAGGTATCAATATTGATAATCCTACTACTTCGTTCTGGCTTGATTTAGCTCTGAACTAAACACCCAATTTGAGTAGTAATAATCGAAAGGTTATTACTACTCATTAACATATAAAAGATTGAATAACTTAAAATGTTAAAAATATGATTAAAGTTAATCGTTCAGTTCGTATTGAATGGAGGAACAATCCTTCTTCTTTTGAACTTCGGAATAAAGATGCTTTCAAAACTGACTTTCTTCGTCTTGGTTCTGCTATTCGTCCTGTTAATGAACTGCTGAGCCGTAGTGAAGAAATGCGAGTTCTTCTTCCTACTGTTGTTGGTGTATCTCCTATTGATAGTTCTTGGCAAGAACGAATCACTACATACTTAAATGATTTTCTTCTTGAGATTCCTGTTCATGGCTTAGAGTTCGATACTTCTTACGTTTTAGATTTAGGTAATCCTGCTCTGAAAAGTAATATCGACGAACTTATCGGTAAACTTAAAAAAGCTGATAAGATTAAGAATGAAACTGGTTCGGAACTTGAAGCTATTGTTCTGAAACGGATTAAGGAACTTGATGAAACGGAACTTTATAAGTATGTTACTTTTGTTAATATTCCCGATTATATTAGTTGGAGATATTGCCTTTTAAGTAGCAAAGTTGCTAATAAGGTTGAAGACATTAATAAGAGCGTCAATATTCAATTTTATCTTACTTCGGATAGTGAGCGTAAAGCACTCAAAGCTGCTCGGACGAAACTTCGCACTGATGCTCTCAAGAAATATACAGAACTTATTAATAATCCGAATAGCGCACTTATCGACAATGTTGTTGTATCGACAGGTAGCGTAGGTGATTATTCGGAATTTATGGCAATGACTGCCGATGATAAGCAATCTGTTCTTCTTGAACTTATTGACAGTGACCCGCAGAAGTTTATTAGTATTGTTGATGATAAACATCTGGGGATGAAAGCTAAGATTACTATTTATCTTTGGATGAATATTATTCGACAACTTCCGAATAGTTCTATCATTGTCGATGCTTCTAATCCGGAAAATGTTATTGGTAATAATATTAATGATGCTATCTCGTATTTCTCGAATGATAACAACAAAGGTATTGTTGCCGAGTGGAACGCGAAGTATCGTAGTTTGAAAGGTTAGTCATGTATGAAACGGTAAAAGAGTTACACATCGAAATAGAGCAACGAATACAGCAGATAACATCTAATAGACATCGGAGTATTGCTCCTCAGTTTATTGATATGATGCTGAATCGAGCTGCCGTTAAATATATACAAACTAAATCAAATAGGAAAACTAATTATAAAGGCGAAGGTCTTGAAGATAGTAAAAAACGTGTAGATGATATTCAATCATTAAAGCGTGAAACACCGTGGCTTAAACTTAAACGTGATAAGCAAGATGCGGATTATCCAAATAGAGCTTTCGTTATTCTTCCGGGTGATTATCTAAAACTTATTTCTTCTACTTCTCGATTAACTTATGGCAAAGCTCGACTTGTTGAGAATTTACATGAAGTTTATCCTGATGATGAAGTTAAGAATTTATATTATCATCTAATTGATTTGTCTAAAATTGCCTTAACTGGTGATGAATTTAATGGACAAATTATTGTTAATGGGAATGAGATTGATATTTCAGATATTCTTTCTCTTTATGATAGTGATTCAGATAAGATTGATTTGTATGAAATTGCAGGTTTGACTTGTGATAGATTACGTCAAGCTCTTTCTAATGAATATAATGTTTATTGGGAGAATCTAATTGGTCGTTATTATAAAGATTGTATTATTATTACTTCTAATGTAAAAGATGAAATTGCATTGAAAGTTAATAATACAGACATTCCTGTTATTACTTATAATACTACTTATGACGAGTTTGTAAATGTAGGAAATAAGTTTTCTGAAAATGATTTAATTGCTACCGAAAATATTCGAGCTACTCTAAATAACTTCTATGGTAATAAAAACAGACATCTTAATCCAATAAGTGAGCTTGTTGATGATAGGCTGTTTGTTTATTACGGTGATGATTTTTGTGTTGATGCGGTTAAGATTTCATATATTAAGAAGCCACGTCTTTTTAATATTGATATTAACCAAATGTCAGATATGGAAGTTACACCTGATTTCATAGATAGTGTAGTTAGCGATATTCTTCTTGTTCTTAAAGATGACAGTTTTAGTGCTGTTAAACAACAATCAAATTTAGAATAGAAAATGAAAAGTGTAATTGTCGCAAATGATTTTCTGACAACACTTGCTAATAACGATGTTAGCAAGCTGACTCGCGGACAAGCTGTTCTTCTTAATTCGGCTGGTAAAGTCGTTGCAGCTGCTTCGGATGTCAAGGATGACGAAATGTTGCAGTTTGTTCTTGGTCTTGGTGATGGCAAGGTTAAACGCGGCGTTTGGATTAATCCTAAGTGGTCGAAGCAACATAAGGAAAAGTATCTTGCTCCTGCTGGTAAAACGTATAAGTTTACGAATCTTGTAGCTAATCGTGGTATTGGTTATCAAGGTTTCGATGCTGAGGTTATTATCTCGTGCAAGCCTATCAATTCTTTTGGTGGTTATCCTCTGGAAGTTTACAATGCCAGCGTAACTATCAACGGAATTGATGAAACAAGTGCAGATATTATTGCTCGTCTGAAAGTTGAGGTTGAAAAGACTTTGACTAAGATTAATGCTCGCTTTGGTGCTGATAGCATCACGATTGATGATTTTACCGAAGCAAGTGTTACGTTCACTGGCGCCGCAGGTTTTGAGTATTATGTGACGTTTGATGGTATTCTTCGTGCTACGCTTGAAGAGGGTGCTGAGAATCAAACTCCGGTTGGTACTTATGACCAAGTTGCTAAACTTGAGAAAGAAGCAGATGTTGCTGGTGTAGGTTATAATCCTAATTTCAAGGAATATGACCGTGTTTATGGTGATATTTTTACAGCTACCGAGGGTGTTATGTATGACACTTATGTAATTACTTCTCGTGCTGATTTCACACATCCCTTTAATTTACATACAGAGGGTTTACAGGTTACTCAATTTATTGCTATTGACAATACTAAAAGTACTGCAATTACTGCACTCGAAGGGGTATTAGCACTCATTAAGTAAGAAATTGATTTGTTAAAAATGTAACCACAAGGATAACTCCTAATGCTATTAATTGTGGTGTTAGGAGTTATTCTCTTAATGATGCTAATGTTATGTGACAAGTGGGCGTGCAACCTCCTGCCCCACCGGGGAGCGAGGCCGCAGGCCGAGCCATACAAGTTGCACCATTATTATTATTAATCGTCATATAACAATAAATACGATTAGTATTATGATAAAGAAAATATGGAATAAAATAACTACTTTTTTAAGTGGTTATTATTCAGAACATAAAGACGATATTATTATTGGTTTCGTCATTGCTACTGTCGTAGGTATTTTATTTAAGGCTACTGTTGCTACTTGGTTTATGAGTTTATGGATTACATTAGCTTATCAAATCATTACTTGTGGTATTCAAGTTGTGAGAAAGAAAGCAATAACTGGTCTTAAAATTCATCCTATTATTATTAACTTTGTAGTTGGAGTATTCATTTCGTTATTGTTCTTGGTATGGCAGTAATTAATCTTCGAAATGTTGTAGCGCTCGGTGTGCTTGAAGATGGTGTATATCCGAGTGTTTATAATGGCCAAACCGGAGAATATATTGGTACAGTAGATGGTGAAGGTGCTGGTGTTAAAACAGTTCCTACATTATATATGTACTATCGAAAGAACGGCCACCTATATTTATATAGGACAAAGGAGAGGATTGAAATAGACTTAACTAATGTAACTGCTTACGATAATAGTGCTCTATTTAAGCTAACTGAAAAATCTGATATTAGTTCTGCAAAGATTACCGAGTTTGAATCTCGAAATATTGATGTAGGACATTATGAATATAAAGTTCCGTGGGTTAAATCAACTCAACAGTATCTTTATATACTTGTACCGATTGTTCGTTCTATACATACAATTACAGTACAAGGTATCATAAGTAATCAGATATTCACTCTTACTGGTATTTATGTTCACGAGGGTAAATCTTGGTGGATTTATCGGACGAATGTAAAGACCAATTTTGATTTTAATGATGCTGTTAATGAGATTCTTGATGTTCAAGTATATGTTCGTGAGCTTACAGCTGAGGACTTAAATCCTGTTGAACAACTTACAAAACTTTTATTTGAACATATTAATAATAAGTTTAATCCTCATGAGGTAACAAAAGAACAAGTCGGTCTTGGCAATGTTGATAACACTGCCGATATGGATAAACCTGTATCTCGACCTCAAAAAGAGTACATTGATGCTCTTGAAAATAGGGTTAAAGGTTGGTTCAAACAGTTGAATGTTTGGATTAACAATCATGTTACAGAAGTTAATAAGAAGTTTCAAGATGTTTGGGCTGCTATAAACAAGAAACTTGATAAAGAAGATTACGAGAATGACAAAGATAATTTCAATGCTCATATTCGTAATTATGATAATCCTCATAAAGTTACTGCCGCACAAGTTGGTTTACCAACAGCGGCAAGTGATATTGAGAAATTAAAACAAAAAGCTCAAGAACTTCAAGGTTTGCTTATTAATAAGCAAGATAAAACTTCTGAAGAACTTGTTACTGATAACAAACGTATTGTAGATGCTATTAATGAGATTTATGGTATTGTTGTAGAACACAATAATCATGTTCGTAGCAACAGTATTAATCAAATTGAAGTTACAAGCGAAATTCCTACTACGTTTGAAGATGGTACACTTTGGATTCGTATTCCTCGAAATGAAGAAGATTATATAACAATTAAGATTGAAGCTGTTCCGGTTGATTCTACTATACGAATGATTAATTCGGAAGGTAAAGAATCGGCAGGTGTTGGCAGTGCAAGTCTTGAATGTTTAATTCAAAGTCGTTTACATTATATTGTAGAAAAAGAGAATTACATTACAAAAGATGTTTATGTCGATGTAGGTATTGAAGATACGACAATTAATGTTGTTCTTACACCTAAGACTAAAAAGACATTAACTGTAAATGCAACTCCTGCTGAATCTACAATTAAGATTACTAATAAAGAAACAAGTTCTGTAATTGTTACTGGAACTGGTTCTGTTAAAGTTGAAACTTATGACCCGATTAATGTAGATATTGAGATTACGTGTGATGGATATATTCCTTATTCTGAAAGTCTTACACTTGATGAAAATATTACACGCGATATAACTCTTTCTGCTGTTCCTATTGAACAAGGTGCTGTAAGTCTTACGGTAGTCGATAGCGAAACAAAGGCCAAAATAGCCGCATACGTCTATGATAAGGACACGGGTGGTATATTAGGTCAAGTCACAAAAGATACGCCGCTACAACTCACCGGAGATGTCAATACGAGCCGAATTTTGAGGTTTGTTTCGTCGGGTTATATAGAGGTTGAACAACTGGTAACTTATGCAATTCCTACCGCAGAAGTTACTGTTGAAATGGATAAAGTTCCAGTTCAATCTGGTACTATCTATGCAACTGCTATAAATACTGAATCTACTGCTTTAGACAGTGTTACGTTTGAGTATAAGCTCAGTACTGAAAGTGATTGGAAACCTCTTGGTAATGATGAATCAACTACTGGTAAATCTGAAGTTGTTACAGCTCCAGTTGGAACGAGTGTTGATTTCCGAGCTTCTAAAACTGGTTATATAACTAATACTGGAACTGGTACAATTAATTCTACTGGTGAACATAGTGTTACTATTGTACTTGAAGAGTTACCGCCTGAACCCGAAGAGGTTTCTGTAACTATCAAGGCTTATGAAATTTATGATAATAATAAACTTTATTTAGCTGCTGATATTAAAGAAATATCAAGTACTGGAACTACGGTTGGTACAACCAGACCTGATGAACCTTTAGTAATCACAAGGAATAAAGGTAGTGTTATAACTTATTATGCCTTACCATTATCTTCTGATTGGTATAATATAGGTTATGAAGAAGTAGTATTTGATACTGATAAAACAGTTGAGATATTATGTCTTCGTAATAATAACGGCCTTATTAAAGTTCGTACACGAGATGCTTTAACTGGTTGCATGATTAGTGATACCATTTATGATGAAACTGGTAAAAAAATAGGTAACTGTGATTCATCAGAAGATGGTTATGTTAGTGAAGCTAATCCGATTGGTTTCGAACGTAATTATAAGACTTTAGGTGATACTCGTTATGAAGCTACTGAACCTGCATTGTTTATTGCAGCTAAACCTTCTGAAGCTGTTGTCAATTATATTGATTTACATCCGAAAGAAGGTCAAGACTATATAGCTCTTAAATTTATAGATTCTGTTACTAAAGCTCCTATTACCACAGGTATTAGTTGTTGGTTTAGTTCTATTGTTAAAACTATTGTTACTGATTATCAAGGTATAGCTCATATTAGTGGTACTTATGATTCAAAGGTTGTAATTTTGGTTAGACGTAATGGCTACACTGAATATAATCAAAGTTATGATAATCTTGCAAATCATAGTGTTACAACTATTGAATTAGTACCTGAACCAGTATTTGAAAATGATGGTATTGACTATATGCAAATAGAAGGTAATGGTATTGAACATCCTATATTTAGGGTTGGTAATGTCGAATCTAATTAACGGTTTAATGATATGAAAGAATCAGTAATTCGTAAAGTATTTTGTGCCTTAAACTGGCCTCCGAAAACTGGTGCTTTTCAGAAGTTAATTACTTTTGTAGTTGAAGGTTTAGCCACTAAGGCTGAATCTTCAACTGTTCAACAATTACAAACAAAAGTAGAAACTCTTGAAAGTACTGTTAATACATTACAAGAAACTATTACTACTTTAAGTGGTAAAGTAAGTACATTAGAGAGTAATTATACTTCTTTAGAAGGTCGTGTAACTGCTCTTGAAACACCCCAAGGTTAATATTAATCTACAACTATGGCACAACTTAATCTTCTTGAACGAGCTACGGAAGCTGTCGTAATGCTTAATGGTAATCGTCGGCAGGTTCTTGATATGTGGCTTAATGGTAAAAAAGTTTGGCCAATAGATGAACCTGTTGTAGAATTAGCTGTTGATAAAACTCTTGTTATTCTAAATAAAGATAATAATTATCATGATACCATAACTGTTTTCGCAAGTGATACAGTTGAATGGGAATTTGGTAATTAGTTTGTTATTATAGTTAATCGACCAAAAAAAAAAAACAAATGGCAACTATTCCGAGTTATTTATCATGGGTTCCTAAAACTGGTACTGGAAATGCACAGATTAAGATTAATTCTGTGAGTCCTTATACTGGTCGTACGGATAGAAGCACTCGAGTTCCCGGTAAGATTGTTGGAAAGTCTAACGCAGTTACAGTCACGGTTCTTGAAAAGGCTGCTGATGAATTTATTACTCCCGATGGTTTAACTATTAATGTTGCTAAAGGTGGTGAAACAATTCATGTAACTGGTAAGTCTAACTCGAAACTTCTTACATTTACATGGAAAACTAACTTCGGTATTGCAAATGTAACATCATTTAAGGTTAATGGTAGTACAACTGCTACGTCTGGTACTGCTATTACTGGTGACCCCGGTGCTACTGGAGAATATACTTATGATGCTACTATTGTTGTACCGAAGAACGAAACTATTAAAGCTCGTTCTGCAACTCTTGAAATCAAGGGTGTAGGTTCGACTGTTCTTAAAACTATTACTATTACTCAGGCTCTTGGTGACAGCTATCTGTATCTTAATTCGCAGGGTACAACTACCGCAACTGTTACTATTCCGAAGGGTGGTGGTGAGCAGACTCTGAGTGTTCTGTCGAATGACGAATGGACATTCGAACCTGCTGAATAAATTAATTAATCATTTATGAGTGTTATCACTAATAAATGGAATGACGGGAGTGGAGATTCAATTAGTATTGAATCTCCCTCTTTTCAAGGAAATCAGACTGTTAAAATTTCATCACCTGTTCAAAAAGGTACTTCTAAAAGAAGTATGAAGTTTATTGGAAAGTGTAAAAAAGATTCCAGTAAACAAGTTATTCTTACTGTTGAACAAGAAGCATCTGTTTATACATATGATTTAATATTAAGTAGTGATAATACTGAAATTGCCGCAAAGGGTGGAACTACAACTATTACAGCTGTACTTAAAACGTATCGTAATGGTAATTTAGTTAGTACAGATAATGTTACACCAGTTCTATCAGGAAGTGCTACTGGATTTTCTATATCTGGTACTACCGTTACTGCAAGTAATCGAACTACCACAGTTGGTAATAAGAGAGCTATTGTTGTAACTGGTAAATATTCAAATACATTTGATGGTCAAACAGTATCATCAACTATTACTATTTATCAAGAAGCTAATATGGCTTCTTATGGTGCTTTAACAGGTGGTTCTGTTTTAGCATCTGATATTCCTGCAAGTGGTGGAACTTCTTCGACCAGTATTTCTAATATGTCGCAAACAATTAGTTATACATCTGGTTCGACTCGTGCTGGTACAGTTACTTATTCAAAAACAAGTGAAATTACAGTTTCTTCTCTTGGAACCACAGTTAAGGCAAGAACTAAGGTTGGACAAGTTACTGTAACTTATACTGGTGAAGGTAGTGTAACTGCCAAGAAAACTGTTGATATTTATCAAGCTGAAAATAAAGTAACTAATAGTAATTACAATCCTCGAATTACTGCTTACGGAACTCCTACTATAAGTATCGGTAGTGGTTTGACAGCAGCTGGTGGTTCTGCGACTGTAAGTGCTTCTGTTACTAATACTGAAACTTATAATGCTTTGTATAGTTCGGGTGCTACTGGCCCGAATCAAACACGAAGTGTTGGTGGTAGTTTATCAATTTCTATGACTGCTAACGGTAATAGTAGATTTAGTTTATCTGGAAATACGATTACTCATAGTAGTATGGGAACTAATGAAACTACTGATACTGTTACTATAAAAGCTGTAAATGACGGAGATAGTTCTAAATCAGCTACTGCTTCTAAGAGTATAACAAACAGTAAAACTGTTAAATCTACTTCTGGTGGTATTTATACATATGGTAATATAACAGCTGGTACAATTACGAATGCTACGATTCCTGCAAGTGGTGGTTCTGCTACTGCTAAAGCTGGAAATGGTACTCAAAGTTGGAACAAGTCTGCTACTATTACTACTTATCAATATGATTCTGGTTCTACAAAAGATGTTACAACTGAAAATGCTTCAAGTGGAACTGCTAATGTTGTTCCGAATGTAGCTTCTATTACTGCTACTGCTTCTTCGAAGGGTACAACTGTTTCAGCTCAAACTACTGTTAAAAGTCAAGCTGTTACTTGGTCGGCTAATGGTAAATCTGCAAGTGGAATAATATATATTTATCAAGCGGCTAACAAAATTGATTCTTATAATTACAGTAGTTGGAATATTGCTATTTCGGCAAATCCTACAACTATTGCTGCATCAGGTGGAACTTCTACTATTACAGCAAGTTGTACGAGAACTAAAACTCCGGTTTATACATCTGGTTCTACTGGAACAGCTACTACTGAATCTGCAACTCCAACGTTAGCAATTAGTGGTGCTGGATTTACATTAAGTGGAACTACTGTTACAGCTTCAAAGAATAATGTTGCAGCTCGAACTGCTACTGTAACTGCTTCATATTCTGGAGCTACTTCTAAATCTGTTACTATTACTCAATCAGCTGGGCCTGATGGTATTGGTTATATGCAGATTGAAGGTAATGGTGTTGACCACTATATTTTCCAAGTTGGTCGTACACCAAATACTCAATCAGCTGGGCCTGATGGTATTGGTTATATGCAGATTGAAGGTAATGGTGTTGACCACTATATTTTCCAAGTTGGTCGTACACCAAATACTCGTTCTAATGATGTTCAAACTTTATCAGAAGAACCTGCTGAAGTTGAAACAGAAACTAAATCTGAAAGTTTGTTTGCTAAAATTAAACGTATTGTTACTAATCTTAATTAATCAAAAATTATGGCTTTATCCAAATCTGCTTTAAAAGCAAAATTTGTCACTGGTGCTATACCAACTCAAACTGATTTTGCCAACCTTATCGATGGTATGTTAAGTATGCCATTGGGGGGGGGACTGGTGATACAACAATAGGTTTCGGAAATGGAGATAGTACCGATAGACTATATGTTAAATCTCTTAGATATATTTATAATGATAATCGTAGTTATTTTTTAATTGGTGCTTGGGATGATGAAATTGGAGGTAATTATCTTGTAGCAGTTATTTGTTTTTACGATAATGCTGTTAGCGGTGCCAATTTTAATATAACTTATCATTTATTAGATAAAACAGATAGAGCGCGTTTTGAATCTGAAGTTGGCGATATTAATACTGCTGATGAAATAGATTTAATTAATAATATTGAAAGTTCTGGTTGGGCGTGGTTTAATATCACACAACCTACTAATAATAATCCGTCACCTCGAACCATTCAATCAAACAATATAACATATCGTATTTATCCTGTATTGCAAAATAGTATATGGTATGTTGGTTATGCTTTCGCAATGGATGTAGATATGGGTGGTTCTAATGATTTGTATGTTTATCGTTGTACTGGTAATTCTCAAACTAAATGGACTGCTATTGACAGTGTTGTCGCAAATGATTTAGAAAACGCTGGTAAATTTAGTAAAAAACTACTATATTAAACTCTGACTGTTATTAGTAATAATAGTTAGAGTTTAACTGATATATGTCAAACTTTAACTATTATTACTATGACTATTGCACAAATTAAAGCCTTGTTTCAAACTGGGAAAATTCCTACACAAGCTGATTTTGAAAATTTGATAAGTAAGATTCCGAATGATGATTTAACAGGGGGGGGACAGTACATTAAGACTATATAATCCGAGTGCTCCTCATGTTTGGGGTTATAGATTTGTAACTATTGATGATAATTATACATATATCTTTTTAGGTGTTTATGACGCTTCTAATGGCGTTATTGTACCTTTTTTAATTATTCAATGTAATCAGGGTAGACCTCTTGAGGGTAATGCTGCTATTAATTGGGCTTTTCTTACAGATGCTCAAATGATTGCAATGAATGCAGATGTTCCTGATTTACACGATGTTGATGATATTACACTTGTTAATGCTATTCCTTCTGATATTCAATGGAATAGAATGAATTCAAATCCTACTGTACGAGTTATTTGTACAAAAGGACAAGAATCTGATATAACATTTCAATGTTTTCCTTCTAAATATGGTAACAAATTTTATGTAGGATATGTTATTAAAGAAGAACATTCTTATAATGCTGATTCTTATTGGAGAGGTGTTATTAAATCTGGTTTAGCTCACAATGATATTGCTTGGGATAATTCTGATGAAGAGTTAGCAAGTGTATTAAATAGCTCTACGAGATTTACTTATACTAAAATATAAAATTAATAATCTGATTGTTTAATTGATAATAAGATTATTAATTCATTTAATGTTCAATAGATTATAAATCATATTAATATTAAACTAAATCTTATTATGCAATTAAATATATGGCAACTAAAAGTCAGCTTAAACAATATTTTGAAACAGGTAAAATACCTACACAAGCTCAGTTTGGTAATCTTATAGATTCTATATTTAATATTATTGGTTCACCTGATGGTAGTTTGAATATAAATGGTGATGAAAATAACATTAAACTTTCTATAAAGAATTATAGAAGTTTACATGGTATATATATGTCTCAATTATCTGTTAGTCTTCATTTATTTTTTAATAATGATATTAAAAATGGTACAAAACCAGTTCCAGTATTTATCATATTTAGTACTGTAAATAGTTTAACTAATACTGCAAATGCTGATATTAAGTATGCTGTTCCGAATGTCATCTTACTTAAAAGTATGACAGATGATAATTTGGATTATCTCACTGCAAGTTTGGATGTTATCATTCGAAGATTTGCTGCGCTTAAGATTACATATTATGATTTAGTACCTAAAGAAGAAGAAGTAAAGAAACCTTCCATTGTAACAATTATGTATACTGATTTTGATAATACCATTTATGTACATAATTGCATTATGGGTATGGGGAATATTGATTCTATAGTACCAATTTGTATTCATACTCTTATTAAATTACACGATATTGAAAATGATAATTATTCAGGTGCTATGTCTATTTTACAAAGAACTGTTTATAATCATATGACAGTAAAATCTGAATGGGAAAAGATAATGCAGTTACAAGGTTATGAAGATGGTTTAGTTATTGATGATAGCGGAGTTGCTGAAAATTTTATGAATACTATATATGCTAATTGTTATAAACAAATTTAATTAAAATAAAATCATGATTAAAGTCTATTGTAAATTCCTACCGTTCAAAGGGTATTTATGTATGACGATATTATGGTGGTTAATCATACGAACTGAATATAAAGATAAAATTACTGAAACTGTTGAACGACATGAAACGGTTCATAGTTATCAGCAAATTACTTTGTTTGCTACAAGTTTTTTGGTTAGTATCATATTAAGTCTTACTACAAATATTTCTTGGTGGTGGTTACTTGGTACTGCGATATTTCCTTTATTAGCTTATGTTGTTAGTTGGATAATTGAAATTATATTACCTCCTTATAATCGAGCTTATAAAGATATTTGTTTTGAAGGTGAAGCAAGAGCTTTAGAAAGTGACCCGGATTATAAGAAGAAATTGTTTCCTTTTAGTTTCTTAAAATATATTCCAAATAAGAAATATGGTGGTCGATGAAATTGATGAATGGTAAATGGAACAACTCGTAGAACATTTTGTTGAGTTATTCAGTACTCATTTCGATTTATCATTTATGCTTTGTGTGAATGTTTTAACATACATACTCATTAAAGTAATAGATGATATTAATGGTGATAAATCTGTTGGCACATGGACTAAACGATTGGTTATGTTAATTAGTTGTTTTGCTATTGCCGCAGGATATATAGCAAGTGGATATGAAAATACTACAATTCTTATTAATTCTGCTATTCTTGCACCAGTTGCTTGGAGTTGGATATT
>ENA-OPAG01000637-OPAG01000637.1-human-gut-metagenome-genome-assembly--contig:-NODE-637-length-20396-cov-3.336512_pt1 | contig 20396 bp, 23 predicted proteins | sample MGYA00241053_ERZ501422 | MGnify/ENA primary metagenome ERZ501422 (study PRJEB25962, sample SAMEA2042619) | human gut metagenome | biome: human gut; feature: human-associated habitat; material: faeces... | reverse complement strand
CACCATAGCGCTCATACAGCGTGTGGCGTGCCCGCATATCTCCCCGTTGGCATTGCAACGACAATTCTTCCTCTGACATATCGGCTTTCATCTGCATTTTAATATGAAATGTCCTTGAGGCAAAAATACTGCACATAAAGAGAAATAAATTTTATTCTAAATTATTTTTAACAATTTAAGATGCAGTAAAAAGTAAATTTATCCGTTATATAAACGGATTATAAAAGCAACAGCCATGAAACGACGAAATTGTTTACAACAAATTATTGGAATATTACTCTGCTGCACATTATTCTCTTCGTGTCTGGATGATAATGAACCCGAAACCTTTTTTCCGACACTGGGAACTGTCAATGCAGATGAAAACGACATAACAATAGAATCTGACTCATATGGATTATTAATTCCGACTAACCCCGGATTCATTACTTCCACTCAAACAGATTCTACGGGACAAAGAATACTTGCTGTTTTTCAATATACAGAAAACACAACTAAAGAAGGAAAAACAGGTATGCAGGTAGAACTAGTAAGAGTAAACAAAGTATTAACCAAAAAAGCTGATGACTTACGAATTGGTATAGAAGATGTATTTGGCAATAGTCCTATTCAAATTACAGCTGCTTCTATCAGTCAGAAACATCTGAACATTCAATATGAATATTATGGAAGTACAAACATCAGCCACCGAATCAGCCTAGTGTTAAATTCTGAAACTCAACTGGATGAAAATGGGTTACTACAGGTAGAATTCCGTCACAACAATCAAGGAGATACTTATTCTGAAAGATTGTGGGGAATTGTTTCATATACACTGGAAAGCATCCCTGATTATGATGAGTCTAAGTGTAAAGGATTTAAGATTATCTATGACAGCGGGGCAAACAGTCGTGCAGAATGGATAGTTAAAATAAACTCTCAAGGTACACAAACAGAACAAAATCCCTCACAAACGATAGAATCTTGTTGTTTCTAAGTTTATATCTCTGCACCATTCAGCAACAGCCCCTTCCCTCTTTTCGGGCTGTTCTGAATGGTTTTTTATTTTATTACTTCACATATGCTTTTTCTGTATGGCGATACCCACGCAAGAAATCATTTATCTCCATACGTTTTTTACCAGCCAACTGTAACGAAAGAACATTCACATATCCGTCAGACGATGCTATTTTAAAATATGTTTTACAGTCGGTTACAATAGTACCCGGAGCCAATGAATGTTCACAGAATAATTTTTCAGTTTCAAATATCTTCAGCATAATAGGATCAGCCCCTTCCTGATAAAGTTCAGTCCATGCAGCTGGATAAGGTGATAAACCACGTACAAAATCGTAGATCCGTTTCACGCCTATTGTCCAATCGATACGACAGGTTTCTTTAAATATCTTTGGAGCAGGACGAAGTTCACCAACCTGAGCCAGTTCTTCTTGTGGAATTGTTTTTACAGAACCTTCCAGAATAGCATCCACAGTCTTCAAAACCAAATCACCTCCCAAACGCATCAAACGTTCATAAACGACCTCCACATTATCAGTATCAGCTATAGGTACACGGACCTGATCTATAATCTCTCCTGTATCAATTTCATGCTTCAGGAAAAAGGTCGTAATACCAGTTTCAGTATCTCCAATATTTTCTCTTCCATATCAGTTCATATTTATTTTATAATAAGATTCTATTTGATAATTACCCGACAAACATTGTACATATGCTTTTGTCCCATCCTCTTTCTGATCTGACAAATCAAACCCTACCCTATCGTAAAAGTCAGCTACTTGGGCATTTTTTAATGTCGGATAATAGTCAGCATATATCTTGCCAACTCCATAGCTGTGCAAGCGATTTAAAATAAAACGTACAAAAGCTAACTCAATTCCTTTACCTAAGATCCTACAGCTTAACAGCAATGAATCAATTCTCATTCCATCAGCAAGAGGTTCTAAAATTATAGCTCCGGTGATACCATTATCTCCGAATTTATCTTTTACACTAATACAAAAGACAGACCATCCTTTTTCTATAAGACTACGAATTTCCACATCAGTATAACGTTTAGTTGTCAGATTAAACTGATTTGTTTTCTGAGTCATCTGTGCAATACGAGGAATATTAAATTCGTTTGCTCCCGTTACCGTAACCTCAATTTCAAGGCTTGCCAGGTAAGCACCAAGATCTGTAAATTTCTTTTTTTCCTGTGTCCTGCTAACGTTCGCTTTATATTGTTCCGTCTTTTTCTTATCCTCTTCCGTGATGGCATAGACTCGGAAATAACGTTCAACCAAGTTGAAAAAGAATGCCGGCAACAGATAAGGATGCTTCGGAAAATCAGGAACTTCCACCATCGGCAAAAGTTGTTTCACCAATTCTCGTTCTGTGGGATTATCATCAACAAAAACAAAACTATCCAGACCGATATTCAATTCCTGAGCCAATTCTTTTATATTATCAGCTTTGTTCTGCCAATTGATTCGATAAGCAGAGAGATATTTCTGATTAAGTTTTATAAACGGATTCTTTTTCCATGCTTCCAGCACATCTGCTTCATTATTTTTGCTGCAAACCGTCAAGATAACCCCTTGTTTGCTTAATTCAATCAAAGCTTCCTGAAAATAAAGAAAAGCCTTTCCGGGGTAATCTCCTCCGATACCAATACCTCCAATACCGTCCTCACCCAGTACACCACTCCAAAGTGTATTATCCAAATCGAGAACCAAACATTTTTTCCTGCTTAAAGCAAGCTCTCTTGTTTTACAAGTGAACCATTTGCGAAAAGCCCCTGCCAACTTAGGATTAATCACCATCTGGGAAAGAAAATAATATTTCCAATCGATCCATTGGTCTTTGGGGTAATCCGATAAGAATTCAGAAAAATCAATGAATTTTACATTTGCATATGTATTGCAAAAATCACGAATATCCATATTAAATCTTATAATCGAATTTTTGAGCTCATAATTTGTACTACAAAAATTCAAATTATAAAGATTCTCCAAAGAAAAAACGATCAGCTGACTGTGAGCAGGAAGTTGTTTATAAACAATCTGCAACTTATCAAAGTATCCATTTACTTCTTCTGTCAAAGAATCAATGTCAAATTTTATAGGAACCTGATAAAACCACACATAAGAATCTACTTCCAAAGGGACATATGAAATGTCATCATAACCGGAATATCCTACATCTGTCGTGCCAAACAGATTCTCTAAAGTGTTATTACGAAAAATAAAATACTTCATAACAGCAGTATTAAGACTCTACTAACTCTATTAAACCAACTTTCTTATTAAATAAGAAACAAACACGCCTTCCACCAATAGCACATGCTTCCACAGCCTTGATAAGTGGCACAAACTTTATTTTCTTTAAACGAGCAATAGCCCCTTCCATGTCATCTACCGAATAGCAACAATGATAAGGAGTTACTCCCATTTTATCCAACGTTCGGTTTACCGGAGAATTTTCATCTACAGGTGCCAACAGTTCTAACATCGGCATACCTTCTTTCGTCAGAAAACAGATTTTCACATTCTGTATTGCATCAATTACAGTTTCTGTTTTCTGATACCCTGCATCTATATAATACTGTGCAGTATCATCTATATCAAAGACAGCTATTCCAATATGATGAAATTTAAAATCAGGAAGCATAACTCAATATTCTATTATAGGTGATATATGACATTCGTTATAAACAATGCGTGCAGTTGCCCACGACAATCCGGCACCAAAACCACACATCACTACTACTTTTTCTTCATTCAACTTCTCCCAGAGTTCAGAAACGATAGTTAAAGGTACAGAGGCTGAACTTGTATTTCCATACTTAGCAATACAATAGGGCACTTTAGTTTCATCAAACTTCAATCTTTTTACAAAGAAATCAGTCATAAATTTATTAGATTGATGAAAAACCAGATAATCAATATCCTCTAATGAGGAATCAGTTATTTTCACGACCTCTTTTACTCCTTTGGGTACTACACTTATAGCAAAATTGAATACATCCATCCCATCCATAAAGATTTCCATATCCGTACGATAGTTACCATCTTCACGTTCTTTTTCCAAACAGGAATCAGACGTAATAGGATGACGCATTCCACCATATATTTTTACTGCATCTGCCCCAGTTCCATCTGTATTTAAGATAAATACAGAATCCTTATAAGCTCCTTTCTCTACCAAGGTGGCTGTTCCCGCATCACCATATAAAGGTACATTGACTTTATCTCGAGGATTCACTACTTTAGAAAAAGTTTCGCCATCAAGTAGCAATACTCTGTTTACACCTTCCATCGAAGCATAAGCATATGCTGTAGACAACGCATAAACATAGCCTGAACATCCCAAAGTCAAATCCAAACATGCACATGCCTTAGACAAACCTAAACGATGTTGAAGAACACAAGAAGTAGCAGGAATACGATAGTCGGATGTTTGACTCACAAACAAAAGCACATCGATTGATTCCGGATCAATCTGATTATCCTCCATCAATTTTAATGCTGCCTTATAGCATAAATCAGATGCACATACATCCACCGGACTAATCCTGCGTTCATGAATACCGACAGAATTAATCATTTTATCAACTTCCTCCTGACTCATTAAACAAGCCAGATCTTTATTGTAGGCAACCGGTGAAGGAACACAAGCTGCCATTGCTTTCACACCTACGTTATGATATGTTATTGTAGCCATTTATTATAATAAAGTAAATCCTCCATCTATTACCAAGTTTGCCCCTGTAGTAAAGGAACTTGCATTAGACAGTAAATATATTGCAGCATATGCTATCTCTTCAGGTTTCCCATAACGTTTTAAGGGATACAACTTTTTATCCTCTTGCAATTGTTCTTCTGTTATATCGCCGCAATGAATCAAAGGTGTTTCAATCATTCCTGGCAAAAGAGCATTTACACGAATTTCTTTTGAAGCCAAATCAACAGCCATGCCCTTAACCATTGCAGACACAGCCCCTTTAGAAGCAGCATACATTGAATTTCCTATATGTGCTGTAACCGGACCATCAATAGAGGATAAAAAAACGATTGACGAGCCCTTCCGTACTTTTCTTCCCTTTAATAATTTCTGAATTAAAATGACGGGAGCAAAAAAGTTTGTTTCAAAGATGCGGTACAGTCTTTCCTTTTTTACAAATTGAAACGGAAGCCAATCCCCAATACCTAGCGCAAGAACAACCCCATTTATACTCGGTAAAGAATCAACCAAATTATCTACAGCTTCCGAGTCATTTAAATCAGCAATAAACTGTAAATGATTATTCCCCATTAAGGAGGTATAAGTTTCATTCAAACGCTCTTTATCACGTCCTGTAATTATTAACGTAGCCCCCATCTTAGAGGCCTCAATAGCAATTGAACGCCCAATACCGGAAGAAGCTCCCGTTACTAAAATAGTTTTCCCTATCAAAGAAAAAGGATTATATATTTCCATAAAGACTAATATTCTATTAAATCTAAACAAATAATGTTTTCAGTAGAAAAGTAGACACTTCCCCACGAAAGCCCTACTCCAAATGCACATCCTACGATATTCATTCGAGAATTTTGTAACTGTTCTTGTCTTTCAGTAACTAAAGTCAAAGGAATAGTAGCACAGCTTGTATTTCCATAATTCAGCAAGGAGTAAGGTACTTTAGACGCATCTATCTTTAACTTTTTCCTAATTTTCTCATTTAAAAATCTATTCGCCTGATGAAATACAAAACAATCGATATCCTCTTGGGGTATTTGTAATTTTTCTAACAAGGCGGCAACACTTTTTGGTGCTTTCGAAACAGCAAAAGCAAAAACGTCCATACCATCCATTTTAGTGTTCAGTTTAGATCGATTCAAACCATCAGTATCGACTTCTATTTTAAGACTTTCTTTCGAAATCCCATTTCGATATGCTCCGTCTGGGATAATTATAGCTTCTGCTCCACTGCCATCCGTAGCCGTGTGGAAATACATACCGGAAGCACCTTCTACATATTCTACAGCAGTAGCAGTTCCTGCATCCCCGAACAATGGCCAATAACTCGTATCTTCACGGCATCCCAATCGTGTAGTTATATCCCCCACTAATAATAGTCCCTTTTTTATATTTCCATGAGAAAGCAATGAAGAAAGTACACTCAAACCATATACCCATCCAGAACATCCTAATGATATATCTAGGGTATAACACTCAGAGTTAAGGCCTAACCGGTGCTGAAGAAGGCAAGATGTAGCCGGTAATATATAGTCAGGGGTTTGGGATACAAATATCAGACATCCAATATCATTTTTATCCCAATGTAGTTCTTCGATTAACTTTTCTGCCGCCTTATAACATAAATCAGAAGCAGAAATATTATCTTTAGCTACCCTTTTCCGTTCAACTCCAATCGAAGATATTACCTTCGCCCTTTCTTCTTCCGTTAATAAGGAGTAATTAATATTTTCATCAATATCCGGAGGCACGCATGCAGAAAAACCTTTAACTACAACATTAGATATATCTATAAAAGCCATTATTCCTTTGTTCTTACAACATTATACAAATCCTGAATTGTATGGGCACTACGTATATCTTCTCCTTTAATACGTACATCATATTCCTCATCTATCATTGCAATAACAGATAATGCAATCAATGAACTCCATTCTTCTAATTCTTTAAAAACGGTTTCCGCACCAAATACAGATTCATCTGTTTCATCAAACTGAGCTGCAAAATTTTCAATAAATGTTTTAAGTTCCATTTTATTATTATTTTAAAATTTGACAATAGTTGCAGGATTACCAACATAGGTAGAATCATCTTTAGTATTACGAATGATTACACTGTTAGCTCCGACAACTGTTCTATATCCTATTCGATTTTTTTGTAATATTATAGCTCCTGTTCCTATATAATTCTCATCATTGATTACCGTTCCACCAGAAACATGTACTTTAGGCATAAAAACATTATAATTTCCTATTTTTGAGTCGTGACCGATAGTAATAAAACCATTAAAAGAATTAAAATCTCCAATCGTTATATCACAAGTAACACAACATCCCCAACAAAAAATATTTCCTTTCCCTAAGGACAGAGAATTTTGATCTGTAAAACGCACATCAGGAGCTATGATATTGGGAAAGTCAATATATGGATTCTTTATTTTACCCACTAATTTATGAACTCCAACAGGAGAAGCAATAGCAATAATTACATCTAACGGCTCATCATACATATTTAAAACCTCAAGCCCTCCAAGTACTTTTCCATATCCGCAAGAATAGCCTATAGGCTTTGTATCATCGAAAAAACCAATTAGATTCCATCTTGACTCACATTGGTTAATAATATTAAGCATACATGAGACTTCACGGCCAAAACCTCCGGCTCCATAAATTGCTATATTCTTCATTTCTTAATTATTTCCATTAAAAGCTTCCATCGTTGAACAAGTATCAGAACTGATTCCTTCACGTACAAAAACTTTTTTTATTGTTAAAAAGATAATTTTTAAATCAAGTAAAAACGAACAATGATCTACGTACCACACATCCAACTCAAATTTCCTTGTCCATGAAATAGCATTACGCCCATTTACCTGAGCCCAACCGGTTATCCCGGGACGGACTTCATGTCGACGAGCCTGTTCTTTATTGTATAAAGGAAGATATTGAGGTAACAACGGACGGGGACCAATAAAGGACATATCACCCTTCAAAACATTAATCAACTGTGGAAGCTCGTCAATCGAAGTAGAACGAACAAACTTACCAACCTTCGTTAATCGTTTATCATCCGGAAGTAAGTTCCCTTCTGCATCACGTTCATCTGTCATGGTTTTAAATTTGATGACCTTAAAGATCTTACCATGCCGCCCGGGCCTCTCCTGAAGAAAAAAAGCACCGGCACCTTTATTGGCAAAATAAAGCCAAAGAGCTATAATGAAAAGTACAGGACAACAAATCACCAAAGCGCAAAAAACAAGACAAAAATCAATTACACGTTTCAAAAAAAAACAATACATATAGCCAGAATTTAGTTAGCATCCAATTTCGACGTATAGCCTAAGGAAAGCCACACAAGGTGACTCCCCAATAAATAACATCAAAAAACATACTGATTTTTAATACTTGTTATTAATCCACTCCGATAGCCAAGGGTAACAAACATCCACAGCGTATACATTCTTTGACATTAACACCGTTATTCATGCGGATATTTACCAAGATACGAAGTCCGGCATGCGGAAGAACCGAGGAATCATCTTTCGGAGATTGATTCAAAGCCGATGTAGAGGTTTCCACTGAATCCAACTTTGTTGGAAGAGTACCCAAGACTTGGACTGATACTATCTTTTTTCGGGTATCCTTGTACCATTTTTCAAACAGGCTATAAGATACTTTGTTGGACAAACAGAATTGCTCTATGGAGATTCCCGAGGGAGTACCTTCTAATTTGTAGCGCAAAAAAGACGCTCAAAGTCATTACAACTATACATAAACTTCGCTTCTTGATTTAACGAAAGTAAAATTCGCATGTTTGCAATGGATAAGCAATATGTCATTTTTGGACAATAACTACTATTTTAAAAGATTAATCCTCAAAATACATTTCTGTATTCTTATATGTGAAATCTTGACTTGCTTTTACAGAATTGTTACAGAGTTGAGTTTTGTATTCCTTGTCATCACGCAACTTCCTAATATATAGCACCATTTTTTCAATATCTTTCTTTGGAATACAACGGCCACAGCCATATTTGTTAATTAACCTGTACATTTCAGTGTCATCATTCGAGATTGCCAAAAGAGGAGCACCCACAGCCAAGAGGTTGAAAGTCTTGCTTGGCACACTCACTTTAGAAACGTTCTCATCCAAAGTGACCACCCCTAGATCAGCCGAGGCCAATGAGTATGGTAACATACTAAAATCTTGAAACGGCATAAAGCGTACATTCTGCAGATTCGAATGATCCACATTCTCCATCAGTTCGGCTTTCTTCTTCCCGTCTCCAATAATCAGGAACTGCACATCTATATCATCTATCATCTCCTTGGCTACATCCACGACACACTCTACACTATGGGTATAACCGATGTTTCCAGAATACATAACGATGAACTTCCCATCAAGATTGTTCTGCTTGATGAAGACATTAGCCTCCTTAGCCACAGGTTTGAAATCATCAGAAACCGACCATAGCGGCACAATTTTTATTTTTTCAGTTGACCCATAGGCTGTCAGAACCTCCTTCATCCCTTCGCTCAAAGTATATATCTTCTCTGCCTTTTTATAGAGGCGTTTTTTCAGTATTACCCATATTTTATAAATAAAGTTTTTTTCACTTATACCAATTATCTTGAGAGCATCAGGATAGATGTCATACTCCACAATACGAAACTTGTTATTCAAGAGTAAGGCTGAGAAGCAAGCCATTGGCGGATTGGTATAATAGACTACTTCACAATCTTTATACTTGAAGAGTAACTTGAAGAATACCTGCATGGATGCCAACAGCCAAGTCGCCATTCTCTTTGTGCTACTTGACCTATCGTAGTTACAGATTTTATCAATATTGATCTTCGGATTGACAGGTCTCATCCCCGGGCGAAGACTACTACACAACACACTTACACTGTCATATTTCGCGCAATATGCATTCAAGTCATCCACCACAAGGAAACCAGATGTTTGATTCACAAGAACAATTTTTTTCATCATTTTCTTAATTTCCTAATATCAAGCATCCATGGCAGATATTTCACAATAACCAAGCTTGCTATATACGCCCCAATTAATGTAAGGCCAAATATTAAAAATAACCCCCAAAGGGACGCCTGAGGATAAAATATTTTTACAATACCCGCTAATCAAGAAGAAAGCATTTACATAGAATCCGCACAAGAATTGATTGATTTCGCCGAATTCCAGACCGTAATAGTTTTCTGTATGCACAAACAGCACAGTGATAATACTTATTGCTTTTGCCACATTTACCCAATTCAATTCTTTCTTTTCTTGCATATCTCCTCAAGTAATGTTGAAAGATTATCCATACTGTCAAAAATCTCTTCTCGCTCTATTTCATATTCCTTTCTAGAAATATTGTTAAGTTGCTCTATTGTCAACAGTCTGAGCGAATCACGTATTGCCTCTTCTGTCGACGAGTCTATGCTGACACCACAACCATAACTTTCTATCTGTTCAGCAAGAAAAGTCCCCTTAGTAGCAATCAGCGGACGACAGAAAAAGATGCCCTCATACAATTTGTTTGGATCCAAAATAGTTTCGTTGAGCGATTCTACTCCATATGTCACCACCACAACATCTACAGAATTATAAATATGTTCGAAATCATCAGGATTTTTGAAAGCACCAAACAATTTGATATTCGGGTACAATTCCATCATATCATCAATAGCTTTCTGGGTCGATTCCACATTTGCCACCCCATGGAAGTGAAACTCATGCTGAGGGAAATACTTTCCTATGGTTCGAGCAAAACGCATCATTGAGGCGTAGCGTATCGAACCCACAAATGAAAATATAAAGTGGTCATCCTTCAGGTTGAGCGGCTTGCGCTCCACACCAATAATCTTACGGTTCACCTTGTTTGGCTGAACAATAAATCTTGCCTTTGGCTGGTTAAGGAAACCCTTGAAACCTTCAGATGTCAGCAAAGTAAATTGAGCATTCTTCACAAGATTACGGTCAATTGCCCGAAGCAAAGGACGGGCTTTACCAAAAGAAGGAAATCCGTATGCTATATCCGAAATCTCGTATGCGTATGGAACGCCTTTCAGACGAAGGAAGATGCTCTCGAAGTAACCAAAGGAATAATAAAGGCAACTCTGCCCCTTGTGTTCCTTTACGACACGAGCAATATCTCGCTTTACGGTTCTAATCTTTTCAAGATACCCATTACCTTTTGACATCTGACCTAAAATGGTCACTGGTATTTTCACAGAAAACTTATTGCAGTTATACTGCACTCTATCATATCCGTACACCTCTACCTCATATCCGAGGGCTGCTATAGATTCCACTCTGCGGATAGCACGAGGTTGAGAGAGTGAACTAACTAAAAAAACTATTTTGTCGTACATCTCTTCTTTATTTTCTTTTTGCCAATGACAGATCCACCAAATCACCCATCTCTCGCAGAAATTTGGATGTATAGAAATTCATAAATCCACCAGCTGACGAGAAAGTCATCTCGCCGAAATATGGTTTGCCATCAACTTCATACAAATCCACTCTAACCTGAGGTATTCCACATGAAAGTTTTGAGACAATCTCAAGCATTTTATCTAATGACACAGGTTTTGGCAAATCTGATTGGGCTTGCTTATAATGTGAAGTAAAAACGCTACACTCATCGTGTCGTTTCCAATCTAAGTCATAGGTAGCCACCTCTACAGATCCTTGATGTCTGTTGAAACATGCCCATATATGATGAGGCTTTCCATTAAAACACCAAATTTTGTAGTCTATCAGCGTGTCTGTTTCTATCGGCTGTTTCTTGCAGTCAAGCACTTCTTCGGCTATCATACAAGGTTTCATGGCAGCATAGTGAGGCTCGCCATTTGTCTCACTAAACGATTTTGAGAGCAATGCAGAATACATCCTAACTGTATTTTCTATATCCAGTTTGCTTTTGTCTTTACAGACAAGGATATCACCACTTCCATTGTTTGTCTTCAGAACAAAGGAATCCGGAAGAGAATCCCAATCCACATCCTCTGCTTTTTCCCAAACACCATACAGTTTCACAAGAGTATCATCAAGCCCTTTCTCGTGAATATATTTACGTACACGATATTTGTCAGCACACAATGTCCACAAACTCGTGTCAGAATTAAACTTCAGCCAGTTGATTTTCTCGTTCAAATCTTTTGGACTGAACCAGTTCAATGGCCTATGGAAATGATAGAGAAACTGAAGACTAGTAAGGAGTCTTGGACTCACATAATTCAGAAAAGATTTAACATTCACAGTTATAAACTATTTGTATCAAACCATTGCTCTTTTTCTTTGTCGAAGAGATGATATGATTAACGCCATTAAAAACCATAAAGAATCATTTGCCCAAATATCGCCTCCCGTAAAACTTCTTGGAAAGACGAGGCAGACGTACATAATAATTATATTATGATTTAGGCCGGATGTTCTACAAATACCTTTTATAGTTTGCGAAAATAGATAAAGAATAACAAGGCTACCCAATATCATTCCATATGTAACGAAAATGCTTAGGTACATACTATGAGCGAGTTCTTGTATTACCACTTCATCACCGGCAACACCCAAACCTAAAAAAGGATTATTTAGGACTATATCCCACAACTTGTCATGAATCTCAGCTCTGCCTGTAGTAATATCTTCAGTATCTGCATTTATCAGATAATATAGGGTACGACTGCTCAGACCAAAGGAGTCAAGCATTCCTCCAACAAAAGCAAGTATTTCTTTGAAGAAAAATAATACAATCAAAACAAAAGAAACAAAGAACAGTTTGATGGCGACTCCAGATGAACTCTTCCTTTTCGAATTGAATAATATTTTTATCGAAACAAAGAAACCAATGGCTAAGAACGGATTTCTTGATCCATATATAAATATCACCACAGAACCAATAATTGCAGCAATAAGTGCCAGCTTATTTTTTGAGTCGAAATACGCATTTAACTGCCAAAGTACAGACAAGAGTAGCACATTTGACATAGTCATAGAATACGTACTCCAATCAGAAGTGGTACTATGACCTATAACGCTGATAATCCCAGCATATAATACGCCACTCAAAGTTATCAGGAAAGAACCTTTGGTGAAATAATTACAAAGGTATTCAAAAGTCGACAGTTTGCTTACAAGCAGAAAGGTAAAGAAGCAAGCTACGAGTGTCTTAAGAATAGTAAGCTGAATATATTTTGCGTTTTGAGAAAAAAACATATAAGTAAATAAATAGGTCATTCCCACAAAAAATAGAACAGCTATAGTTTGAACAGGTATTCGCAATCTCCCCGTTGTTAATAAGGCATACACATACATCAGCAAAGAACCACCCATAATTACGACATTTAACATATCGTTTATCTCATAAAAGAATGGAAATCCTTGCACTAAGATATTTTTACATCCTTGAGCTATCACCTGAAAGGCGACAACAAAAGAGATTAATTTATTTGGATCCTGCATTGGATATAAAAATCAGCACTATTAATCATTCTTTAGTTCTTTCAGCCATTGTGCATAAACCACATCAAGTGAAAAACGTTTTATACTCTCTACTGCTCTCATACTCATTTTCTCTCTCTTCACTGGATTGTTCATCAACGAATCAAGCTTGTTAGCAAAAGCATTGTTATCAAATGCTGGAACTAGATAACCATTCTCACCATCTTGAATAAGCATAGGAGCCGGACTGAAAGCGTTATTTAATATAGGCACACAACCTGCTCGTTGAGCCTCTAACGTTACAAGTGAAAAAGATTCATGGACACTTGTGACACACAAAATTGAAGACTTTTTGTAATATACCTCAGGTTGCACTCTACCGCTAAAAGAGACTCGTTGCAGACCTAACGATTTTGACAATTCTTTCATCTCTTTCCATGATGGTCCATCACCCAACATCAACAGATTCCAATCTGGATGTTTGGATTCAACCTGTTTCCATATACGCAACATGTTGTCAGGTCGTTTAACAGAATAGTCAAATGTACCTACCCAAACAACTATCTGTTCCTTACACTGTGGCTGTTCAATATTTATATCTGTACAGTTAGGGATGACGCGTATTTTTTCAGAAGATGTAATACCACACATTCGATACAGCTCTGACCGTTGTCCGTCACACAACAACACAACTCGATCACTATTCTGGACGGTTGAGAGGTAGTACTTACGATACTTACAGATATAAAACGCAGTCATTATGGACGATATAAGACGAGTTTTCATCAAGTAAAAAAGCCATCCAAAACCTTTTGTTTTTAAAAGATACTCTTTTTGGTAAGCTCCATTCAATACTGGAGTAAGAATAGAATTATGAAAACATGACACCAACAGGAAATCTACTTCTTTTTTGCACAAAGCAAGAAATTGAGCGCTACGATGGTCAAGGGCACATTGGTTGATTATTACATCTACCTGATGTTTTTTTATAAAATTAATAATATATCTAATATTCTCATCAGCAAACAACTCAGATGACGGCAGGAAACTCTGCCAACTGCAATATTTCTGCCCTTTATGCTTGTCTTGCGCTCCAATATACCATACATTATTGCCTTTATCAACAAATAATGCACCCAGAGTATCTGTTATACGAGAAATACCTCCTAATGTAGGCACTATGCCATTACCATGAAAAAAGACTATATTCATTGCAGTTTCTTTAGCAATTCATTAAAATCCATTGTGATGAGATACAGTTTGTTGAGAGCCCTGTCATCAACATCCTGAGCAGTATAATAGAGAAAGAATCTGCTATCCACAACTCCGGCAGTAGGCTTATATATTCCCACTTTTCCACAGGTGTCATTAGTCATAAGCGGCTTCTTAAAGAAACGGAAATGTACTCTATCCTTACTCTCCGCAAGACAAATATCAGCATTACATTGGTTACTCTGTACGATTGCGAAAAGCTTCCTTTGACACTCAAAGAAATCAATATGCCAAGGGCGGTAAAGCACATTCTTATCTTCAAATTTCACCGTACCTTCTAAGTGAAACTTTCCGTTCACCTTGTCGCACGACCATTGAGCAATGCCATGAGCCTTCTGCTGGCTCCAGAATCCCATCAAATCAGATATGAAAATTACAGGATTAATGATCTTCCGCAAAAAAACAGGCAACCGTTTGATGGTCTTATTATGAAATGTGATATGTGTGGCAAGACAACGATATGTGCCATCTTGTTCTTTTATAAAAGCAGGGCTTGTTTCTGGGCCGACTTCTACATCCTTTGTTCCTACAAGAGGTCCGAACACGTCTCCTATACCGTCTTTAAGGACTTCTGCTCCAAAAGTAGCACGAACATATCCCGCTTTATCGCATCTTTCTGTCATATTCTCTCGCCACATGACATACATTTTCCCATTGTCATAGAATAGTGTAGGATCAGAGTTGTAACCTTTTGCTGGCTGTCCTTGCACCTGATACGCTACTATCCAGTGCGTAGGAGGGTTGTTCGTCCCATTGTCTCCATAACAGAGTATTGGGTTCTCTGTCTTGTCGTTAGCAGCATAATAAGGCGTATAGACCATCCACCACTTATGGCCAAGATAACCTTCAGGAACATACCGCACACAGGGATGCACCACATCTCCATGATTGCTTTCCTCCTCAAAAGGTGTATGTGTGCACAACTCCCCTGGGGGCATCGTACCATATTCTAAACGCCTGCAAAGCTTATATTGGAGTTTACGGTATGCTGATAATATGTCTCTTGATATACTCATTATCTTGTAAGCACTCAATTTAGGCCACCCCCTTAGTTAAGACACCAGATGGTGCGTGCTCGAAATCATTGTAACCATACATAAACTTTGCTTTTGATTTAACGCAAGCAAAGATCGCTCTTTTATAGAGTTTACCCTATACTTCATTTTTGGACGCTTACGTGCTTACAGACTTTTCTTTAAAAACAGATATCCTATACGCAAATACGCCAACCCAGTGCCAATCAGTCCAATCTGTTTTCTTATCTCCAAAGAGTAATTTTCATCGTTATCAGTACCTCTCTTATGCCACATCAACAAAGCATAATAGTTTACACAAGTCTTCCATAAAAAGAAATCCCCTTTATTTTTAATATATAATTCAATATAGCAATCTAAATCAATCGTAATTTTTTTCAATAGAGATAATTGTGCATAAATTCCATTTGAATGCTTACGATAAACCCCCATCTTATCTGATATATAAAAACCTTTTCCCTTCTTTAAAATATAATAGAATAAATGGTTATCACGATAATAGGAATATTCTTGCACCTCATTTTGACAAGGTAAACAGTCTTTTCGAAAAAGAGCTGTCAATGGTTGAGTAGGCCAATATCTAAAATATTTTTTCAAACCATAAAAGAAATCTTTCGTATAGCCTGTTCTATCCACAAATTTTTCCTTACCGTCAAAATTTTCTAAAACATTAAAATTGTGAGTACATAATGCCAATGTTGGATGCGTTTCCATAATATGAACTTGTTTTTGCAGTTTCAATGGATCAGTCCAATAATCATCTCCCTCGCAAAGAGCAATATATTTTCCTTTTGCACGAGAATAATTATAAGTGGAAAGAATTTCTATTCCTTTTGAATATTGATTTTCAACTTGATATATCGGTTTAATTAGATGCGGGTATCTAGCCTCATATTCACGTATGATATCTGCAGTTCCATCTGTAGATGCATCATCATGAATCAAAATCTCAAAAGGGAATGTGGTTTTTTGTATCAAAAACCCTTCTAAGCATTGACGAATATAAGGAGCATGATTATAAGTAATACAACAAATACTTACTAAAGGTTCTTTCATTTCAGAGTCTTTATTAACTTTGCAGGATTCCCTGCGACACATTTATAGGATGCCACACTTTTAGTAACTACAGCCCCTGCTCCAACAGATGCAAAGGTTCCTATAGAATCAACTTTTCCACTAATTTCAATTGCACCAATTCCTATAAAAACAAAATCTTCAACTATAGTATAAGCACCAAGCATTGCTCCAAATGCTAAATAGCAATTCTTTCCAATATGAGTACTATGAGTCACTGAAACATTATAGCTTAACACTGTATTATCCCCAACTGTTACATCCGGATGAACAACTGTATTCATATGAACTACAACTCTTCGTCCTAATTGAGTATACTTAAAAACGTTTGCAGAAGGATGAATTAAAGTGGGTACACTCCCTTTCTTTTCTACAATTTTTTCAAAAATAGTTGTTCTCATTTTATTACCACTTTGACTTAGTGCAAAATTCATTCCCTATAGTGAGTTTAAGGAGAATAAATCGTTAAAAGAACCTTTATGGGATATCCATGATCTAATTCTCCCACCCTTTCGTCATTATAATGATATAAATCTTTAATAATATATCCACAACTTTCTACCAGGTCCAAATACACAGGAGTATTATGACCAATCCCTAATACATAGATTTCTCTATTCATACCTGTACTATCAATTTTATTATTTTTTCATCATCTTACAATCAATCCTACAATCCGAGTTACATCTTCTTCATTCAAGTTATGATACATCGGCAGACATATCACACTATCTGCTATCTTCACTGCTACTGGTAAGTTCTCCCTTTTAGCGGATTCCAATCCACGATAAGTGGAAAACTTACTTATTAACGGATAAAAATACCTTCTGCCGAGTACGTCACTCTCTTTCAACTTGAAGTAAAGTTCATCACGGGTCAGACCATATTCCTCAGCATTTATAAAAATAGGAAAATAAGAGTAGTTGTGACGGACACCGGGCATATCCTCCATGAAACGGATACCGGGGATATCTTTCAAAGCATCACGATATTGAACGGCAACTTTACGACGAGCCTCAATGGCGGAATCAACTTGTTTCAAATTCAATAGTCCATAAGCGGAACGGACTTCATCCATCTTACCATTAATGCCAGGAGCAACAATAGTCGTTTCACTAGCAAAGCCAAAATTCTTCAGATAATCAATGCGTTTCTTGGTCTGTTCGTCGTGACAGACCAGAGCTCCACCTTCAATCGTATTATAGACCTTCGTAGCATGAAAACTCAGAGTGGACATATCACCGGATTCAAGTATTGACTTGCCGTTTACCTCTACACCAAATGCATGGGCAGCGTCATAAATGACCTTCAAACCATATTTATCCGCAATCTCTTGAATACGAACCGTGTCACAAGGTTTGCCATAAACATGCACAGGCATGATAGCAGTCGTCTTGGGAGTAATAGCGGCCTCTATTTTTTCAGGATCCAGGTTACAGGTTACAGGATCAATATCCACAAACACCGGCTTAATCCCGTTCCACCACAGAGAATGGGTAGTGGCAACAAAACTATAAGGAGTCGTAATCACTTCACCGGTTATACGTAATGCTTGTAAGGCACACATTAAAGGAAGTGTACCATTAGTAAAAAGACTAATATAAGGTACCTTTAAATACTCACATAAAGCCTGCTCCAACTTCTGATGATAATGACCATTATTAGTGAGCCATTTACGATCCCAGATATCCTCAAGATAAGGAATAAAGTCATCCAAGGAAGGAAGAAGTGGAGAAGTAACCGTGATTAGTTTTTCATCCATCTTAATATTTATATTACTTTTTTTGAACGCAAGAGAGTATGAGCTGTTTGATTTCAAGATATTCCTCCAGATTCAACTTTTCATATACAAGAAAAGACAACAAAAGACCTGAAAAACATTGCAAGGGGAGCATAACATATATTGAAACATCAAGAAAAGAAATAATCCACATGACAAAAGCGACAGACAATGAAACAGCGAACGTCGGAAGCACATCTTTAATCTGATCTATTGCAGGATACCGGATTAAACCGGCGGAATAATAACTATTCAGAAAATAAGCTATAAAGGAGATTAAGACACTACCCCACAACATATATTCTATACCATACATGATACCTAGAAAAATGGGAATGACCGCTATTATTTTTTTTATGATTTCTAACTTGAGAAACAGGTCGGACCGACCTTTCACCTCCAAAATATTCAGATTAATGGCATGAAGAGGATATAGCATTCCGTCAAAACAAATGATCTGAAGATAAGAGACTGACACCAGCCATTTCTCACCGATTAATAACAGTATCAATGGCTTAGCCACAGCCGCCAAACCAAGCATACAGGCAAAAGAGATCAGCATGGTAACCTTTATCACACGGCGGTAAGCTTCACGCAAACGTTCCGGTTCATCCTGGATGGAGCTCAGAACGGGATAGCTGACACGCTGTACCACGCTAGTCAGATTACTGGAAAAAATTGTATTAAACTGCTCGGCACGTGTATATTGACCCAACTGGGCGGAACTGTAAAAGCGTCCGATAACGATATAGTAGATATTCTTGTAAAGCGTATCGAGTAAACCCGACAACAGTAATTTTGAGCCAAAGCCAAAAAGGCATTTAAAACTATCTGCGGAGAACTCACACACCGGACGCCAAGCACTGTAAAGCCAGAGGAAGACGGTATTCAGTAACTGCCGGGAGACCTGTTGTCCAACCAAACTCCAGACACCGTAGCCATAGAAAGCCATCACGATGCCAATTCCACCACTGGATAAAGAAGCTATCAAAGAGATTTTGGTTTGTGTTCTAAAATCAATCTCCCGCACCATAATAGTGCGTTGAATGATACCTAAAGAATTGATGATTAGAACAAGGCCTATAACTCTTGTAACTGGAATCAATATAGGTTCATTAAAAAAAGAACTGATAGAAGGGGCACAAAAATAAAGAAGGACATATAGGATGACACCAACCACCAGATTAAAAAAAAAGACTGTGTTATAATCAATACGCTTTATATCCGTTTTGCGAATTAACGCATTGGAGAATCCACTGTCAATAATAGAATTCGAAATAGCGATAAAGATGGCAATCATAGCCATAATACCATATTCTGCAGGAGTAAGCAAACGCGCAAGTACCAATCCGACCAGAAATGAAACACCGGAACTGGAGATGTTATCAGCAAAACTCCATCCCACTCCCTTAACCGTTTTATGCTTTAAGGATTCGCTCACCCTTCTATCTCTTTTATTACTTTCAATAAATACTTTCCATACTGATTCTTCAGCATAGGATAAGCCAGTTCACGTAACTTCTTTGAATCAATCCAGCCCTGACGGAAAGCAATACCTTCCAAACAAGCTATTTTTAGGCCTTGACGCTTCTCAATTACTTCTATAAAGGTGCTTGCCTCAGACAAAGAATCATGGGTACCCGTATCAAGCCAGGCAAAGCCACGTCCTAATACCTGAACTTTCAGATCCTGAGAAAACATGAATTGCTGATTTACACTGGTGATTTCCAGTTCTCCACGGAAAGAAGGCTTGATCTGTTTTGCAATCTCAACAACCCTATTGGGATAAAAGTAAAGTCCAACAACCGCATAATTAGATTTAGGAGTATCAGGTTTCTCCTCAAGGCTGAGGACATTCCCATCTCCATCAAACTCAGCTACCCCATAACGTTCCGGATCTTCAACCCAATAGCCAAAAACCGTAGCCTTATTTTGCAATTCTGCTGATACTACAGCGTCCTTCAACATCTTAGTAAAAAAGCTACCATAAAAGATATTATCGCCAAGAACCAGGCATACAGAATCATTGCCTATAAACTTCTCACCAATAATAAATGCCTGTGCCAAGC
>ENA-OPAG01000616-OPAG01000616.1-human-gut-metagenome-genome-assembly--contig:-NODE-616-length-20760-cov-6.009080_pt1 | contig 20760 bp, 10 predicted proteins | sample MGYA00241053_ERZ501422 | MGnify/ENA primary metagenome ERZ501422 (study PRJEB25962, sample SAMEA2042619) | human gut metagenome | biome: human gut; feature: human-associated habitat; material: faeces... | reverse complement strand
AAGCAAGGATATTACAGTCAATCGTATGAAATACCGTGCACTGTTGAAAGATTCTCTGGACCAGATTTTCGCTACTGGATATAAGAATATGAAAGACTGTATCGAATCTAAGGTGTTTGGTATCGGTTTGGAAAGTTATACGGTAGGTTCTAATGACTTCTACATCGGCTATGGTGCTTCACACAATAAGATGATTACATTGGATACAGGTCACTTTCATCCGACAGAAAGTGTGGCTGACAAAGTATCTTCATTGTTACTTTATGTTCCTGAACTGATGCTGCACGTAAGCCGTCCGGTACGTTGGGATTCCGACCACGTCACTATCATGGATGATCCTACTATGGAACTGTTCAGTGAAATCGTTCGTTGTGGTGCACTAGATCGTGTACACTATGGCCTTGATTATTTCGATGCATCTATCAATCGTATCGGTGCTTATGTAATCGGTAGCCGTGCTGCACAGAAATGTATGACTCGTGCTCTGCTCGAACCGATTGCCAAATTGCGCGAATACGAAGCAAACGGACAAGGATTCCAACGTCTGGCTCTGCTCGAAGAAGAAAAAGCTTTGCCTTGGAATGCTGTATGGGATATGTTCTGCTTGAAGAACAATGTACCCGTAGGCGAAGAGTTCATTGCAGAAGTAGAGAAATACGAAGCAGAAGTTACTTCTAAACGCTAATCAATATCCAACCACAATATCGTCCTCTGTAAGGGTGGCCTCATGTATCTGCCCCTACAGAGAACGTATTTGTGGTTTTAAAGAATATAAACAATGGAAATCATTATCGGATTAATCATTATCGCTATAGGAAGCTTCTGCCAATCCAGTTCATACGTACCTATCAAGAAAGTAAAAGAATGGAGTTGGGAAAGTTTTTGGCTGATACAAGGTGTATTCGCCTGGTTGGTGTTCCCACTATTGGGCGCATTGCTAGGTATTCCCCAAGGAGGCAGTCTGTTTGACCTTTGGGGAGCGGGAGGTGCTCCAATGAGCATCTTTTATGGTATATTATGGGGAGTGGGCGGCCTTACCTTTGGTCTTTCCATGCGTTATCTGGGAGTAGCCTTAGGACAAAGTATCGCACTGGGTACTTGTGCCGGATTCGGTACACTGTTCCCCGCCATCTTTGCCGGAACCAACCTGTTCAAAGGAAACGGACTTATTCTTTTACTAGGAGTATGTATCACTTTGTCGGGCATTGCCATTATAGGATATGCCGGCAGTCTTCGCGCCAAAAACATGAGCGAGGAAGATAAACGCGCGGCAGTAAAAGATTTTGCTCTGACTAAAGGACTGTTGGTAGCCCTACTGGCAGGTGTGATGAGTGCCTGTTTCGCTTTGGGACTCGATGCAGGAACTCCCATCAAGGAAGCTGCGTTAGCTGGAGGTGTAGAAGGTCTTTATGCGGGACTTCCTGTAATCTTTCTGGTAACACTAGGCGGTTTTTTAACCAATGCCGTTTACTGTCTGCAACAAAATGTAGCCAACAAAACTATGAGTGATTATGCCAAAGGCAATGTATGGGTAAACAACCTGATATTCTGCGCCTTGGCAGGAGTACTGTGGTACATGCAATTCTTCGGACTGGAAATGGGTAAAAGTTTCCTGACCGGAAGTCCTGTACTGCTTGCCTTCTCATGGTGTATATTAATGGCTTTGAATGTTACTTTCAGTAACGTATGGGGTATTTTATTAAAAGAATGGAAAGGTGTATCCACCCAAACTATCACTGTTCTGGTAACCGGACTGGTAGTTCTTATCTTTTCTCTTGTATTCCCTAATTTATTCTAAAAGAATTATTATATTTGTAGCATACTGTTATTCAGAATAAAAAAATGAATAACAATACCCTATGAACAATCAAATAAAAGAAGATATGAAATCAATCTTAGACAATCGCCCCGAATTGGTCAAAGAGGTGAATAAAGTAGCCGAAGTAGCCGGATATTTGTGGCAAAAAGGATGGGCCGAACGTAACGGAGGTAATATCACCGTCAATATCACCGAGTATGTAGACGATGAAATCCGTCAGATGCCCGCTATCAGCGAAGTAAAACAAATCGGTGTAACACTGCCTCACTTGAAAGGCTGTTATTTTTATTGCAAAGGAACCAATATGCGTATGCGGGATTTGGCACGTTGGCCTATGGATAACGGTTCTGTCATCCGTATTTTAGATGATTGTGCTAGTTATGTCATTATTGCCGACAAACCGGTTCAACCTACTTCGGAAGTTCCCTCCCACCTGAGCGTACACAATTATCTCATTAGCATAGGCTCTCCTTATAAAGCATCCGTACACACACACCCCATCGAACTGATTGCCTTGTCTCACAACAAAAAGTTCATGGAGAAAGATGTGGCAACCAACCTGCTATGGAGCATGATTCCCGAAACAAAAGCATTCTGCCCACGTGGATTGGGCATGATTCCTTATCAGTTACCCAGTTCTGTAGAATTAGCAGATGCAACTATCAAGGAATTGGCTGATTATGATGTAGTCATGTGGGAAAAACACGGTATCTTTGCTGTTGACTGTGACGTAATGGCCGCATTCGACCAAATTGATGTTTTAAATAAATCCGCATTAATTTACATCGCTGCCAAAAATATGGGATTTGAACCCGACGGCATGAGCCAGGAACAGATGAAAGAAATGAGTGTGGCTTTTAATCTACCCAAATAATATTTTTATGGTCTTCCCCTAATGGGGAGATTTTGAAGATGATTTGAACCCACATGGGGACAAATCATCTTTTTTATTATCGAAGCTTAAAAGATAAATGAGATCCAGATTGCCACTTAAGCTTTTCATCACACGATATTCATCACAAATGAACAAGCATATAAAATGACCAATTTATGTTTTTATCTCATTATTCTATTGATTAAAAAGATTAACACTCCCTATATAGCAAACACTTCCTAGATAATCGCGTACTTAACTCATTGACAGTTTGAGTATCTTATGTTTTTTTTAGAACAACGAGTACTCTTTTTGGCTATCTTTGACAAAGACAGATTCACTAAACCTACAGAGATATATGAAAGCAAATAAATTATTCCTTTTGGCAAGTTTCTTTCTATCAAGCAGCCTGACACCTATAGCGGCTCAGAGTAAGAAAGAGAAGAAGCAACAGACAGAACAAGCTGTACGCGAAGCTGTTGACGCAAAGACATACAAAATCAATGTGGACCGGGTAATGCCTATGAAAGGAGGCAGCAAACACCTGACTTCCGATTATTCTTTAGAAATAAGAAACGATTCGGTTTATTCCTATCTGCCTTATTTCGGAGTGGCGTATAACGTTCCTTACGGGGGTGGAAAAGGATTAAATTTTAGTGCTCCTTTATCAGAATATACTTCAGCATATAATAAAAAGGGGAATGCTAAAATCACACTAAAAGTACGGAACGAGGAAGACAATTACCTTTACAATATCATCATTTATCCCAATGGCAGCAGTAACATACAGGTCACCCCTACAAACAGACAATCTATTTCTTTCTCCGGAGAAATGGATCTAAAGAAGAAAGAATGAGCCATAAATAAAAGGGGGTCAAAACTAAAACAACCTATCGTGCTATATGATCAGGTCATTTTAGTTTTGCCCCCCTGATTAAATTACAGCTATTATTTACTTATTTCTCTAACCGGCTAAAGAAATTCTCAATGGCTTCCTTATTGACAAAAACTCCTTTTACTCCGGTCACTTCCACCGTATCCATCAACAAAGCCAAGCCCTGATAACCGTTTTCATCCTTTGCCAATACTTCCTGCTGATAAATTTCAGCTGATTGGCAGGCTTTACCATCTTCAGGTAATTTCTCGAACCGACCAAGGTAATAATTGCCTTCAAAGAAATTATGTGTAGATTCTGTCAATTGGAATCTGCTGGATTCTGGAGCATAAAAAATATTTCCACTAATAAATGTACTATCCGGATATCCGCCCCATGAATCCAAAGTAATCATAGTACGATCGATATCAGCCGCAGGTTTACGGTTCACATGAATAATGTTACGGGTAATGCGACTGTCCTTTACAGGACCTGCCAGATGAACAGCTGGTGAGAACATCCCGGCACGAGTCGGTTCAGGCCGCACTCCGTCACCTATACTCACATTGTAACGGACAATAGTGCCCAAGTTACCTACATTAAAAGATGCGTCGGCCGTGCCGTCATTGCAAACCAATACTAAGCCACCATAGTTATCATGACTATAATTATACTGAATGACCGTTCCCCGGCAATTCCAATCCGAATCAAATCCCTGTGCATCCCACGGAGCTTTATGACCACTTACTTCATTAAACTGCACCAAAGTATTATCACAACTCCACGGCCAAATACCTGCCGCCGCCTCTGTGTCAGGAAGCATATCAGGACAGTCACGCATTACATTGTATTCTATCAAGGTACTGTCACAACCGATAGGTACAATACCATCCCCTGGTACTTCCTCTATCAAATTTCCCCGTATCACGGTATGCTTGCTGGGATGCCAGTTCTGCCGGTCGCTATAAGCAGCCCAAATCATAGCATTACGGGTACATCTCAAAATATGGCAGTTCTCTATGGTTAACCTATTGAATGTTGAAATTTTCTTTTCACCGCCATTCACTATATAAATACCGCACCCTCCGCCTTTTTCTTTTACCAACGAACCATTGACATCCCGTACAGTCACATTATTGACAACAATGTTCTGCGATACGCCATAATCCATACACTCTATCTTCAAGCCCGAACGATAAGGCAGAGGCTGCCTGCCTGTATTCACGATTTCCAAATTCTGCATCGTTATATAGTCCGAATTACAGATACGAGCTGCATACAAGGAAGTATCATATCCCACAATGCAAGGTTTCCGTTCACCATCACCATAAGCATCTATATAAATACGATCTTCGGGTATACCGTGTCCGGTGATTTCAAGTTCGCCATTAAAAACCTCACCGCGCTTCAACAAAACTTTATTGCCCGGCAGTAATTTCACACCACGTAGCTTTTCCAGACTTTTCCATGCTTCATCCGGGGCTAACCCACTATTATTATCATCACCGCCGGTAGCATCCAGATAATAGCACACTGGACTATCAGAACATGCTGCCAACAGGAAGGAAAATAAAAGAAGGATCATTGTTTTTCTCATTTCTCTTCCGTTTTTAAAAAGTTATCAATTTTATTCCAGAAGTTGTCAGAACAACCAGGCTTCACCACAGATTACGCAAATTCACACAGTTTTTTGATTTAAAGGTTATTTGCCTCCTACTTCTTTGTGACAGTCCGTGTACCCTGTGATGAAAACCTGCACTCCACATTACTTCCACAAGTCGTGCTGAACCAGTTTCTTGTTAGTATCCAGTTCGGCAGTCGGCAAAGGCCATACATAATCCCTCTCACCGTTGAACTTACGTGCTTCATAAGCCAAGCCATACATAGTGCGTTCATTCTCTATATTAGCTACCGCCTTATCCAATTCCTTCCAACGATAAAGGTCAAACAAACGCAAGCCTTCAAAGGCCAGTTCCACACGACGCTCATGCTTAATGACTTCCAACAATTCATCTTTAGAAAGAGAAGTGCCTTCCACTTCCTCTACTGTGGGCATGTTCACATCTGCACGTTGCCGCACTTCATTCACTAAAGCAGTTACATCACTATAAGCATAGCCTCCTTTCTGTACCATTGCCTCCGCCAAAGATAATAAAACTTCAGCATAACGCACCACATAAAAGTCTTGTCCATTATCCCAAGAGTTAGAAGTATCCGTAGGATCAAAATACTTATAAACATATACGGTAGACAGAGAAGCGGCAGCTCCGCCATATACATTGGCATACGGATTTGAAGCCGAAGTATCTATACCTCCTTTACCGTTCCAAAGCATACCGGGAACAAACAAAGTACTATACAAACGTGGATCACGATTCTCAAAATGAGCAGGATTAGGCTTGCTAACATCCAAGCCACCCTCATTGTTTAATTCGGCTATCTTCGTATCGGTAGTCGGTTTACCGTCTTTGCAATAATAAGCATCCGCCAAATCTATAGTACCATTCATTGCTTCCAGCGGAGTATTCCAATGCGCATTAAAAGCAGCACCTTCACTCATACCCGGTCCTTCATAACGGACTGCAAAAATGATTTCAGGAGAAGTTTCTCCACTTTGAGTAAACAGTTTGGCATAACTCGGATCAAGCGAGTATCCCAAACCTTGCACCTGCTTATAAGCAGCAATCGCGTCATCCCATTTTTCATTATACAAAGCCACACGCCCCAGTAAGGAAAGAGCAGCTCCTTTGGTGATATGACCCCGTGAAGACGCGTTTTGCGGAAGTACTTCAGCCGCGTCCTGCAAATCAGTCATAATATGAGCCACAATAGCTGCACGGTCCGTCTTTTCACATTCAGCCTCGTCAATGGTCAAAGGGGCGGTCAGGAAAGGAACATCCTGATACGTCATAGTCAAGTTTATATACATCAATGCACGTATGGTCTTTGCCTCAGCCTGATAAATCGCCTTTTGGGAAGCATCCATATCCACTCTATCAATATTAGCAATCAGCACATTACAACGGCTGATCACTTCATAGCAATCTTTCCAATAACTGCCAATGATAGAAGAACTTGGGGTATGAATTCCCATAGCCATATCATAACCTTCCATCCAGCCACTCCAATTAAAATGCCCGCCATTATCTGATATACAATCCATATATAAAGGGCCCAATGAATATTGGTCGGAATTATAAAGCTGATTGCTCTGCAAAGCATCATAACAAGATGCCAACGCCATCAAAGCATCATCCGGCGTCTGCCAAAATGTATTGGATGAAGATTCTGTCAATGAGTCCCTCTGCAAAAAGCTGTCAGAGCAAGAAGTCAGCAAAGCTCCTGACAACAGAGCCAGCCCTATAAAGTTATTAATTGATTTCATAGTTGTTGCTTTTAAAATTTAACGTTAACACCAAATGAATAAGTTCTTGTATTGGGATGTACATCATTACGGGAATCTGTACTCAGTTTTTCAGGATCATAATCGTCCAAGGAAGTGAAAGTAAGCAAATTAGTTCCTGCCAAATAGAGTCTGATACTCTGAACGCCCAACTTGGTCAAAAACTCTCTTTGCCTGAAAGTATATCCGATTTCCAAATTCTTCAGACGCAAATAATCACCTTTTGTCAACCAAAATGAAGAATAGTTATTATTAATAGTTCCTCCCAAACGAGGCATGCTTCCATTCGGATTACTTTCAGACCATCTGTCCAACCAACGGCTAGTCTTGTTTCCACCGTTGGAAATAGTAGTTTCATCCCAATTATAACGATATACACCTGCAATGCCTTGCCAGAATGTATTGACATCAAAATCTTTATAAGAGAATCCCAGATTGAAAGAATACTGCATTTTAGGGAACGGATTTCCGATAATAGTACGGTCAGCATCATTTATATTACCATTATTGTCTATATCTTCATACATGATATCACCTAATTGCGGTTCCTGGTTGTTTTGCATAATCTTCTGTCCGTTCGCATTTACACGGTCCAAATCTGCCTGGGTACGATAGATACCGATGGCTTTCAGCCCATAATAAGAGCCGATGGCTTCACCTTCACGATTGATCGTATTATCCTTAATGTCTTCTACCCCTTTCATATCAGTAATCTCATTTTTCACACCTGAAAGCGAGAAACCTGCCTGCCATGCCCAGTCACCTTTCTGATCGAAATAATTAGCAGCCAGTTCCCAACCCCGGTTACGAACCTTTCCCGCATTCTGATAAGGAGCATCCAAAGATCCCAGGAAAATACCCGGCATAGCGAGCTTCATCAAAATATCCGAGGTATTTTTCTCATACCAGTCAAAAGTGACATTGATCTTTCCACCCCAAAAAGCAGCATCAAAACCAAAGTCTGTAATAGTAGTTGTTTCCCATTTAATGTTCTCATTAGGTATCTTGGCAGTCTTCATACCAATCTGTTTGCTATCACCAAAATAGTAACTACCACTAGCCGCCAATGTAGCCGCATAAGCATAGTTACCAATTTCCTGATTACCCAATTTACCCCAGCTACCACGCAATTTCAATGAGTGGAGGAACTTCACATTCTCCATAAATTTCTCATTTGTCATGATCCATGCACCCGAAAATGAAGGGAAGGTAGCATAACGATGTGCCTTGGGCATACGTGACGAACCATCGTGACGGACATTCATCTCTAACAGATAACGGCCTCCGTAATTATAGTTCAAGCGTCCGAAGAATGACTGCAAGGAACTTTCTTCCGCCGATCCGGTCACATGATCATTCATAGTACCTCCATCCATTTCATAAATATTATCGGTAGCGAATCCCTGCTTGGACGCCTCATTCTTGTCCCAACGGGTAGCCTGGATAGAATGGCCTGCCAACAGATTGAACGAATGTTTTCCTACAGAAAAATCATAGGTCAGAATATTTTCATTAATATAAGTCGTTTCCAGATAATGATAATCTGTCAGTTTATTGGTACCGACCGTGGTCAGCGCATTTCCTTCAGCATCGTATCTTATATTATTCTTCGGATTGAAAGTAGTCACATCGTTCATATAATATTTATAAGCCAGACTTGAACGGAACTTCAATCCTTTTATGATATCAATTTCACCAAAGAATTTACCATCAAAACGATAATGCTTGTTATCTTTATAGCCCATATTCAAAGCTTCAATCGGATTTTTGAATACGGATTGGGAAATATTGGGATTTCCATCCAGGAATCCATAATGTCCGTTAGAATAGCGTACAGGAACAGTAGGACGGGTAAACCAAGTAAGGTAGCGCATCAAACCTTCGCCGGTAACACTGGTCGTAGGCTCATCAATGTTCTGGCGGCTTCCCGAAAGATTCAATCCTAATTTTACAATACCCAACTGCGCATCCAGATTAGAACGGAAATTGAAACGTTGGTTAGCTGTCTCACGCAAGATACCATCTTGCTGGAAATATTGAGTGGAAATCATGTAATGTACTGCCTTACTACCTCCATTCACTGACAAATGGTGTTGGTGCATAGCTGCCGTACGGAACATTTCCTTAGCCCAATTGGTATTGGCAAAATGATCGGGATCTGATCCATTTTGCAATTTCTGTAACATATCATCCGTATATGCCTTGGAAGGCCAACATTCATTATACATCTTCGCCCACTCATAAGAATTCACATAATCGGGCAACACGGTAGCCTCCTGCAAAGCGATGCTACCAGAATAAGTAATAGTAGGTTTCTGCTCACCGCCTCGTTTGGTAGTCACCAAAATAACACCGTTTGCAGCACGCACACCATAGATAGAAGCCGAAGCCGCATCTTTCAATACAGAAACACTTTCAATATCATCAGCAGGAATTTCCGCAATCTGGCTCACCGAGCTTTCCACTCCGTCGATCAGGACCATCGGATCATTGTGTTCAAAAGTTCCCACACCACGGATACGGATTTCGGGACTGTCATGACCGGCCTGGGCACCATTGTTGGTCAACATAACACCCGGCAAACGACCCTGAAGCATATTGGCAGTATTCGCTACCGGCATAGAAGCTACATCCTTGAAATTTACAGCAGCAACAGAACCCGTCAGATTTTCCTTCTTCTGCACGCCATAACCGACTACTACCACTTCGTCAATCATTTCCGTATCTTCCTTCAGATTTACATTCAGCACCGTATTGTCTTTCGAAATACGATATTCCTGATCGGAATATCCTATAAAAGAAATGACAATAGTAGAATTAGAAGCCACCGTGAGATTGAAATTACCATCCAAATCAGTCACCGTTCCATTGGTTGTTCCTTTTTCAACCACACTGGCACCGATGACCGGTTCGCCTGTGGCATCTTTTACAATACCGGAAACTTTAAACTTGTCTGCTTGCAGACTGGAAGCGCTCACATTCATCGCAGGGATGAAGAAGCAGAAACACAGCAATAGGCTCAGTACCCGGAATGTACTGGTTTCTGTCAGAGTTTTCATGTTCATAATACTTTTTTTAAAGGTCTAACAAATAAAGATAATTCGTTTTATTTGCCAGCAAAAGTAAGAGGAACAGAAAAGAAACAGGGAGAATTATTACCGGAAAAAGGCTGTTTATTCCCTATAGAGCCTATTTCCGGTAATAATCAGCCATCATACTTCATCATATACTCTGTAGGAGAAAGTCCGAATTTCTTCTTAAAGCAGGAACTGAAATATTTAGGGTCGTTGAAACCTACGGCATACGCCAAATCGGCTATACGGATTTTCTTTTTCTCGTCTATCAGCCGACAAGCCGCTTGCAAACGGACATTGCTGATAAATGCAGAGGGAGTAAGTCCGGTCAACAGTTTCAATTTATCTGCTAGTGTAGTCCGGGCCATACCCATCTCCGCCATAAACTGTGCATGTTCAAAATCACAATCACTCAAATGGGCATTCACACAATCCACCGCTTTCCGAATGAAAGCTTCGTCCATCGAGGTGTAATTTAATTCTTTGGCTTCAAAGACCAACTGCTTACGAAAATCCACCCCCATACGTTTGCGCCGTTTCAACAAGTTATCTATCTTGGCAAACAAGACAGAGAGGCGGAGCGGTTTACAGATATAACCATCGGCCCCAGACTCATACCCTTCCACATGGTCTTCATCACTAGTCTTGGCCGTTAACAAAATCAATGGAATATGGCAGGTCTCAAATTGAGTCTTCACCCGGCGGCACAATTCCATACCGTCCATTTCGGGCATCATAACATCGGAAACAATTAAATCCACTTCCTGTTTGGCAAGGATCTCCAAAGCTTCCGTTCCATTAGCGGCCTTCAGAATATGGTATTTGCCATGCAACAGACGAACCATCAAAGCCAATAATTCCTCATTATCCTCCACCAACAAAATAGTCGATGCTGCCGGTTTCTCTTCCAACATATCAATCTCCGAGACATTCTCCATTTCATCTGCCGATAAAACAGCATAGTCCACATTTTCAGTATTCTCGTCTACCTCATCTTCAGCAAAAGCCTCACGTCCTATAGGAATTTCAACCACAAAAGTATTCCCTTCCTCCTTATCGCTAAATACTTGTATCGTTCCATGATGCAACAATACCAAGTCTTTAGTCAGTGACAAACCGATACCCGTCCCTATGGTATGGAATTTGCGATACTCCCCTTCATAAAATCTCTCGAACATATGATCCAATTTCTCTTTTGGAATCAACTCGCCGGGATTGTTCACACTCAATTTAAAAGTCCTCTTTTCCTCATCATGAGCCTGCGACACCACAATAGTTCCTCCTTCAGAAGTATATTTAGCGGCATTGGAAAGCAGATTGTACACCACTTTATCCAATTTATCCACATCAAAATATCCCGAATATTCTTCAGACAAATCAAATTGTATGGACAATTTCTGCTTTTTAACCAAAGGAGCGAAAGCCGACACTGATTTTTTCAAGAACATACTGACATTTCCATGCGAGACTTTCAGCCGCAACTTGCCATTCTCCACTTTTCTGAACTCTAAGATCTGCTGAATCAACCGGATTAACCGCACAGTATTATCAGCTATCACAGGACAAACCGACGAACTTGCCGGTACTTCTTGTTTCAGTTCATCCACCGAAGCCGATATAATAGAAAGCGGAGTCAGCAACTCATGAGTGATATTGGTAAAGAACTGTAATTTAGCATGATTGATTTCCTCCATTTTCTGCCGTTCTATCTTCCCCATCTCTATGGCCTGTTTCATCCGGATACGGTTTCTGACAATCCGATAAGTATACCATGCCAATGAAACGAACAACAAGACATAAAGGCAATAAGCCCACCACGATAACCAAGGCGGCGGAAGAATAGTTATACGCAGACATTTCATATCCGGAGACCAGATTCCATTCTGATTGGCTCCCTTTACACAAAAAGTATAAGTACCTGCCGGAAGATTGTTATAATAGGCAAACCGACGTCCAGCCTCAACGGACAACCATTCCTTGTCATATCCCTCCAACCGATATAAATAACGGTTCAACTCAGGATTGATATAGTTCAATATTGAAAAATCAAGACTGAAATTATTCTCCCGGTATCCTAATACAATTTTATCAATAAAATCAATAGCCCTGTTTGCAACAATCCCCTTTCTGATGGAAAGAGGGTAGGTACGTACCGATACATTATGTACCTTTATATCTGTAATCACTACCGGAGAATAAGCAGTATCCTGAACAATTTTATCAGGATAAAAGCTGTTCAATCCACGGAATCCTCCGAAGATAAGTTTCCCATCCGCCCCCTTGAAGCAAGAATTCCGGTTAAACATGTGGTCTTGCAAACCATCATCTACCGTGTAAGTATGTATTTTCGGTGCAGCACCGTCCAAAGGTATATCAATGTGATACATTTCCGCATTGGTAGTAAGCCATAAAGTATGCTCATCATCCTCCAGCATGCTGAAAACAACATCTCCATTCCGGAAATAATCATTCAAGACTGAAACAAAACGATCATTCTTCCGGTCATACAAATCGAGTCCGTTACCATTCGACCCCACCCATACTCTATTGTATCCATCCACACAAACACTCATCGCCCCGATAGTGGATAATGTACCATCCGAAGGCGTATAAAACTTAACCTTATATGTTTCTCCGGATGTATCTATCCGCCATACCCCTTCATTACTAGTCGCTATCCAGATAAAGCCATCTTGATCTTCCGCCATTTTGAAAATAGAAATTTGGGGCAATGCCTGATTTGTCAAAGTCACCAGTTCATTCAAAGAATGAAGTCTTGATTCCGTATCCAAGATAAACACTCCCGAACGTGTCCCCAACCACAGATTCCCTTTCGAATCTTCCAACAAAGAATAAATACAAATATCACTCAGCTCCGGATTGGTAACGGTATTTATCACGTGTGCTTTCCCGGCTTTGACATTATAGAACCACACTCCATCATCCCAAGTGGCAAAACACAATTCATTTGTCCTTTTACGATAAATAATATCATTGACCGTCGATGTATATCCCATATTCTTCAATACAGGATGAGAGCGGTAAGGAACAATGGTATGCTGTTTCATATCATAAAATACCAGACCGAATCCCATGATTCCCATCCACAGATTCCCATTATCCTCCTGATAGACACTGCGGACAGAGCTGGTAGGGCAATGCTCACGCAAAGCCTCCAAAGAATCATAATTAAACCGGAACTTATTTGTATTTACAGTACAAACACCTCCTCCCAACATACCCAGCCACATCAGCCCGTCTTTACTGCACAACAGAGAGTTCACCTCATTAAAAGGTAAATCTCCTTGAAGGTTGCCCGGAACAATATTGGTAAAATTCCCGTCTCCCGATTCATCTTCCAAAATACTGACCCCACTGCGTGAACCGATCCAGAGCTTCCCGGAATTTTTATCCTGAGCAATGGCGTAGATAATATTATCCAACAGAGAATGAGAATTTCCCTTGATGTTCCGGAATGTTTTAAATGAGAAATGTTCCGAATCATACGGATTAATGAGTTTCACCAGTCCATACCGCCAGGTACCGATCCAAATATTCCCGGCTTCATCCTGAAATATGACATGCGCCGAATTACCAGGGTTAATCCCGTCGTAAGTATAATACAATTCCTCTTGAGGACTATAACGCAGCAGCCCCTGTTCCCAAGTACCAATCCATATTTGACCTTTCCGGTCTTCGACAACAGACTTTATATCCATGTTTTTTTCACAATCGAAAGTACGGCTGCCGGCTTTTCTGCGAAACAATCCCTTGTTGCTTCCCACCCATAAATCTCCGTTACTTGCATAAAGGATACTTTCTACATTGCTTACCTGTAACAAAGGACTGATTATTTTCTCTATCTCATCCGTTTCTTTATGCAACACGTATAATCCATTGTGCGTACCTATCCACAAATTATTCTCCTTGTCTTCGGCCACCATATTCACAAAACTATCAATGGAACGTCCATGATTCACTCCATCGGGTTTATATACAACAATAGAATAACCATCGTAACGCAAGAGACCATTGTAGGTCGAAATCCATATATACCCCTGGCTATCCTGAAATAACTTCCTGACTTCATTGGTAGGGAAGTTCACCGAAGTGGAAATGGATTTAAAATGATAAGTATTCACCTTATTATCAGCCCAAAGCAAAACAGGAAAAACAAAAAGATATATTACTCCAAGAATATATTCGCAGTTACGGTGTGCCAAGTGCATAGATTCAACTTTAAGATTTGATGCAATATTCGCAAAAAAAAGCATTTTAAGCAAATATTCCATAAGATTTGTTCTAAATTTCCCTCATCCGCATACATAAGAAACTAAAATTATACCTCCAGAAACACTTAGAACAAAAAGGTTAGAGGCTGTTAAGATAAAAAATTGTATATTTGCCGATAAGTGTGACCTAATTTTAAAACAGAGAAACATGCATTACAACGACCAAGGCGCTGATTTTAAATACCTAATTGTCAATGAGCGTGACAAGCGTTTCGGCTTGTCGGTGACTACCGTCGGATTCCAGGCCATCAGGGCCGGGAGCGTTTATCCACCACGCAACCACCCGGACGCTTATTATTTCACGGCCCAGAAAGGACGTGTGCTGCATGAATATCAGTTGGTATACATTACTAAAGGACGGGGAACTTTCGCCAGCGATACTACTCCGTCTGTCGACATATCTAAAGGACAGATACTTTTCCTGTTTCCCGGACAGTGGCATACCTATGCGCCGCTGCAAAAGACAGGATGGAACGAATATTACATCGGTTTTGAAGGCCCGATTATAGACAATCTGGTAAAAAACAGCTTTATCTCAAAAGAAAGCCAGATTCTGGATATCGGTATCAATGAAGAACTGGCCAGTCTTTTTGCCCGTGCACTGGAAGTAGCGGAAGCAGACAAGACCGCAGCGCAACAATATTTGTCCGGCATCGTTTTACACATTATGGGAGCCGTACTTGCTATCTCGCAGAACAAACGCTATGAGGTGGACAATGCGGCACAAAAAATAGAAAGTGCCAAAATCATCATGCACGAAAATGTGTACAAGGATATAGACCCGGAAGAACTGGCCATGAAATTGGGAATCAGTTATTCCTGGTTCCGCAAAGTATTCAAAGAATACACCGGTTATGCGCCCGCCAAGTATTTCCAAGAGCTGAAACTGCGCAAAGCGAAGCAGCTGTTGATTGAAAGTTCCATGTCAGTGAAAGAGATATGTTATGAATTGAATTATACCTCTACTGAACACTTTTTCTCGGTATTTAAAAAACGTACCAACTTCACCCCTACCGAATATCGTAACTTCGGACGGGGCGGAAAAGAAAAAGAGAATGAAAACGAATAAAGAAAAAATGAGAAAAATAACCATCAATCTGGCTGCTGTGGCAGCCTTTTGCATTGTAGTTGCATCACCGGCCTTAGTAAGCAGCAGTTGCGCTACTCCAAAAACGGAGCAGGAAGATACCACTATCATACGGGAAGATTCAGGTATTACGGCATTGAAATACAGTAGTCCCGAAGTTCCCTCCAGCATTGAATTTTGTGGTAAAGTGATTGACTTGAGCCGCTTTGACCGCCACGAGCGTATGGACCGTGAACTATTGGCATTCACCTATATGCACAGTACTTCCTTGCAAATGCTGAAAAAAGCCAACCGCTATTTCCCCATTGTAGAACCCATACTGAAAGAAAACGGAATACCTGATGATTTTAAGTACCTGATGGTAATAGAAAGTAATATGAATCCCACCGCCCGTTCCTCTGCCGGAGCCGCCGGACTATGGCAATTCATGCAAGGTACGGGAAGGGATTACGGACTGGAGGTTAACAACAATGTGGATGAACGTTACCATATTGAGAAAGCGACCCGTGCCGCCTGCCGCTATCTGAAAGACGCGTATGCAAAATATAAGGACTGGGTGGCTGTCGCCGCCTCTTACAATGCCGGTCAGGCACGCATTGCCAGCCAACTGGCCAAACAGGATGTGGACGACTCGTTGGATTTGCAACTGGTAGAAGAAACAGCCCGGTATGTGTACCGCATTCTTGCAGCCAAACAATTGTTCAGTGCCCCTACTACTTTCGGTTTCCGTCTGCGCGCATCGGATTTGTATCCGCCCATTCCCTATACGGAAGTCACTGTGACGAAAGGAATTGCAGACTTGGCACGTTTCGCACGCAGCAAAGGAATCAATCTGGCCATATTAAAGAATATGAATCCCTGGTTGCGGGAAACATCCTTGTCCAACCACAGCGGGCGGACTTACGTGATAAAAATCCCTACCAAAGAAGGAATGACTTATGATCCGAAAAAGACGGTGGCGCATGATAAGCGATGGGTGATAGAATAACTTTCTATCATACAGCATTCCATAATCAATTTACCAGTTTTCCTCCACAGTATTTACAATAAGCAGCCCCGTCCTCATGTCCGTCCTTACCACAATGCGGACATTTCAGGGCCACCCTGCGTCTATGTTCCTGGATCATAGACGCAGAAACAATTCCTGTGGGGACTGCAATGATGGTATAGCCCAGTAACATTACAATGGCCGAAAGGAAGCGCCCTAGCGGAGTTTCCGGAGTGATATCCCCATAACCTACCGTCGTCATCGTCACTATCGCCCAATAAATACTATTCGGAATATTATTGAAAGAAGTGCCCGGCCGCTGTCCCTCAATCATATACATCAATGTACCGATCGAAGTCACCAATATCAGTACAAACAAGAAAAAAACAATAATCTTCCGACTGCTGAACACCAAGGAACGCAACAAGAAATTACCTTCATTCAGATAATTGAAAAGTTTAAAGATACGGAACACACGAATCAACCGGAAAGTGCGGATCACCAGCAGATAACGTGCCGTGCCGAAAAGCCAGCCTATATATAGAGGTAAGGTAGCCAGCAAATCCACTATACCGAAAAAACTCAGAGCATACTTCCGCGGTTGGGGAGAACAATAAAGCCTCAACATATACTCTAACGTAAAAAAGAAAGTAAAAACATACTCCGACACCCGCAGATAAGGCCCGATAACGGTATCCCAACTCTTGATACTCTCGGCAATAACCACCAGAATACTCAAGACAATGAACCCTATCAACGCCACATCGAATAACTTTCCCATCGGTGTGTCGCTTTCAAAAATAATCACATATATTTTATGCTTTAATTTCTCATCATGCAGTAAATTCTGCCATTTATTCCAAATACGCCTCAGAAATGCCATAATTTTTTAGGATAGAACACAAATCATTCACAATTATAACAAATATTGCCCGATTTATGTCCCATCGGTAACTATTATTTTCACTATATTTGCACAAAACCAATAAAATAATAGCATGAAGAAACAACTTATGACAGGTCTGTTCACAGTCCTCGCCCTTACAGCAGGCGCACAGACCTTCCAAGAATGGCGCAACCCGGAAATAAATGCGGTAAACCGTGCGCCGATGCACACGAACTACTTTGCTTTTGAGAATGCAGATGCAGCTAAGAAAGCGAACAAAAAACAATCAACCAACTACATGACTTTGAACGGAACCTGGAAGTTCAACTGGGTAAAGGATGCAGACTCCCGTCCGACTGATTTCTGGAAAACCGGCTTCAACGACAAAGGCTGGGATGACCTGCAAGTTCCCGCCGTATGGGAACTGAACGGATACGGTGATCCTATTTATGTGAACGTAGGCTATGCCTGGCGTAACCAGTTCCAGAACAACCCTCCCGAAGTGCCGACAGAGAATAACCATGTAGGTTCTTACCGCCGTGAAATTGTAGTTCCCGCCTCATGGAAGGGAAAAGATATTATCGCCCATTTCGGTTCGGTTACCTCCAATATGTATTTGTGGGTAAACGGACGTTATGTAGGCTACAGCGAGGACAGCAAACTGGAAGCCGAATTTGACCTGACTCCATATTTAAAACCGGGTCAGAAAAACCTGATCGCCTTCCAAGTATTCCGCTGGTGCGACGGTACCTATCTGGAAGATCAGGATTTCTTCCGGTATAGCGGCGTGGGACGTGACTGCTATCTATATGCCCGCAACAAAAAACGCATTCAAGATATCCGTGTAACTCCCGATTTGGACGCAGCTTATCAAAACGGTAGCCTGGCTATCAATCTGGATTTGAAAGGCAGTGGTAAAGTCGATTTGGAACTGGTAGATGCACAAGGCAAGCAAGTGGCAACCGCTACCGCCAACAAATCCGGTCTGGTGACCATGAACGTAGAGAACCCCAAAAAGTGGAGTGCCGAAACACCTTATTTATATACCTTGCGTGCCAGCATGCAGGGCAGCAATGAAGTGATTCCTGTCAAAGTAGGTTTCCGCAAGATTGAATTGAAAGGTGACCAGATCTTGGTTAACGGTAAGGCAGTCCTGTTCAAGGGAGCCGACCGCCACGAAATGGATCCGGACGGAGGCTATGTAGTATCTCCCGAACGTATGCTACAGGATATCCAGATAATGAAGCAATTCAACCTGAACGCTGTACGTACCTGCCACTACCCGGATGACAACTTATGGTACGATTTATGTGACCAATATGGTATTTACGTCGTGGCCGAAGCCAATATAGAATCTCACGGTATGGGCTACGGCGACAAGACGCTGGCCAAGAACCCCTCTTATAAGAAAGCCCATCTGGAACGTAACCAGCGCAATGTACAACGCGGATTCAACCACCCAAGCATCATCTTCTGGTCATTGGGTAATGAAGCCGGCGACGGCCCCAACTTCGAACAATGCTATAAATGGATTAAAGCAGAAGACCCCAGCCGTGCCTGCCAATATGAACAAGCACGCCAGAAAGAACATACCGATATCTTCTGTCCGATGTACTATGATTATAACGGCATGGAAAAATATGGTCAACGTACCGATGCTACCAAACCATTGATTCAGTGTGAATATGCCCATGCAATGGGTAACTCGCAGGGTGGTTTCAAAGAATACTGGGATTTGATTCGCAAATATCCGAACCTGCAAGGTGGATTTATCTGGGACTTCGTTGACCAGTCCTGCCGTTGGAAAGGAAAAGACGGCGTGATGATCTATGCTTACGGAGGAGATTTCAACCGTTTTGACGCTTCTGACAATAACTTCTGTGACAATGGTTTGATCAGCCCCGACCGTGTTCCTAATCCGCACATGTATGAAGTAGGTCACTTTTACCAAAATATCTGGACTACTCCCGCCGATTTAAGCAAAGGGGAAGTAAATGTGTTCAATGAGAACTTCTTCCGTGACCTATCCGCCTACTATATGGAATGGCAAGTACTGAAAGATGGAAAAATAATCCGCACCGGACGCGTGGATGATTTAAAAGTCGCTCCTCAGGAAACAGCCAAGATTACGTTGAATATCGGCAAGACCTGCACCTGCAAGGAATGGTTGCTGAACGTTTCCTACAAACTGAAAAACCGCGAAGGTTTGCTGCCCGCAGGTTTCACCGTCGCCAAGAATCAGTTGACACTGAATGATTACAAAGCACCGTCTATGGATTTGAAGAACGTGGAAACGACCAATGTAGCCACCGTTGTTCCGCAAATCATCGACAACCAATATCATTATCTGATCGTAAAAGGCAATAACTTCGTAGCCGAGTTCAACAAACAGAACGGTTACTTAAGCAAATATGCAGTGGACGGAACGGAAATGCTGAAAGAAGGCGCAGCCCTGACCCCTAACTTCTGGCGTGCCCCGACAGACAATGATATGGGAGCCGGCCTGCAAAACAAATATGCAGCATGGAAGAACCCGGGATTGAAACTGGTTTCCTTGAATTCCAAAACAGAAAATGACCAGATAGTAGTGAATGCGGAATATGACATGAAGAATGTTTCCGCCAAATTATATCTGACTTATGTCATCAACAACGAAGGAGCCATCAAAGTGACCCAAAAGATGACAGCCGACAAGAATGCCACAGTATCTCCGATGTTCCGCTTCGGTATGCAAATGCAGATGCCTAAGTGTTTTGAAACCGTAGAATATTATGGTCGTGGTCCGGTAGAAAACTACAGTGACCGCAACCACAGCACAGACTTGGGTATTTATCGCCAAAGTGTGGATGAACAATTCTATTCCTATATCCGTCCGCAGGAAACAGGAACCAAGACCGATATCCGTTGGTGGAAGCAACTGAATGCCGGTGGTAACGGCCTGAAGGTGGTAGGTGATGCTCCATTCTCCGCATCTGCCTTGCATTATACCATCTGTTCACTGGATGATGGCGAACAAAAAGACCAGCGTCACTCGCCCGAAGTACAGAAAGCAGACCTGACCAACCTGATTATCGACAAGGCTCAGATGGGATTGGGTTGTGTAAACAGCTGGGGAGCTCTGCCGTTGCCTCAATATATGTTGCCCTACGGTGATTATGAATTTACTTTCATCCTGACTCCGGTAAAACATAGCGTCGAGATAGAATAAAACACAGGTTAAACAATAAAAACAAGGTGGCTGGATTTGTTTTCAGTCACCTTGTTTTTATTCCCTCTGTTCTTCATAGCTACTGCCATCTACAATTTTCATAAAACAAGTATCACACAAGTATCTGCCCCAACCATCTCTTCAAAACACATTTTCCACCTTTTTTCCTTCAAATTCTTCATACGCGGACAATGTTTTGAACCTCAAGCCATTACAATGAACCATTCTTATTCCAATCCTTCATAAATTCTTCAT
>ENA-OPAG01000591-OPAG01000591.1-human-gut-metagenome-genome-assembly--contig:-NODE-591-length-21307-cov-2.755882_pt1 | contig 21307 bp, 10 predicted proteins | sample MGYA00241053_ERZ501422 | MGnify/ENA primary metagenome ERZ501422 (study PRJEB25962, sample SAMEA2042619) | human gut metagenome | biome: human gut; feature: human-associated habitat; material: faeces... | reverse complement strand
TACAGTTTCGTTAGGAGGTAGTTGCTCTTTTTCTGTTGTAAAATAAATAGCATCGCAACGGCCATTGAAACCGGTCAAGTCTTTTAATGTTAGATTACTATTCCCAGCCTTTACTGAAATTTTTCCGGCGGGTTGCCACATCCATTGGTTGCCTTCATCCCCTAAAACTATAGGCAGCTTTTTATTACCGATTTTTAGAGTGAACTTTCCTGGTCCTTTGCCATCATGCCAAGGAGAAGTCCAGTTATAGGTACGTACATATACATAATATGTACCGCTCTCGGGAAAAGATATGGTAGTGGAAGCATCCTCAACCGGGACCCCCATTCCATGAGCCATTAGATAGGGTGACCCCATAAGGTCCATGAATTGCTGGTCTACTACCCATCCTCCTTTTTGGTCAAAGCTTTCTGCTTCTATCAATAGATTGGAGGCTGTGATAAGCTGGCTACAGAACAGTAGACTTAAAATCAATATAATTCTTCTCATAAATATGCGGTTCTTTATTTTGTTGTGGAAACGGTATAAAAGGGCTGCCCTGGATTTCTAATTTGCAGGGGCAGTCCTTTCATTACAGTTTGTTTATCCTTTTATTCACAATCTTTTTACCTATAATGTCTAACCGTTAATACCCTGGATTCTGTTTCATGTTTTCATTAATAATGATTTCAGATGTGGGGATTGGCCATAAATACTGCCGTTCGTCCCATTTGCGCTGGGAAAGTACTTGGATTAAGCCTTCTTTTTCCATAGCAGAGAAGTCTGCGATTCCATCTTCATCTATCTGTGGTGTAGTAGGCCAGAACCACAGTCCTTTTGATGTAACTTTGTCTCTTAATATGTCAGCAGGATATAGAATGCCGTAGTTCTTGGTGTTCAGAGCTTTGGTTGCCAATTTCCAACGAATGAGGTCCATGTAGCGGAGTCCTTCTTTAGCAAACTCTACGCGACGTTCCAGTCTGACTGTCTGGCGTAAGGACTTTTGGTCACGTGCTGTTACTGCCGGATATTTGTCTGTTTCAGAAGATTTCACTCCGTATGCTCTGGCACGTACACTATTGATGGCTTCTAATACAGATTCGTCAATCTTGTTCAGTTCAATCATGGCTTCTGCATAAGTCAACAATACTTCTGCGTAACGTATTTCAATATAGTCACTTTCCACTTTTTGTTTGTTATCTACCCAAGAATCGTCAATACCCTTTTTCCATAGCAATGCATTGAATGAGGTGTATTGCGCATTGGCACGGGTATCTTGGTTGGTTACCATTTTACCGGTTTTGTAGTTCATTACTTTTAATGCATCGGGATGAGGATCAAAGTCAAAGCTACAATGGCGGGTTCCAAATTCTACAATGGTGGCAGTACAACGGGGGTCACGGTTCTTGAAAGGATTGTGGGGATCAAAAAGAGGTGACTCGTCAATGGGCAACCCATCTGTACAGAGGAACGAAGCCAACAAGTCCCAAGAGGGTGCATACGAACCGTATCCTCCAGCATTTCTAGGCAGCTCATTTTTTGTGGCAGTAGCATCGTATAGAATGTTGTATTGCACGGAACGTGGGAATACAAGAATGCTTTCTATGGAATTTTTGGTATTCATCAGAAATAAGTCGCTGAAGTCGGGATGTAATTGATAAGCTTGCAAATTCATACACGCTTTAGCTGATTCGGCCGCAAGTTCCCAATCACCCATGTAAAGGGCAAAACGTGCTTTCATGGCTAATGCAGCACCTTTTGTGAAACGTTGTGTCGAGTTACCGGTATAAGATACTGGTAACATAGAAATTGCTTTGTCGAAGTCTTGGTAAATTAAAGGTATAATCTCTTTTTTGGGAGTACGTCCTTTTTGGAAGGCTTCTTCAATGTAAATATTCTTATCTAGCCAGACAACATCACCAAAGAAAGAAACGAGTACTGCATATTTACAAGCTCTTGTAAAGTAAGCTTCTCCTCTGTATTGATTCAATATTTTTTCAGAGACACCAGCCTTTTCGGCGCGCTCAGATTTTTCAAGAAATGTATTGGCCATCGTTATACATTTATAGTTTGATTGCCATTGCTCTACTGGATACCAGTTCTCTGTTCCACCATCACCATTTACTGTACCGTCTAGGAGGTTGCAACGATTCACATTTCTATAGGTGAAGTTGTCGGTGGCTTGTTCCAGAAGTCCCTGGTTCATTTTATTCCAATATCCGATTTTATAGAATTCATTGGCAGCCATCAATAGTTCTTCTTCTGAAGAATACCAGTTTTCAGTGGAGGCCTCAGACAATGGAACTAAGTCCAAGTCATTGCAGGAACTTGCTAAAAATCCAAGTCCTAAAGCTAATATTATAAATTTATGTTTCATTTTTTTTCTTTCTTTTAAAAGTTAACAGATACGCCTAACAATATAGATGTTGTGATAGGATATTCACTTACTCCCATTTCAGGGTCCCATCCTTTCGGATATTTGCTCAAACAGAATAGATCGGAAGCACTGGCATAAATGCGTGCACCTTTGATACCTATTGCGTTCATCCATTCTTTAGGGAATGTATAGCCTAAAGTTATATTTTTGAGACGGAAATAACCTCCGTTGAACAGCCAATAATCTGACATGGCATAGTTGGAACTTTTGTTTACATGGGTTAGACGAGGATATTTGGCAACTGCGTTTTGTTCGTCCGTATTATAAGGACTCCAATAGTTTCCATCAATGATGGCGGGGAAATTTCCGTAATTGTTACGGAATGGTTCTACCATTTCTCTTGCCAAGCGTGCATTTTGTTTTCCGACACCTTGGAATGCCAATGAAAGGTCAAAATTTTTGTAGCCCAAATTGATATTACCACCATATAGGAAATGGGGTAATGAGCTGCCTAGTAATACTCGGTCATATTCAGGAGAAATCTTTCCGTCGGGTACACCGTCAGGACCAGATATGTCTTTGTATTTAATATCGCCCAATTGAGTGTTCTTATCATTGATTTTGGGAGAATTCTTTAAGTCTTCTTCTGTCAGGAAAAGACCATCGCTAACATAGCCATACCACTCATTGAATTCACTGCCTTCCATTTTAACTTTGTCACCGAGGAATTGGGTTCCTTGTAAATCCCCCATTTTGGAGGTGAAGTCAGAGAAGTTAATGGCTATTCCGTAGCTGAAGTCACCGATGTGGTCATTCCAGCTGACATTCAATTCATAACCTTTGGTTGACATTTTGCCGGCATTGACGTCTGGGTCAGAGAATCCTAGAAAATCAGGGATAGCCATTGCTAATAGCATGTCTTTAGTATTTTTCCAGTAATAGTCACCGTTCACACGTAAGCGGTTGTTCAAGAAAGAAATGTCTAACCCAATGTCTGTAGATTCAGTTTTCTCCCATGTTACATTTTCAATGGCATATTTCTGTTGAGATGCAGTTTGGTCAAAATAAATACCGTTGTTTTGATAGAAAATAGTGTTCCCAAATGCAATGGTTGACATATATGGAAAATCGCCAATACGTTCATTACCCAATGCTCCCCATGTAGCTCTAATCTTCAAGAATGACAGCCAGTCCCAATTAAGATTCTTCATGAAATTTTCTTCTGTAATGCGCCATGCCAATGATACGGAAGGGAATGTACCCCAGCGGTTATCCTCGCCAAACCGGGAAGAAGCATCCCGGCGAACCGTCACAGTTGCCAAGTATTTACCTTTATAGGAATAATCGCCACGGAAAAACAAGCCGAACATCGTACTTTTATCAAACATTTTTCCTTCATTCTTCATATTGTCGGAAGAACCATTGTTTAATATCCATGTATTGGGATTATTCTCGAAGATATAATCATAGCGAATGGCTTTCATACTTCGTCCCACACCAAATTTCATAGCTTCCGTACCGATCATAAATGTCACGTCATGATCTTCATTGAATTTCGTCTTATAAGTCGCCGTATTGGTCCACTGATAATCCAACCTCCAATTTGCGTTTTCCTCCAGATAATTTTGAGATTGCCCCTCTTTATTGGTAGCGATCGTCTTCTCACTCAACGCTTGGCTCCACATACCCATCAAACGAACGCTGAACTGCGTACGAAGACTCAGGCCTTTGATCGGTTTCAACTCGGCGAAAGCCGCACTTTGCAATCGCATGAAACGAGTCCAATCATCCTGTTGATTCATGGCTGTCTGATAAGCCGTATTCGCACGTCCACCTTCCGAGGCCTGTGATCCCGCATAATCGCCACCTACATTATAAACAGGTACCCATGGCTGGATCGTATATGTTTGGGCGAATACGCTCGCATCGCCTTGACGACCCCGCTCACCGCCCATCTCCATTACGGCGATATTGGAATTCTGGCCTATCGTGAAATATTTATTCGCGTTATAAGTAGAGTTGGCACGCAGTGAATAACGTTTAAAGAAAGAAGAGATAATCGTTCCTTCCCGATTAGTATAGCCTAAAGAGGCTGAGTAAGTTCCTTTCTCTCCGCCTCCTAATAAAGAGATCTGATGATCCTGTACTTTACCCGTACGAGTCACCATATCATACCAATTCGTTCCTTTCTGGGCCTCCGCTTCCGAATATCCATCTTCCAACATCTGATAATAAGCGGAACGTGACCACGAATTACTACCATCCGGTTTATAGGAAGCCACCCACGCATCGATACTACCAAACTGCGAGATTACTTGATCTTTTGATAAACCGGCCGGTTTAATCGCATAAGGCATCGTCAATTCATCTTTATCGTTTAACGATCCGAATTGAGGATGAGCGGTGGGTGTTTGTCCACGATAATCCCGCACGTTTCTCATACCTTGTGCTTGCCATTCCATCGCCTCCCATCCATTCAACAAATCATAACCACTATTCGCCATCTTCGCCACACCAAAGTAACCATCATAAGATACTCGTACCCGGCCGCTTTTAGTTCCTTGCTTTGTCGTGATAATGATTACACCATTCGCTCCTTGCGCACCGTAGATCGCAGTAGCGGAAGCATCTTTCAAGACTTGCAAAGACTCGATATCATTCGGATTGACCGCATCGATATCCACATTCGAGACACCGTCCACAACAATCAATGGGTCTGAACCATTCAACGAGCCGACACCACGGATACGGATAGTCGTCTCACCACTAGGTCCACCCGAGTTCGAGATATACACACCGGAAGCCTTTCCTTGCAAGGCTTCTGAGAATGTCGCTACCGGAGTCTCCTTCAACTCTTCCGTAGATACGACAGCGACAGACCCCGTAATATCTTTCTTCGCTTGGGTACCATAACCGACAACAACGACCTCATCCAAGGCTTGTGTGTCCTCCGCTAATTTAACTTTGATATTGTTCTGGCTATTCTTCAGAGAGATCTCTTGAGTTACATAGCCAATGTAAGATACCACCAATATGGTATTATCCGGCACACCATCAAGTATGACACGTCCGTCCATATCGGAAATATTTCCGATAGTTGTCCCTTTAACAAGGACATTCGCTCCAACAATTGGTCCAGCTTTGTCTGAAATAGTGCAAATGACTCTACGTCCATCTTGTTGCAGGGCATTGCCCCTTACGTCTGGTACTAAATCGCCTACTTCTGTGGCCATAACTGGACTTGTGCCACATAGAAACAAAGAGGCTCCTAGAAACACCTGTTTCCATAATACTACATTTCTCATACAACATTAGATTTTAAGGTATAAATCAATAAAAAACACAATCTAACAGCAAAATGATCTTTCTATATACAATAACATTCTAGATTTCAGCAAATTCTTGAATACTTATGGTCTAAATGTTTTTTCATAAAACGACTAATCGAAACGATCGTTTAAATCTTGCGTTTCTGAAAAGAGAAAAAGATGCTTTGAAAAATAAGAGTTTTTTTAGATAGGTAAAGAGCTATCTTTCCCATTAGCAGTAAGATGAAATAAAAAAAAATCAACGAAAAGTTGCACATCTCAAAAAAAAAACAGACCTTTACAAACGACTAATAGAAACGATCGTTTTAACTAGTCGCTTTTTAACTATTAAAAAGAAAACAACAGGTGTTTTTTTGCAATTAAAGTTGTGATAATGAAGAAGCTACATTAAAAGAGAGAAAATGATGTTTACCTATTTTGAAATGTAAGCAGATAGAACATGTCCTAGAGGCATGCCAGAGTAGTGAATTCATTTTGTAACTGGTTTGTGTTTTTTATTTTATATACCTTAAATTCTAATTTTGTATGAGAAATGTTGTATCATGGAAGCCATTAGTCTTAGGAGCTTCTTTTCTTCTGTACGGAGCCGGAACAGCTTTTGCTACAGAAACAGATTATTTGTATCCAACATCCAGTACAGGACTTATGAGCGTACAGCAAGATGGACGACAAGTTAACTGTACCATCGTAGACAAATCTGGCCCTATCCTCGGAGCTAATGTAGTCGTAAAAGGGACTACTATCGGAAACATCTCGGACATGGACGGTCGTGCTATAATCGACAATGTGCCCGCAAACGCAGTCTTAGTAGTATCTTACATCGGATACGTAACTCAAGAAGTGCATCTTAAAGATAACCAGACCTCTATCAAAATTACATTAGTAGAAGACTCCCAAGCCTTGGACGAGGTTGTCGTAACGGGTTATAGTACCCAAGCGAAGAAAGACATTACCGGATCCGTGGCCGTAGTCTCTACAGATGACTTAAAAGAGACTCCAGTATCCAACTTCGCCGAGGCCTTGCAAGGCAAGGCAGCCGGTGTATTCGTACAGGCTGGTGGCGGTCCGTTGGGTGAGACTACGATCCGTATCCGTGGTGTAGGCTCCGTGAATGGTTCCGACCCGTTAGTGATCGTGGATGGTGTATCCGGTGTAGATATCGATGCCGTGAACCCGAACGATATCGAGTCCATGCAGATCTTGAAGGATGCCGCCGCCGCCGCCATCTATGGAGCGAAAGGAGCGAATGGCGTTATCATCATCACCACCAAACAAGGAAAGAAAGATGACCGTGTAAAGGTTTCTTACAACGGTTATTTCGGTGTGGCCAAGATGGCTAATAACGGTTATGATCTATTGGACGCATGGGAAGCGATGGAATTCCAAGAAGAAGGTCAGCGTAACTTGTTGAAATATCGCGGTTTGACCACGACTCACGCACAGTTCGGCTCAATCGGAGCAGATGGTTCAGGCCATTTAACAATGCCTTACGCACTGAAACCTGCTGGTTATAGTAAGGATCAAGTCATTCAAGAGTTTGGTTCAATCGACGCATGGATAAAATCCTATAAGGATGACGGAACAAACACATGGTCTCGTTCCGCTTACTACCAAATGCTGGAGGATGGTTATTCAGAAGAAGAAGCTCGTAAAGGTACAAACTGGTACGACGAGGTAGTACAGACCGGTAAGGTGCAGAACCACGAGATCTCAGTAACAGGTGGTGGCGAGAAGGCTACCTACTCGGTAGGTTTAGGCTACATGAACCGTGAGGGTACGATCAAGGAGTCTTGGTTCCGCCGTTATTCTTTGCGTGCAAATACCAACTTCTTCGTAAACAAGTGGTTCAACATCGGACAAAATACGAATCTCGCCGTAATAGAGAACTCCGGTGAGCGGGGGCGCCAAGGTGACGACAACACATTCGGTAAGACTTTCTCCATCCAGCCGTGGGTACCTATTTATACGGTAGGTGGAGACTATGCGGGATCCGTGAACAATGAGGGTGGACGTGCGGAAAGTGCCGTGATGTCTGTTAACCACGGTAAGGATAACCGCCGTCGTTTCTTGCGTGCGCAATCCGCTATCTATGCGGAGATCAAACCATTGGAAAGCATTGGCGAGGACTTGACGATCCGTACGCAGTTCAGTGCCCGCTTAAGTGGTGCTTGGGACTTTTGGATGAACAAGCGTACTATCATGACCAACAAGGAGGGACGTAACAACAACGAGTTCTACGAGAACGCCAGTTATTGGTTAGGTTACCAATGGACGAATACGGCCACTTATAAAAAGACAATCAACGAAGACCACTCAATCGGCGTAGTATTAGGAACAGAAGCTATCCGCGAGGGCTTAGGCCGCGTGATACAGGCCGGCCGTATTGATTACCAGTTCGAAGATGACCCGAACACATGGCAAATCGACAACGGTTCTGCCGCCAACTTACGTAACAGTGGTTACATGCACTCACCCAGCACCATGTTTGGTATCTTCGGACGTGCTGATTACGCTTACCAAGGCAAATACTTGGCTACCGTGACCGTTCGTCGAGACGCATCCTCTCGATTCTCCGAGAAAAACCGTTGGGGTACATTCCCTTCCGTATCTTTGGGATGGCGTATGTCAGACGAGAATTTCATGGAAAAGACTCGTACATGGTTAGACGACTTCAAGTTGCGCGCCGGTTACGGTACGACGGGTAACTCTAATATCGGAGCATACAACTGGGCATTCCGCTACGGTACAGGTAACACGTGGCTCTATAGCATCACCGGTAGTGATACGGACGTAATGACAGGATACGGTGTTACGGCCTTAGGTGATATCGATGCGAAGTGGGAAACCTCTAAGATGGTAAACGTAGGTTTCGATGCGACAGTCTTCGACCAACGCTTAGGCATCAACTTCGACTGGTACCTGAAGAAGACCTCCGATATGTTGATCGATGCGAACTGGTCTGCTTTGGCTGGTAACGCAGACAAGCCTAAAGTAAATATCGGCGACATGGAAAATAAGGGCGTTGACTTGAATTTGACATGGCGCGACAAGGTTGGCGAGGTAGATTACTCGATTGGCGTGAACCTTTCTCACTATAAGAACAAATTGACAGAGATCGGTGCGGAAGCCGGTATCTTCGAAGGTACTCGTATCTCCAACATGAATGTCATGATGAAGGGGCATGCGGTTGGTATGTTCCACGGTTATCAGGTGGATGGTATCTACAAGAGCGAGGATGAGGTTCGCAACTATAAGAATGATGCTGGTGGAACAGTATTGCCATATGGTACATCTGATGCTTCTACGTTAAACGCTGCCAATTATGTAGGTCAGTTCAAAGTAAAAGATGTGAACAACGATGGTAAGATCGACGCAAGTGACCGTACATTCATCGGTAACCCGCATCCGGACTTGACTGGTGGTGTTAACTTAAGCGTAGGCTGGAAAGGTTTCGACTTGAGCACTTACTTGTACTTCTCCGTAGGTAATGACATCTTTGCCATGTATAAATACTATACACACTACGGTTCTTTGCAATCTGCTTATTCAAAAGATCGTCGCGACAACTCTTGGAGCCCGGAGAATCCAAACGGAATCTACCCGATGTGGGCAACCGCTACAGGAGAAAGTACGATTGCGGCCAACGAATCTAATTCCAGCTACATAGAGGATGGTTCCTTCTTGCGTATGCAAACATTAACGTTGGGTTATACCTTGCCGAAAGCATGGATGAACAAGATCAAATTCGACAAGATCCGTATCTATGGTCAGATCTCTAACGTATTCACATTGACCGGTTATTCCGGATTGGATCCTCAGGTTCGTACGGATGATGGTTCCGGTAATTCTAAAGACCGTAACATGGGTACAGACTATGGTTCATACGGTATGCCACGTCAATTTATCCTTGGAGTTAATGTTACGTTCTAAAACTAGGAATGAAAATCTGATTATATTAACAATTAAGTAGAACAATAATGAAAAAAATATTTATATATTCCGCAATGGCGGCAGTTCTAGCCTTAGGAAATACGTCTTGTTCGGATTTTCTAGAGGTTAAACCCGCTGGTTCAGTAAGTGAGCAAGATTTCGTGTCAGCGAAAGGGGTAGAGCAATTGGTGACAGGTATGTATGCAAAAATGCACGACAACTCCTATTTCGAGGCAACATTGAGTAACTATGTATATGGCGACGTGATGGGCGGTAGTGCCAATAAGGGCTCCACGTATCAAGACCAACCGGACTTCACAAGTTTGGAGACCTATACGTTTACCACAGACAACGGTTACCTAAACGTGAAATGGAAAAAATGCTATAACGGTGTTTTCGTGGCAAACAACGTGATCAAGTTGGCAGACATGGCCAAAGAAGAAATGTCAACGGTCAATGGAGAGGCGAAAGACAACTATACGGAAACGATCGCACAGGCACGCTTCTTCCGTGCTTTCTGGCATTTCGAGGTTGTAAAATTATTTGGAGCCGCTGTTCCTTACGTGGACGATCTGGCTATGCAAGAGAACGTAAACCCGCAGGTTTCTAATGTAGACGAGAGTGGTAACTACATTTATATTTGGGATAAGATCATCGATGACTTACAATTTGCGTACGACAATCTTCCAGATCGCTGGACTACCGACAAGGGGCGTATAAACAAATGGGCCGCAGGTGCCTTATTGGCAAAAGTAAAAATGTATCAATCTTCTCCATACGATGGAAAGAACGGCTCACAAAACCGTTGGACTGAGGTCAAGAGCCTTTTGGAGGAAGTCATGGCGAACGGTAAAGACAATAACGGCACAAAATACAAATTGGCTGACACATATGAGGAGCTTCACATCGCAGGTGAAGCCGATTGGACTGGCGAGTCTGTATTTGATATCCAAATGGCAATCACTGGTACTGTGGAAGAAACTTCCAGTATCAACGGACCATGGCACATCGGTTTTAACGGTGCGTTAGGTACAGGAGGTTGGGGATTCTATCAGCCCTCCAACGATTTGGTAAACTCACATATCGTTGACGCAAACGGTCTGCCGATGATGGATGGTCAGTATAAAAACAGCCCTGCGCTTACGACGCTAGACGCAAACAACATACCTCATACGGATCTAACGGTTTACACCGACCCGCGTCTGGATGTTTCAACCGGACGTTTCAATACTCCGTTCTGGGATTGGACAGTTCCTTCATCTTTGGATGGTTGGGTACGTGATTATAGTAATGGTGGCTTGTACCTGAACAAGAAGAACATCCCGCGTAAGGCAGACAAGGGTAGCTTGTCTATCGTAACAGTAACGAACTCTTCTGCGAAGAACTTCCACCTGATCCGTTATGCAGACGTATTACTATGGTACGCCGAGGCATTGATTGAAACAGGCAACCATAAGGAGGCTGGTAAATATATCAATCAAGTCCGTGCCCGTGCCGCCAACGGATATGTAAAGGCTGCCGATCCGAATAATGGTATGGCAGAGACTACATCCTCATACGTATTAGAGGACAAGGTAAACGGAAAGACTTTATCGAATGCCGCGGCAAACTACCGTATCGGCTTATATCCCGATTCTCAATTCGCTTCCAAAGCATCTGCGACGCAAGCGTTACGTTGGGAACGTAAGATTGAGATGGCTCTTGAAGGTCACCGCTGGTATGATTTGGCTCGCTGGGGTATCATCGCCGATGAGTTGAACAGCTACGCTTCTTTTGAAAAGAAATTCTTACTGAAATATGCGAATAGCGTTTATAACGCAAAATGGTGCGTATTGCCTATTCCATTGAATGAGATTCAAAAGATGGACGGTCTCTTGGTTCAAAATGAAAATTGGAAATAAACAAGTGGGTTAACATTAATATCGGGTAACCAGGCATGTGATATGTGTGGTTACCCCCTCACAAAAGCGAAAAGCGAATGCTTATTCGCTTTTTTCATTTTAAATATATATCTTTGTTTGACTTTAAATCATAATGAAACGTATACTCTAGCCATGAGATATAAACAAATACTCTTCGGTTTGATACTGTTTGCCATATTAGGGGTTTTCTTGCAAATAACCAGCAAGTTTCATTTCTTTTATATCGAGCAGCTTCAACTATTCCAATTTTCCGGAGACTATCTTGCGGATAAAATCAGTTATCCGGGAGGTTTATCTTCGGTCATCGGGGAATTTTTGACACAATTTTTTATCACCCCTTATCTCGGTCCCTTTATCTTTGCCGCATTGCTCACTGGCATAGGGCTTACCATGAGGGCTGTCGTAAGACAAATCACCCCGGAAAAAGAGTTGTATCTGATTTACTTACTCCCCGTCTTATCCTTATTATTGGCTCAATACGATTTCAATTACTTACTACAAGGAACAGTGGCCTTTTTAATTTGCCTACTTTGTTTGAATGGGTGGATACGGATCAATAACTTTCGATTCCGATTATTTACGGCCCTACTTATCACACCTCTACTTTTCTGGATAGGAGGGCCTATAGCCGGATTATTCACGGTCTGCGCATTCATCAAGGAATTATTCGGCCAATTCAAACAAGGAGTTGTCTTCTTGGTGATCCCCATCGAGTTTACACTCATAGCGACCAGTTGCGTATGGGCGACAGTCATCACCGATTATCATTTCGCGTTCCTACCGGATGCCTATTATCATCCGATCTTACAAGCTCCGAATGTCATATATTTTTCCTGGGTCAGTTTGCCGCTTTCGCTGATCTTCGCATTTACATGGCCTAAAGGCACTTCGAAAAAGAGAGATTGGATAGAGATCTCCGTACAACTTATCATAATTCTCGCACTTTGCAGGTTCGGGATACCAAGATATAATGATCAAAAATCTTATCAACTAAAGGAACTAGATTATTATGCCCGAAACGGACAATGGGATCAAATCATCCGGAACTGCCAAGGTCCGATCAAGAATTACTTATACTTGACTTACCTAAACAACGCCCTTGCTGAGAAAGGCGAGTTAGGAAACCGGATGTTCGCATTCGATCAACACGGGCCTCAAGGATTATTAGCCTCTTGGAATAAGACTTCTTCCGTATCTACCTTACTTAGCGACGCCTATTTTACGCTTGGAGAAATCGCCTTATCGCAAGAGATGGCATTTGAAGGATATGTCACCGTGATTGGGGCCGGTAATCCCCGGAACCTACAACGTCTAGTCCAAACCAACTTGATTTACGGTACATATCCAATCGCAGAGAAGTACATCGATATATTAGAGAAGACTTACGCTTATCACGACTGGGCAAAACGACATAGGGAATTTCTATATAATGATAAAGCCATAGAAGAAGATCCGGTACTGGGGATTAAACGAAAAGGACTTCCCCTTCGTAACAACCTTTCCGGTGTAAACGGGTTAGAACATGATTTATTGATCCGTGCAGAACAAAACCCGGAGAATCAGATTCCCATCCAATTTGTCGGAGCCATCTATCTTTTATCCAAGGATATGAAATCTTTCCAGACATTCATTGAGAAATATTACGGTACATCTACACTTCCTTCCCTTCCGACGAGTTTCCAGGAAGCGGTTATTTTACTAGCCGAGAAAGACTCGGATTATTGGAGACGGTTCAACGTGTCCGAAAATGTCATCCGGAAATTCACAGGTTACAGGAATCTTGTATTGCAGAACCGGAATAACCCACAGCTACCCCAATTGATAAAAAACTCTTTTGGAGACACCTATTGGTCTTATTACCTTCTTAAATGATTCATTGCCATGAAAAAGCACTATCTATATATTATATGTGTATGTTTTATCGTACTGGGGATATTTTCATGTTCAGACACGGTTCCGGTAAGCAAGGAAACCTCTGAGAAACCGATATTATACCCAGATTACGCAGATGTAACGATACCGAATAATATCGCTCCCCTGAATTTTAAAATACAGAATGCACATACGGAAGCGTTCGCTGTTTTCTGTTTTGAGGAAGTGAAGTTGCAGGTGAAAGAAAAAAAGGGGCAATTCCATATTCCTGCCGCCAACTGGAAAAAGCTACTCAAGAAAGCGACAGGCAAAACGATACAAGTAAAACTTTATGCTAAGGATAAGGAATGGCTGAGCTATCCGGAATTCTCGTTGTTTATCGCACAGGAACCTATGGATTCCTATCTAGCCTACCGTCTGATAGAGCCCGGATATGAACTTTGGAACCAGATGGGTATTTACCAACGGAGCCTGGAAACCTACGAACAAAGTCCCATTATGGAAAATAAACACAGTGGACAAAATTGCATGAATTGCCATTCATTTTGTATGCAAAACCCCAACAAGATGTTATTCCACATGAGAGATAAATACGCCGGGACTTATTTGATAGACGGAGATAAAATAGAGAAATTAAATACGAAAACGGAGCAAACGATTTCCCCCTTGGTTTATCCCTCTTGGCATCCCTCCGGGAAGTACGTGGCATTCTCGGTAAACCAAACGAGCCAGAGCTTTCATTCCAATGACAAAAACAGGGTCGAGGTTTTCGATAGCCAATCGGATGTAGTGGTGTACGATACCGAGAAACATGAGATCATCAGTACTCCCGCTATTCGTACGAAAGAGGCTTTTGAGACATTCCCTACCTTTTCCCCCGACGGAAGAACGCTTTATTTCTGTACCGCCGAGGCACGTTCGATGCCCCACGAGTATTCGGAGGTAAAGTATAATCTTTGCTCCATAGCGTTTGATCCGGTAACAAGGAGTTTCGCATCAGAGATAGACACATTATATAATGTACGAGAGAATGGGAAAAGTGTCTCTTTTCCCCGTGTCTCTCCCGACGGGAAATTCTTGTTATTCACCTTATCGGGCTACGGGAACTTCTCTATCTGGCATAAAGACGCTGATTTATATATTCTGGATATCGAGAGTGGTTTTTTCCATCCCTTACGAAACGCGAACAGCACAGACACGGAGAGTTATCATTCATGGAGTAGCAACAGCCGGTGGATCGTTTTCAGCAGCCGAAGAATCGACGGATTATATACCCGACCTTATTTCGCCTATATCGACGAGAGCGGAAATGCCTCCAAACCGTTCCTATTACCACAGAAAGATACGGATTTCTATCATCGGTTCATGAAATCATATAACATACCCGAGTTTATCACAGGAAAAGTATCATCTAATATACGGAAAATCAGTAAACTTGCCAAAGGAAGTAAGGGGATTGACGTTACTTATCATAAATAAATCGAATCTGGGAAACATACATAAAGTAAAAAGAACATGAATAACTTAAGCAAAAAGATCACACCTATTCTTCTGCTCTTATTATGCACCAGCCTTCTAGGGTTACATTTACAAACCACTCAAGAAGCAACCTTCTTTTACCGGGAACAACAGCAGATTTTCCTGTTCGATACCGAATATGTATTGAATATACTTAAGACAATTGGAGGATTGGCTACGATTTGCTCCCAATTTATTATACAGTTTTTCAAGGTGCCGCTGATCGGATCGCTGGTGACCGCCTTGATCGGTGGAATCTCCGGTTGGTTATTCTGGCTGACCTTACGAAAGATACATCCGGCATTATATCTTATGCCCTTGGCCTTTCTCCCCATCTTATTCCAATATCTTTACCTAATGAAAGATAGCTATCATTATGAAGGGCTGATAGCCATGTTATTTTGGTCATTGGCTCTTAGCCTGTACAGTTACGGGACACGAAAATCCAATTGGACCTACCGCACCTTAATCGGTTGCTTGCTGGCGATCGGATTGTTTTACACGATGGGATCTGTAGCTATATTATTCGTCCTTAGTAGCTTACTATTTGATGTATTACAAAAAAGTGAACGCTGGTACGCAAGCTTCATCCCGTTGATCCTGCTGCTTATCGTAGGTTCTCTATGCGTTCTAGGGGGCAGTAAACCCGATTATGACTATGTATTTTGGATGAAAGATTATGTAGAGTATTTCATTGAGCTGGAACCATTCTACGGCTTCTCTTGGCAAGTAGCGCTACTCGTTATGCTTCTATTCTTCCTATCACGTTACTTAGATCACATAAAAACCTATTTAAAAGCTTTAGTAGCCGTAGCATTACTTGCCTTATCCGGTATGTATTATACGCAAACGGCTCTTCAACAGAGGAATAAAGATTTCTATACGTTGATGCAAATGTTTCATTATATAGATACCGAGCAATGGGACGCCATAATCTCGTCCGCCGATCTGAACTATAATAACTATTTACACCTGAATTGCTTAAACCTTGCCTTATCCCACAAGGGGGTCATGCAGACTGATTTATTCAAATATCCGCAAAGCGGAATACAATCTTTGGTCTCAAAGTACCAAGCGCATATAGAGGAAAGTTTCCTGTTCAGCCAGATATACTACCATGTAGGAATCACGTCCTTGGCATACAATTTCGCTTTTGGTACCTCGGTAGGAATTACATACGGCAGTCCCGTCATGACTAAATTATTAATAAAATCCCATTTGATATACGGACAGTATCCCGCGGCCGAGAAGTTTATATCCTTATTGGAAAAGACATGGGCCTATCACGAATGGGCCTCCTCGCAACGAAAGTTCTTATATAATGACCAAGCGGTGGAGAGCGACCCGGAATTAGGTACAAAAAGAAAAAGCCTATCCAGCGACAAAGACCTTTTCGCCAATATAATCGGATTGTTTGATAACCTAATGATTATATTGGAAGAGAATCCCCTGAATAAAGCCGCATTGGATTATACGATCGGTACGTTATTATTATCGAAAGACCTGCCCGCTATAAAAACGTTTGTTGAAAGATTCAGTGGGACGGAAGTACTCCCCGCATTACCCGAACCCTTGCAACAAGCCGTGATCTCTTATGCGGAGCATGATCCGGAATATTGCCGCAAGTATGGGGTAACCGATAAAATCCTGTCCGAGTTCTCGATATTCAAGCAACGTGTATTGGGACTAAGGCATGCCCGACAAAATGTAGCGACTGGAATAGCCGACTATCAACCTACTTTCTGGTACTATTTGATACTCTCTAAATAAAACACATATGGAAAGACAGACTTACACAAATACAAACCGATATCTTTTCCTTTTTCTCATCGCCTTGATGGTTTCATGCTCCAAAAGCGACGTACAGATCGCCAAGAGTCTAAACAAGGAAATCGCCATTTATCCGGATTACAAGGATGTGACCATCCCTGTGAACATCGCCCCGCTCAATTTCTCTATCGCCGATAGCAGTGAGCACTGCCTTATCATTAAAGGGGAAAAGACTCAACTCCAAGTCTATAGCGATGAGGGGCTCTTTGAGATCCCACAAAAGAGATGGAAAGCCTTATTGAAAGAGAATGCCGGAAACCAAATAGAATTGACCATCGCTAAACGCATACAGGGCGAATGGAACGCCTATACGCCTTTTCATATGGACATCGTAAATGATTCCATTGATAAATATATAGCCTATCGGTTATTAGCCTTGAGCAATGATATGTGGAACAGGATGGGTATCTATCAACGAAACTTGGAGAATTATGACCAAAGCGTGATTTATGAGAATAGCCTAACCGACTATAACTGCGTAAACTGCCACACGTTTTCCTCCGGGAACCCAGATAAAATGATTTTCCATATGCGAGGCAAACACGCCGGTTCCGTACTGATTGATGGAAAGAAAATCACCAAGCTAAATACCAAGACTCCCGAGACCGTCTCAAACTTTGTCTACATGTATTGGCATCCGAATGGTAACTATCTGGCGGCCACCGTATGCGATACCTACCAAAACTTCTTCATCAATAATCCCAATACGCTGGAAGTATTGGATCATAACTCCGATATCGTGATCTACGACGTGAAGAAGAACGAGGTATTCTCTTGCGAAGCGTTAAATTCCAAAGACGCATGGCAAATATTCCCAGCGTTCTCTCCCGACGGGAAGAGCAAGCAGCTCACGCTCTATTTCAGTTCGACCGCCGCCGTAGATTCTATTTCTAAGAATTTCAGACAAATGACCTACAGCCTATGCCGTGTCGACTTTGACCCGGAAACCCGCACCCTAGGCCAGCAAGTAGATACTTTATACAATGGCCGGGCCAACCACAAAAGCGTATCCTTCCCTAGAATCTCACCGGATGGTAAATATCTGGCTTTTACCCTACAGGAATATGGCGGTTTCGGGGTTTGGCATAAAGACGCTGAATTATATATGATCCGCCTATCCGACGGAAAGACGTACCCGCTGAGCGAGGCGAACAGCGCCGAAGGAGAAAGCTACCATTCATGGAGCCACAACAATCGTTGGCTGGTATTTAGCAGTCGCAGGTTGGATGGATTATACACACGCCCGTTCTTTACCTATATCGATGATAAAGGCACGGCCCATAAACCATTCCTCCTGCCACAAAGAAATCCCGTAAAATATTATAAAGACTTGTTGTGGACTTACAACCTCCCGGAGTTTATACAAGAAAAGGTCCAAGTAGACACTCATGCCGTGATGGAAACAATGAGAAATACAAAAGGAATCCATGTAAAATAAGAACAATAGCTAGGGTGGGCGAAAGGAGATAAGGATGTCTGTTTGGTTAAATCTACCCACCCTTAGCTATTGATCTGTTTGCTCACTCTTTTATCTTCACCGAGAATAGAAATAGAGCGTTTCAAATCAACGCCCATATTTCCATTTGTTGTATTCATAAAATAAGTACAAACTCTCGACAATCAGATTTCACTCTTTAGTGAAACAAACATATGTAATCTGCGTTTATAGATTATCAAATGTCTCTTTAAAAACTTGAGACAAAAATAAACTATTTTGATAGAAAAATAGGTCTGTAAATATTCACATTTTATTCACAACACACACCAAAACGTTCATTTATCCTAGGAAGCATCACAATTTAACATTTAAACGCTCCATCATCACTCCGGTCTTCTCCCTTGCCTCCGTCACATCCAAACCACGAGCCAGCAAGACGGCCATACGGCGATGTCCATGAACTTCCGGTTTTCCAAAGAAACGCATCTGCGTATCGGGTTGTTCCAAGACCTTATCCAGATTCCCCAAAGACAACCGGTCACTGTCCCCTTCCACTACGACGGCACGGGAAGCTCCTGCTCCATGAAACACGATATTAGGGATCGGCAAGCCAAGCACCGCACGGGCGTGCAAAGCGAATTGAGACAAATCTTGCGTAATCATCGTTACCATTCCGGTATCGTGCGGACGGGGGGAAACCTCGCTGAATATGACATCGTCTCCTTTAATGAATAATTCCACGCCGAAAATACCACGTCCGCCTAAAGCCTCGGTGATCTTACCGGCGATCTCACGGGCTTTCGCTTTAGCGGCAAGGCTCATGGCTTGCGGTTGCCAAGACTCCCGGTAATCACCATCCACCTGAACATGTCCCACGGGTTCCAAGAAAGACGTTCCTCCGATATGCCGAACCGTCAGCTGGGTAATCTCATAGTCGAAATCCACGAAACCTTCCACGATCACCTTACCCGCTCCAGCACGTCCGCCTTCTTGGGCGTACTGCCAAGCACGATCGATATCCTTTTCCTCACGAACCACGCTCTGTCCGTGTCCGCTCGAGCTCATGATCGGCTTCACCACGCAAGGCATACCGATTACCTTCACCGCTTCTTTGAATTCCTCCTCGGTCTCGGCGAAACGATACGGCGAGGTAGGCAAGCCCAGTTCCTCGGCCGCCAAGCGGCGGATTCCCTCACGGTTCATCGTCAGCCAAGTGGCACGGGCGGTAGGAATCACATGGTATCCCTCTTCCTCCAGTTCCATCAAGGTACGGGTAGCGATCGCTTCCACCTCCGGCACGATATAATCCGGTTTCTCTTTCTCGATGATCTCCCGCAAGGCATCGCCATCCAGCATGGAGACCACATAGGAACGATGCGCCACCTGCATGGCCGGAGCGTCCGGATACTTATCCAAGGCGATTACCTCCACGCCATAACGCTGCAACTCTATTACAAACTCTTTCCCCAATTCGCCCGAGCCACAAAGCACGACTTTAGTTGCCGTAGCCGATTTGGGCGTACCAATTGTTACCATAAATCTTTCTGCTATTTGAATTTCGCCGCAAAGGTAAGGGTTTAGATAAAGATAGCCTAGGGCTTTTTTCTTTATCTATTAAGTGGAAGAAGCAGAGAGATTCATTATCTATCAGTTGTTGGACGATCATGCACCAACTGTTGGATGATCGTCTACCAATTGGTGCATGATCGTCCAACGGATGGTAGAAGATGTATACATATAGTACCGGCACGTAAAGTTACCGCACGTACAAGTTAATAGATATAGATGGTAGAGCTAAACCTTTTCGATCAAAACCTTTTGTTAATATTACATAATTATAAGTACCTTGCGATACAAGGTATCTTAGTAAAACATATATTTGTAACCAGATGATAAAAGTGTTCACCAACAGTGTAACTTATTTAGCAAACTGTACGTCTAATATATAAAGTAACTACATAATATGATGATTCAACTGAGAGGAATAAACAAAACGTACTTCAACGGAGCCCCCCTGCACGTTTTGAAAGGTATCGACCTAGATATAGAGAAGGGAGAGATGGTATCCATCATGGGAGCCTCCGGTTCCGGTAAGTCAACCTTATTGAATATCTTAGGGATATTAGATACGTACGACACGGGCACCTATCAATTAAACGGGCAGTTGATTCAGAATCTCAGCGAAAGTCGTGCCGCCGAGCTCCGGAACCGAATGATCGGCTTCATTTTTCAATCTTTTAACTTAATCTCATTCAAGAACGCCATGGAGAACGTTGCCCTCCCACTCTATTATCAAGGGGTCAGCCGGAAAAAGAGGAATGCCATGGCGCTGGAATACTTGGACATGGTGGGATTGAAAGATTGGGCGGAGCATATGCCGAATGAGATGTCCGGTGGACAGAAGCAACGGGTAGCGATCGCCCGGGCCTTGATCGCGAAACCCCAAGTCATATTGGCCGACGAGCCGACCGGAGCGTTGGATAGCAAAACGACCGTGGAGGTAATGGAACTACTACGCAAGGTAAACCTAGAAGGGATGACCATGGTGATCGTTACCCACGAACCCTCCGTAGCGGAGGCTACAGACCGGATTATCCGGGTAAAGGACGGGTTGATTGAACGTATCGAAAAAGAAGAGAATCATGTTTGACTTTGATAATTTCAGGGAAATATGGAGCACCATCAAAAAGAATAAGCTCCGTACCTTCTTGACCGGCTTCTCGGTCTCATGGGGTATTTTCATGTTAATCGTGTTACTGGGGGCGGGAAACGGGTTGCGCAATGGCATCATGTACAACTTCAGGAATATGTCTACCAACCGGGTCGAGGTATGGACACGCTATACCACCAAGCCTTGGAAAGGTATGCAATCCAACCGCAGCATCAGTTTCAAGGAAGAGGACCTAGGCGCCTTGAAGAGAGACTTCAAGGAGGTGGATCTTTGCTCGGCTACTATCTCCCACAATGACACGATCACTTACAACGAGGAATATGTGACGGGACAAACCAATGGCGTATATCCGGATCATGCCCCGATCAATTACGTGAATGTAGAGACGCATAACGGTCGCTTCATCAATGAGCAGGACATGAGGGACCGAAGAAAAGTAAT
>ENA-OPAG01000585-OPAG01000585.1-human-gut-metagenome-genome-assembly--contig:-NODE-585-length-21389-cov-3.124074_pt1 | contig 21389 bp, 8 predicted proteins | sample MGYA00241053_ERZ501422 | MGnify/ENA primary metagenome ERZ501422 (study PRJEB25962, sample SAMEA2042619) | human gut metagenome | biome: human gut; feature: human-associated habitat; material: faeces... | reverse complement strand
AATCAGCCGCCATATCTGCCGCACAGCAGCACGATTAAACATCCCGTTAGAATATAATATAGGTATGATGGATTATAATCAGGCTTTTGGCGAGTTGACCTACCCCCATCCCGAATTCTGGCATATTGCAGCCAACGAGGGATGTACTGCCATTATTGGAGTAGACGCCCACGACACTAAAGCATTAGAATATTCCGGATATTATGACCAAGCATGTGAAACACTAAAAGAACTCAAAATAAAGACAATCGACCGAATAGAATTCTTAAAATACTGATATCATAAAACGGGATATTTATTTTTTCCTATTTCACTGAAAATCAAGGCATATAAAAGTATATACTATTACACAGCAAAAGTATATATCTTTATAGCGTAAAAGTATACACTTTTACACTGTAAATATATATATTCTTACATTAAGTTATATCAGCCTCACAGTAAAACCCACCATTAAAAGGATTTATAAAACACATAGCTGAAAAAAAACTTAAGATTATTTATCTTACATTGGCAATTTTGCTATCTTTGTATTAAATAATAGCAGCATAATGAGCAATACTCCTGAACCAATAACTTTTAATCAACTGTTTACCGACTACAAAGGGCGATTTACCCGTTTCGCGCAGACCTATGTACGGAATACGGCAGTTGCAGAAGATATTGTCATAGATTCATTGGTTTATTATTGGGAAAATCGACAGCGGTTAGATGAAAACACCAATATAAATATACCTGCCTATGTGCTCACTGTTATAAAGCATAAATGCCTAAACCACCTCCAACAGCAACAAATACATAAAGATATTGAAGAAAACATTCAGTCTCATGCCGAATGGGAACTCAGTACCCGTATTGCAACTCTTGAAGCATGTAACCCCAACGAACTTTTCAATGCAGAAGCGATGGAGATCGTTAACCGTACCTTAGCCAAACTGCCAGCACGTACCCGAGAGATTTTCATAATGAGTCGTATGAAAAATATGTCTCATAAAGAAATTGCAGCAAAACTGGACATTACGACTAAAGGTGTTGAATTTCATATTAGTAAAGCACTTAAAGAACTGAGAATAAGCTTAAAAGACTATCTCCCTGTATTTCTATACTTATTTTTTTATTAAAAAAATCAATTTTCCACTAGGGATATATCTTTTTTATCTGCTTAACAAATAAGAAGATAAAAAAGGCGTATGCATTTTTAATTATTGATTATGAATAAAGAACTATTATATAACTTTTTTCAAGGAAAAACTTCCATGCAGGAAGAAATCCAAATAAGAAACTGGATGGAAGCATCACCGGAAAACCGGAAACTCTTTCTGGAAGAACGGCAATTATTTGATGCGATGATCTTATTAGCTGATGAGGATAAGATCCGCTCTTATCAAAAGAAGAATATCTTTATCGGTAACTATTGGATAAAAGAAGTAATGAAAATTGCTGCTGTAATTGCAATGACTCTGATAGGAGCATATGCATACGACAGATATACCCCCAAAGAAGAACTATTAGCTATGCAAAAAATAACGGTTCCCGCCGGACAAAGAATTAATCTTGAGCTTTCAGACGGAACAGTAATTTGGCTTAATTCACGTTCAACGATCCAATATCCGGCCTCATTCTCAGGAAAAAACCGTACCGTCCAATTGAATGGAGAAGCTTATTTTGAAGTAGCTCATAACGCACAAAAACCTTTTATAGTAGAAACAGCAAAAGGAAATGTGGAAGTCTTAGGCACAAAATTCAATTTGGAAGCCTATGCTGACAATAATTCTTTTGTGACTTCTCTAATGGAAGGTTCCGTAAAGGTAACATCCGGAACCAAAGAACGCCTTATAAAACCGGATGAAATGGTCGTATTAGACCATGGCGACTTAAAGGTTACTCCTATAGAAGATTATAATGTATATCGATGGAAAGAAGGTCTTATCTGTTTCAAAGATGAAACTTTCGTAAACATCATGAGCAAATTTGAAACTTGTTATGGAGTAACTATAAAAATTGAAAACCAAAAAGTTATAAATTCCCGTTACACTGGAAAATTCCGTCAATCAGACGGCATCTCTTATGCTTTAAGGGTATTGCAAAAAGACGTCAAGTTTACATTTGAAAGAAATGAAGAAAATCAAATAATTTATATTAAATAAGATATGGCCTATGGAATAGAATGAAAAAAAATCTCCAAACAGAATTAAAAAAAGAGTGCCAATACCTTGACCCGCATCGACACTCTGAATAATATCAATTATCTAATAACTATATTAAACATAGCAAAGATATGAATAAAAAATCTTTGTGTGGTAGATTATACCCGCAAAAATTACGAACCAATCATCTTTTTAAGATCATGAGAATTACATTCTTGTTAGCCTTTATTTCTGTTTTCAGTTTGAATGCAAAAGACGTACACTCTCAAAATGCACGTGTCACTTTGTCTCAAACGAACAGTCCGTTAGAAGTTATTATCAATGAAATCGAAACTCAGACCGATTATCTTTTCATTGTTAATTCCAGTATCGATACCAATAAAAGAGTATCGATAAAAGTAAAAAACGCTCCAGTGCACAATGTATTAAACCAACTGCTTAAAGGAACTAATATAAGCTATTCCACTGAGGGTTCTTACATCATCCTTTCCCAAAATAAGTCTCAAACAGACAAAGACGAACCCATGCAGGAGGTTAAAGAAGTCATCATCACAGGTAAAATCATTGATGCACTCGGAGAACCTCTAATAGGAGTCAACGTTGTATTAAAAGGAAGCACAGCAGGAACAATTTCTGATATTGACGGAAATTACTCTTTAAAAGTACCCGAAGGAAAAGGAGAAATCCAATTCTCATACATAGGATACCGAAATGTCGTTTTACCCATTGGAAACAAAACTGTTATTAATGTAACGATGGAAGAAGATTCTAAAGTATTGGGAGAAGTGGTTGTTACTGCCTTAGGTATCGAGAAAAAAGCCGAATCTTTAACGTATGCTACTCAAAAAGTAGGAGGAGATGAATTGACAAGAGCCAAAGACGCCAACTTTATCAATGCATTGCAAGGTAAAACAGCCGGATTAGTCATTACTCCTAACTCGACAGGTGCCGGTGGTTCTTCTAAGTTACTACTTCGCGGAAACGCATCTGTCTTAGGAGAAAACTCTCCGTTAATAGTTATGGACGGTGTTCCGATGGCCAGTCCTGCTTCTACACAAATCACGGACGCTCTATTATCTGGTGGTAATACAACTGACGGCGGAGATATTTTATCGAATATCAACCCGGACGATATTGAAAACATAACCGTTTTGAAAGGTGCCAACGCCGCCGCGCTGTATGGTAGTGCTGCTGCTAATGGAGTACTTATGATCACTACTAAAAAAGGAAAAGAAGGGAAAGCAAGTATCAGCGTATCGAGCAGTACTCTTTTTGAAACTCCTTTGGTTACGCCCAAATTCCAAAATATTTTCGGTGCAGATGTTGAAAGTTACAATGATACTTCTTTAAATCCGAATCAGGTAATTGCCAAAAGACGATTAGGAAACTACTCATGGGGAAGCCGGATTGGACGCTTGTCAGGAACGACATTAGCAGAAATTCCTTATGCGAGAAATTCCGCTGTGGATAATGTTAGCAGTTTCCTTGAAACAGGTACAAACTTTAATAACTCAATATCAGCCTCTTTCGGATCGGAAAAAGTCAACAATTATATTTCTTACGGAAATACGACTTCTAAAGGTATGATTCCTAATAATAAATTTAATCGCCACAACCTGACTTTCAGACAGGGAATGAAACTTTTCAAGGATCGTGTGGAGATTAATTTGTCTGTCAGCTATGTTTATCAGGAATCTAAAAACAGACCGGGATCAGGTATTTACGGTAATCCACTGTACGACCTATACTTATTGCCCCGTAATGCCGATATCTCTTATTTTAAAGATAATTCTGAAGTATATGGACAATTGTACTATATACAAGGTATTTATGACGAAAATAACAAAATCGTATATCCTAAAGCGAGTACCAGCGGCCCTATTCAACAGTGGCCATGGATCAACGAAGAAAATCGTAACTCACCTTATTGGTACATGAACCGATTGCAAAAGAACTCAATACGCGAACGTATTTATGGTACTTTGGGATTAAAGGTCAATATCCTTGAAGGTTTGAGTGCACAAGCACGTTTCAGAGCGGATCGTATCAGAGATACAAACGAAACAAAAACCTACCAAGGTACAAAAGCGAAAACGCTCTATAATTCGATTTACGAATACTCCAGAAATAATGTTGATATGATGTATGCCGACTTTTTGATTTCATACAATAAGCGAGTGAATAATTTAGATCTATCAGCCAATTTCGGAGGTTCTACTGAAAAAGAAGATTTAAATGATGTAGGATGGAATTATTGGATGAGAGACTCTACAAGTATCCCAAACGTATTCGACCCATCCAACATAATAACCAATAAAAAAGATGGTACCAGTCTGCCCGTAACCAAATCAAAAGATCAGAACTGGACCAACTCAATATACGGTACATTCTCCTTAGGTTATAAGGAAATGATCTATCTTGATGCGTCTTTCCGCACAGACTGGTCGCGTGTGTATACTCAGTTTGAAATGTTTGATGCCCCCAGTCATTACACTTATTACAGTGTAGGTGGTAATGCGATATTAAACAGATTATTCAAGCTTGAAAGTGATGTATTAAACCACTCCAAATTACGTATCTCTTATAGTGAAGTAGGTAACTCTATTCCAAACTATGTATATGGAGCTGTAAAGCAGAACATTAGTTCGGGAACGATAGAAGCATCCCAATACCGTACATTCCGCAACCCAAAACCGGAAACGGTACGTTCGACAGAAGCGGGAATCGACCTCCGTTTATTTAGAAATATGATCGATTTCGATTTCACTTTCTATAACTCCAAGATGTTGAATCAATGGTTACCTAAACCGGCGGCAACAGGTGGAACTTTACCATTAAATTCCGGATTGATCAGAAATCGTGGTATTGAAACAACATTAGCCTACAACTTCACAACCCCGGACAACAAGTTCACCTGGCGCACTGCATTCAACTACTCTTTCAATCAAAACAAGATTTTAGAAACATATGGAGACAACAAGAATGAAATGATAGAACAAGATCCTGTGTATAACGGTGGTCTGAAATTACGCTACGAAGTAGGAAAACCTTATGGTGAATTATATGGTAAGACATTCCAATACGGTGCTGACGGTAAAATTAAAACAGACAGCCAGGGTATCCCAATGTTAACCAAAGACTATAACTGTTATTTAGGAAATGCAAACTCCCCCCACCATCTTGGATGGAGCAATACGTTTACTTATAAAAATTTCTCTCTCTTTTTCCTGATTGACGGTAAAATAGGAGGTAATGTTATATCGTATACGGAAGCATTGCTTGATGCATACGGGGTATCGGAACGAAGCGGAGAAGCACGTCTGACAGGGATAACCTATCAGCAAAGATCGGCAGTAGGCGGTGTAGAAGTTATGCTACCTGTACCGGGAATTGTTATGCCGGACGGCGAAATCACTTCTGTTCAAGGATATTACCAAAGGATAGGATTGGGACAACCGGCATTAAGTGAATATACATATTCGGCAACCAATTTCCGCTTACGTGAAGCATCCGTGGGATACACTTTCCGTAATCTTTTCGGAAGTGGAAACCATTTAAATGTTTCATTCGTTGCCCGCAACTTATTCTTCCTGCTTAAAAAGTCTCCTGTAGATCCGGATGTGTCTGTCTCTACAGCCAATAGCTATGGAGGTATTGAAGCATTCTCTTTACCGACAACCCGCAGTTTTGGTTTGAATCTTAAAGCAACATTTTAATTGTATATAGATATGAAATTTAATAATATTTTTTTAGTAAGCGCTATCGTATCTTTGTCCGTTGCCCTGAGTTCATGTTATGAATCGGCATTGGAGTATGAAGGCGATGTGAACAGTATCAATTCTGATGACGGAACAGGATCTGATGAAGGGTTCCTGGCCAGCCCTGATCTTGCAGTGGGTTTTTTACGGACGGCACAGCTTCGCGTTATTGATGCCAAAGAACATCCATACCAATACCAATATACATTTATCGGAGATGATCCGGTTGGATATATGTCTTCTCCCCACAATTTTGATGGACGTATGACATCGAGTCTGGCATTTTACAGTGATTTTGCAAGTGGTCCTGCTGCCAATCTTCAATGGGTGGCTCAACAAGCGGTCCCCGTTATGCGTTCGGCCGACACATTGAAAATAGCTCCTTTAGGTGCCTTTGCCTCCATCCTGTTCTCAGACGTTTCTCTACAATACACCAATGTACATGGTCCGATGCCCTTATCTGATTATAAGGTATTAAAAGAAGAACGCCCGTTAACATATGAAAAACAGAGCGTAGTGTATACCCAATTGTTTCAAGATCTGGTCAGAGCTGATTCCATATTGGCAGAATATGAAAAGCAACCGGTTGAAAGTATTGACGATCTTATTAAAGAGACCGATATGCTGACAGAACAAAGTACAGCCGCCAATATTGTAACAATGTGGAGAAAATATGCAAATTCATTAATTTTACGTATGGCAATGACAGCAGTTGATGTAGAAGGATATACATGTAACATCAACGGTGAGGAGAAAACGGTACGGCAATTAGGAGAAGAGGCTGTTCGTCGCGGAGTTTTACAGGCCGGTGACAAAACAATCGGATTACTCTGTGGAAACGGAACAGAGGTTGGTAATCATCCTCTCTATAAAATTGCAAATACTTGGGTGGATTCTCGTTTGAATGCTTCCTATCACAACTATTTAATCCGTACCCAACATCCTATTTTAGAATTCTGGTTTGCCAAAAATGAAGGAGCTATAACCAACCGGAATCAGTCTACAATAAAAAAAGAAGAAAAATTCTTAAGTATCCGTTCCGGTATGGAGCTATCTACTCAAGCTCTTACAACGCAGACTTATCAATACTATTCAAAGTTTAACTTAAACTTTTCCGGTGAGAAATTGGCATTTTTTAAAGTAGAGGAAGTTTTATTCTTATTGGCGGAAGCTGACTTACGCGGATGGAATGTAGGCGGAACGGCAGAAGATTTTTACAATGCCGGTATAAAAGAATTCTTCACTAAACACGCCTTTTCTGACGCTTCTTATAATGAATACATGTCTTGGAAAGGTATGGGAAATTTAGGTGTATCCCCACAAATAAAAGAAGAAGCCATCTACAAGGATTTCTTGGACAGTGATAATAATCTTCCATTATGGGGCGGATATTATATGCTTAACAATAGCTATGATAAACCTGAAAACGCAGATACCAACCCTTATATCAATGATTCAAAAGAGCAAAAACTTCAGAAAATCATTACTCAAAAATGGATTACTTTATTCCCGCTTTCCACAGTTGCCTGGACAGACTATCGCCGTACTGGTTATCCAATACTTCTGCCATACTGTCCATTTGCCTATGGAAATTCAGATGGTTCATTGGAAGAGCCGCGTTTTAACTGGGAAACCGGTGAAATGCTTACCACAGGAGTAACGATACGTCGTATACCTTATAATACCGGTAGCCTTGAAATAGCTAATGAAGTTGCTTTAACCGCTACTTCTGCCTTGAATGAAGAGACAACCGGAACGGCCAAGGGGGATACGCAAGGAACCCGTTTATGGTGGGATATCGCAGAAAAAAAGACACTTGATTAATATTTACTTAAAATTAGTATTATGAAGCTAAAACAATTTTTATTTTCAGCAGCCTTATTAGCATCCATGAATGCAATAGGGCAGAGTGTACCGACACACGAGATGTACGTGGACTTTGGTATAACGGAGAGGACAGATATTGTATCTGCATTGGATAAATGGCAACCGGGAGATAATTTCAGTAATGATCCTGATTATCAAGATGAAAATTTCTTCATCTCTCGCGTACCACTAAAATCACGTTTCATCAATCAAAATACGCAGGCCAATAAGAATCTGAATGAAGAAAATAATAAGAATCTCTGCTGGTGTTCTCCTATTGGTGAAATGACAAAGAAATGGGGACCAATGCCACGTTACAATTTCGATGGTGACAATTTTAATATGTGGCAATACATTAATATCCATGCAAACTGGTCTAACACGTGGTTCCGTGTACCTGGAACATTTAACGATGTAGCTCATAAAAATGGTGTCCGTACCGGATGTCTTTATTTTATCGATTGGGCAGAACAGGTTAGTGCAACCAGTAGTGCTGGAAAAATGTTAGCTGAGCTATGCGCAAAAGACGGTTCTGGAAATTTCAAATATGCCCGTAAATTAATTCAGTTCTTGAAATATTATGGCATTGATGGTTTAGGACTAAATCCTGAAGGTTACTGGTCGACACAACTGAATGAGGACTTTTCTTCTTTCCTGGCTGAATGCCATAAGGTAGCCAAGGAAATGAATCATCCGTTCCATGTAGAATGGTATGCATTTGTTTCTAATACAGGTGGCTTAAATGATAATGGATGTAAACTGGAAATAGGTGCCAACGACAAATGGTTCCATAAAAACGGCAATCCTGTTACCGATGTATTTTTCTTAAACTATAACTGGAGTGAAAGCGGTTTACAAACATCTGCTGAAGCTGCCAAATCTTTAGGACGCAGCACATACGATGTATATGCAGGCTTCGACCAGCAAGGACGCGGATATGGTAAATATGGAAATGCAGGATGGACAGCATTAATGAGACAACCGGTATCTATCGTTGTATGGGGAGCTCATGACCGTAGCCAATTGTATGCAGGTTCAACAGAAGGTGGAAACTCCGATCTCAGCGTTCAAAATGAATACCAAAAGAAACAAGAACTCTTATTCACCGGTGGTTCAAGAAATGTCCTTCGTACCCCAGATATTACAGACGATGCAATTACCAGTTCTTATTCTGACTTGGCTAAATGGCATGGTTATTCAAAAGCTGTAATTGAAGAAAGTGCTTTGACGGAACTTCCTTTTGTCACTCGTTTTAATTTGGGTAACGGCCTTTCATTTAGCAAGGACGGAGTAGTTACATTCGAACACAAATGGTATAACCTTGGCTTACAGGATTTATTACCGACATGGCGTTGGTGGATTGACAACGGAGACGGAACTACAATACCGGCAGATCCTATCAACTGCGACTTTACATTTGATGATGCTTGGTTCGGCGGCTCATGCTTAAAATTACACGGAGCTACTTCTAAATCTAATATCCGTTTATTCAGTACTAAATTTAATGTAGCAAGTGCATCCGATGAATTCACCATTGTACTCAAAACACTCAACGGAACGGATCCGAAAATGAAACTGAACGTTTCAAAAGTTGGAACAGAGAATACTTTCACATCTTATACCTTATCTGCCGATGGTATTGTGCAAGGAAAGTGGAGTACAGTAAAAATCAAGGCATCCGAATTGGGATTAAAAGCCGGAGATGTTATCGGCTGTATCGGTTTGTCTGTTGAAGGTACGGATAAAGACTACGCTGTCCTATTGGGTGAAATGTCATTCATACCAAAACTGTATAAGAAAACTCCGGTTACTCCGGTCATTACCCACACCAATGTAATGAAGCGCGTATACAACCGTGCCGACTTTAAGGTTATTTTTGACGTTCCATTCAGTGGTACAAGAAAAGACGAATATCAGGATTGTCCGATTTATAACGAAGAAGTTAATTCTTGGTATTACGAAGTATACGTAAAACAGGGTGAAAAGGAAACACTGGTTACAGCTACTACTTCATGGGCTGCTTATGTAGTAGATGCTCCGCTAAATGGTGTAGATCAGACATTCCAAATCGGAGTCCGTTCTGTGGGATTAGATGGAAAAACTGTTTCTCCGATCGTTTGGTCTGAAGAAATCGAAAGTGAACTTTCAACAATCGAAACACTTACGATCGATAAAGAAATCATTAAACCGAAGGAAGAAGTAACCATCGGATTTGAAGATCCTAATCATGCAACAGCTACGATCGAAGTTTTGGATGCTTTAACCGGAAACGTAATTGACAGCAAAAAAGATATCTTGAAATTCACAACTTCATTACCTTCTGTTGGGACTTATGATGTGAGGGTTTCTACAAAAATGAATGTAAACGGAACATTAAAAGATACCGTAATTATAAACAGAGCCTTACTTTTAGTTACTCCCGAATCAACCGGACGTTTGCCGATAATTACTAACATCGCAGCAGATAAAACAGAAGTGACTACCGAAGAACAAGTAAATCTTACTGCAGATATTACCAAAGGTGATACTTATCTGTTAAACGGTAGAGAACGCGACTGCTCCGTATCCCAATCTTTGTATATGAAAGAACCTTATCAATTGACCATTGATGGTAAAATCATGTCAGAATATACAAACACCTCATTTGCTTTGTGGTTTAAAGTAGAAAAATTCGAGCATGCTTCTTTGGGAACATTGTTGATGACTAAGGTCAACCGCAATTATGGAGGTAGTTGGACAGAGTCTGTCTGGGGTGAAATGTGGACCGCTATCCGTCCTAAAAATTATAGTGAAAACAAATATAAGAACGGAGAAGATGAATTGTCTGTATCTGTAGATGCCCCTCCTGCAGGAACTGGTGGGTATGAACATAATGCTGATGTAGACGGTATGTCAAACGGTTATACACTATCGCCCAACACATGGTATCATGTCTGTGTTGTGAAATCCGGTAGAAATGTAAAACTTTACTTGAACGGAAAGAAAATTATCGATGCACAATCAAGAGGTGCAGGTCCTAAAGATTGGAGAGGTGCCAATTTCTATGTAGGTGGTAGTATGACTAATCTGGCAAGTTTCACTGGCTGGGTAGATGAAGTACAAATTTGGAGCAAGGCTTTGACCGAAGAAGAGGTACAAGAATCTATGGGTGGTTACCTAATTCCTCCTACCGGGCTGGAAGGCTACTTTACTTTCGAAAATACCGTAACAGATACAGACAACAACATTTATTTCCCTAATGAAGGAAATAACAGCACAGCTGTACCTGGAGCATACATGACAATCGGTACAAGCGAAAATGATAAAAATGTTGATGTGAAACAAAATCAATTAACCCCTGCTTTAGGAGTACCTTATATTACAGGTGTTCGTCCTATCAAGTTTGAATCGGCTAAATGGATACTCGACGGAGCTAACTTCTCACAAGAAGGAGATGACAAAGCTACTGCAACTTATGCACAAGACGGTCAATATCCGGTTACATTGACATTAACCAATTCTTGGGGTAGTACAACAAAAACAATCGCAGATTATATTGTTGTGAAAAAAGGTGTCGGTATGGAAGAAAACAGAGCAGATAATTTCTTAATCTATCCGAATCCGTTCAAAGAACAAGCTAATATATTATTTGCAGATGCAGGCGCATATAATGTACTTGTATTCGATATGCAAGGAAAGCAAATCTCCGCATACAATTATAACGCTGCCGCCGGAGAAGTTTGCCAATTGTCATTCGATGCTCCGCAAGGCATGTATTATGTAGTTGTAATGCAAAATGATAAATGCGTTCAATCTTTCAAGGTAATAAAAGAACGCTAATTTACAAAAAGGGGTGCGCAAGCCGACTGCGCTTTGCGCACTCTCCTTTTCTATTTACATTATTAAATGATATATATGAATTATCTAAGATTATTTATTCTGTTAAGCCCCATCGCTCTGTTCCTCACCGGCTGTGAGAATGATGATGACAATAACGGAACCTTGAATCAAGTCGAAAACATTATCAATTATAATCCGGCTGAAAATTACAAGGGCACTTATGACATCACCCTTCAAAAAAATATAGCACTCGAATTTTGCAAGGTCGAGGGAGTCATGGGAACAGATGAATTTATCGTCAGAAGTCAAGATTCAGGCGAATATACATATGTAAATTGGGGCTATAAATATGCCGGTGTCCAAGGAGACGAATATGGGTATTACGATCGTGTTTCGTATAACGATACGATTTTGATCGGACTGGGTTTCTCTGATACATGGCAAGTAGGTAAGTATGATCTTCTGTTAGTCAGAGATAACAACTATCAGGTGATAGATCAATTCAACTTTATGGTACTTAAAGATATCGAAGTTGATATAACACAAGCGAAAGGAGGAGTTCTGAAAGTAAAAGCAAACGGTTGGGACGTAGCAACTGACGCTGTTATCGATTCACTTGAATTCATAGATAAATCGACACAAACAGTCGTAGAAAAAATTGCTTCTGCATACAAAGGCGGAAATGACTATGAAAGTATTGTTTTTACAAAAGATAAGTATCAATCGGGAGATTATGAATTATGGATAGCAAGATGGAACTATGGATTCCGACAAAAAATCTGTGATTTCAGCTACTTCAGATATGAATTTGTTAATTCCGATCCGATGCAGAAAGATGCAAATGGCAACTATTATCTCCAATTCTATTTGGACGAAATCAATGAAGGAGACAGCTATATCGTAACAACCGAATCTCCATATATCGGTGCTTACATTGATAGGAATAAAAAACTCGATCCGGCCAATTGGGATCCTGAAACTAAAATTTATACTTATACATTGGACGAAGATTGCTGGATGGCAGACATGGAAGACGGAATGACTTTCGCTGTTCGTTTAACATTATCCAAGATCAGTATAAATGTAGCTGGGTCTAACAAATTGAAATTATAGAATCAATAGGTATCAAAATACAATAGTCGCCATAGATAATCAATAAAACTGACACAGAACCAAGAAGATGTGTCAAGAGCTTAATTTCTAAAAAAAGTACTATAACAGCTTGTTGTAGACAACGGTTTAATAGAAAAATAGGCTTTTGATATGTCTTCTTTATCTATTTTGCTATTCGTATTATGAGAACAAACAGTTCTATATAAAAGCTTGGCACTATATCTTAATTATAATTATACTATAAAAAATGTATTTCCTACTAGGGATGTCTATTTCTTATCTGCTTTATAAAAACAAGCGATAATTTGTTTAATTAAAATTCAATTATTATGAAAAAACATTTTCTATTACTAGTTATTCTAACTCTATTTCCGTTTATTGCAAGCAATGCAGTAGGAAATAGGGCACTCAAACTGCAAACAAACAGTCTATTGAGTGAAGACGAACTCTCTTATTGTATCCCTGATGCAAACTCACGCACCAGTTCAACAGAACGACGGTTAGAAACAATCACGATTTCAGGTGCTACATCAAAAGGGGTATCCAGTCCTTTTTCAAACACTTTAAACAACAATCCACAACCGGAAGTATATCTGGATGTGACAGATGCAACCATCACTGCGACAAAAGGAGACGAATTAACTATATCATGGACTTTCCGCAATCAAATTTCATGGATGCATTATTATGTATACATCGATTACGATCAAGATGGTATCTTCAATGAAGAAAATGAATTAGTGTCGTATACATACTATAATGCAACCGGAGAAGGTCCGTCTACCAATAGTATCGGAGAAACAGTAGAGGCAGGTGAAGGTAAAACCGGGGCACCTGTATTTACAATTCCGGAAGATGTTCTAACCGGTAAAACCCGATTGAGACTAAAAATAGACTGGAATAGTAAAAATCCTTGTGGAAATCCGAGTCCTACAAACCCAATAGGAGGAAACAATGGAACAATAATTGACTATAGTATTGATATTCAAGCTAAATCTACAGCTACCACTTCTACTATCAACTTTCCCGAATCAATAGTAAACGGAGCTTTGACAGTTAAAGCCGGTGATAAAGATATTACCAACGGAGAAGAAGTAGCTAACGGAACAGAACTGACAATCATAGCTACTCCGGCAGAAGGATACATACTGGATTACTTGGAAGTAAATAATGTAACATTAACCGGAAACACTTATACCGTGACAGAAGATGCAGTTATTACAGTTGGTTTTGCAAAGAAAGCTGTAGGAGAAGAAAACAAGGCGGTAACGATTCCCAAATCACAAATAGGTAACTACTCTGGAACAGCTTATCGCTTGGAATTTCCTGAAATACTTTTAGGAGATCGTGATGGCGGAGATACTGATCGTAAAGGTAAATCATTTACTATTTCAACATGGGTGAATTTTGCAGAATTAACCGGTAGTAAAAATGAAGGAACAGGAGATGGTACTGTAATCATGGGACACGGTGCCCAAGCACATATGAACCACAATGGAAGCGTTTTTTTGTGTGCCAAGCCAAACGGAAAATTATATCTGGGAGGTGGAGAAAACAACATAACCGGCAGAGATTTGAATGCAGACATTACAATTGATACCTGGATGTATCTGACAATCGTATATGACAACGATACTCAATCTGTAAGCGTTTACAAAGATGGTATGATATTGGAAACAGTGGAAATGGGCCATCAGCTAAATCTTTTTAATGATGATCCTGCTATTTTCTACGTTGGTGGAGTAATGTTCTCCGGAATGTGCGATGAATTCCAGTATTTCAATAAGGCTTTAACATCTGACGACGTATTAACGGCATACAATGATCCTAAAGGAATAGACGGATTAACAGCCTTATATGATTTCAATTCTATTGCCGAAGGAACGACAGGACAGTTTGAAAACAAAATAAAATCAAGTGATAAAGCTGATATTAAAGCAACTTTCAATAAATATACTACAAGTACTGTTTGGGCTGGCAATGAATTAGTTTCCGGTAAAGTTACCGAATTTGCTCCAACTTTCGCCGACGGACGTAATATGACGGTTCTTCCAACATACTATACAGTCACACTACCTATGGAAGTTGCTAATGGTACATTAACAGTTATGAACGGAAATACTTCACTTGCAGCCGGAGACAACCAAGTCGAAAAAGATGCAGAATTAACGATTACAGCCACTCCAGCAGAAGGATATATTTTAGATTATCTGAAAATAAATGATACACCACTGACCGAAAGTACTTATACCGTAACAGAAGATGTTGCCATCACAGTTGCATTTTCAAAAGAACCTGCAAAGGCTACAGCCAAAGCAATACATATTCCAACAAATAGTGGTAACACACAATATCAATTCCGGTTTGATGATCTCGTTTTAGGAGAACATAAGAATGGAACAAATAATAACTGGAGTAATGGTATCGTAGATAAAGGCGATTATCGTGCCCGTAATTTCACGATGTCAGCATGGGTTAGACCTCTGAATAGTACAGGCGACCTCTTTGGTCATGCACAAAAATCATTCTATGGTGCCGAAGGAACATTCGCAGTCCGCATCAACGCTAACAACCAATTAGTACTAAAAGCCAGAGCTTGGGTTAACGGATCTCAATGTGACGGAATACAAGAAATTGTATCTGACGTAACTTTGGATATTAATGAATGGGCTTTCTTAACAGTAGCTGTAGATGATGATGCACGTTCAATCAAATTGTACAAAAATGGTGTGTTATTATCCACAGGAGATTTAAGTGCAACTAAAAATGGAACAGAAGCTCATGGTATCGGTTTATTAGCAGACGAATGTATTTTCTTTGCAGGTAACGGTTCATCATCTTGTGACGTGGATGAAATACAAGTATGGAGTAAAACACTGAACACAGAAGAAATCGCAACCTCTATGAACGGTTATATCAATGCACCGGAAAATTTGGTTGCGTTCTATAAGTTTGATGAAAACTCCATTGAAAATATACCGAATCAAGGTACCGGAGGTACGTGTGATGCTAATTTGGTTTCCGGGACAAGTGCATATGACCCTTCTGTATGGGGAGATGTATATACTTGCTCTCCTATCCAAGCAACTTTGGTTGATGGCCATATTCTTCCCAAATTCGCAGTAAATTATGTATCAGAAACAGAACACGGTTCATTTGTTATCAAGAACGGTGATAATGTAATCGCTCCGGGTAGCGAAGTTGCACAATACACCATGTTAACTGTTGAAGCAACTTCTGCTGAAGGTTATCAAGTGAAAAGTATTAAAGTAAATGATACAGAAATTGAAGGTAATACATTTATTGTAAATGGAGAATCAACTGTTAGCGTTGAATTTACTGACAAACTGACCATTAACTATACCGTTTCCGGAGTAGGAACGTTCACAGTCATAGATGAGAATGATCCGGAAAATCCATTCAACAGCGGAGATCAATTTGACAAAAATACATCTATCACAATGGTGTTAGCTGCCGGCGAAGGTTACGAAATATCCAGTTTTATCGTTAATGGAGAAGAGCAAAAAGAGTCTATAAATGCTGCCGGAGTATATACAATAGCCAATTGTCAAACAGACCTGAACATTGATGTAGTATTTGCTAAAAAACTTTTCAGTGTAACATTCAGTTCTAATGATTTCGGTACATTAACAGTAAAACAGAACAATGTAAATATTGAAAGTAGCACTCCTGTAGAATATGGTACAGAATTAACAGTTATCGCAACTCCTAATGCCAATGCAACTTTAAGTGTATTTACGATCAACGGAGCTGACAAACTTGCAGAAATCCAAAATACATTAAAAATAAATATTACTGTTTCGGAAGAACTGGATATTCAAGCAGAATTCACTACTATCAGCCGGACTGTAACTTGTAACATCATTGGCAATGGTTCTGTAAAAATTACAGATGCTAAAGACAATGTATATGAAAACGGTGTAGCTTCTATCCCTGATGGTTCTAATATCACTTTGACTTTCATTCCTGAAGATGGTTACCAATTGAATGATTTCAAATATGACGGTGATTCCATGTTCGAAGATATAATTGATGATCAATTCAACTTTATTGCTGATGAAGATTATACTTTCGACGTAGTTTTCACTAAGATCACTTCACTCCAAAACACTTCGGAAGATGCTGTAAGCGTTCGTTATGAATCGGGAATGCTATACGTTGAAGGAATGAATGCCGGTGACAAACTTGATATCTATGACATTACCGGAAAGTATATCGAGACATCAACTCTCGCAGCAACAAATGTTACAGATCTTGCAAACGGTTGTTACTTGGTAAGAATATCTCTCGGAAATACAATCAAAACCGTGAAGTTTATTAAAAGATAAGCTTGAACGCACTTTGAGAGATTAACATAAATTGAAAAGGCTGTGTCAAAGCTATAAATACTTTGCCACAGCCTTTTCTTCAAAAAAAACAGTTCCCATAATGAAAAACATCCTTTTATTTACTCTGTTGTTATGTAGCATGACCCTACATGCGCAAACATATCGTGTGTATCCCGTTCCTCAAAAAGTAACAATGAACGGAAATACCATAAAAATGACCCCAAATGTAAATATCGTCAAAGAAACCGGTATTAATGAAATTACCATAAACCGCGTCCAAGAGGTATTAACCAATGCCGGAATTAGTTTCACTATCAGTAACACGCTTACCGATGATCAAACGAATATCCTTATCGGCATTAACGGTTCTAAAGAGATAGCCGATAATTATGTAACAAGCAACTCCCTGTCAAGAGATGTCTTTGCCGCAGCAAACAATAAATACGACCCTCACCTATTACAAATAAACAATCACCATGCCCAAGGAGATATAATCATCTTAGGTGATCATACCGGATCGGCTTATTATGGCATGGCCACTCTGGAACAAATATTAGACCAAGTTGACGGAAACAACCTGCAAACCGTCACCTTCGAGGATTATTCCCATACTCAATATCGCGGAATTGTAGAAGGATTCTATGGACATCCGTACAGCACAGAAAGCCGACTTAACTTATTGGACTATTGCAAACGATACAAAATGAATATGTTTGTATATGGTCCGAAAGCCGATCCTTACCATGCAGGCAAATGGCGCGAAGATTACCCGACAACCATAACCGACCAAGAACGCCACATGGGGCTGATCACCCAAGACGACCTGCGCGAACTGGCAAGCAAAGCGAAAGCCTGCAATGTTGCTTTTATATGGTCGATCCATCCGGCACTCGAAGGAGGAGGTATAAACTTCAGCAATCTGGATCCGGGAGTGGAGGCTATCATGGAGAAATTCGACCACCTGCACAAATTGGGTATACGGCATTTCGGTGTGTCCATCGACGATATGAGCGGTCACCCGTACAACCAGTCTGATCTTGCAGATAAAGCTCAAATCAAATTATATGAAAAATTCAACAAGACCGGAGTGGCAGAGGAAAACAAAGTAGGACCGCTTTTATTCGTCCCGACACAATATGCATTAAATTATGGAACCTCTACCCTCTCCTCTTTCAAAAACATTCATAAAGATGTGCTGGTAGCCTTTACCGGATATGACTGCTTTTCTAATATCCGGGGGAGTGCCTGTGACCGTATGGCCGACTTGATAGGACGCAATCCCATCATGTGGTGGAATAATCCGGTAAACGATGATTATGACGAATTTCTCTATATGCATGGGCTCACCGCACGTTGGATTATCGAAGATAAAACTCCGATCTCTTCACTACAAGGGTTGGTTTTAAATCCGATGAATCAAGGGCAGGCTTCAAAGATAGCGCTATTCAGTTCGGCAGACTATGCATGGAATCCGGCTAAATTCGATGAGTCAGCCAGTTGGGAAGCATCTCTTTCTTCTATCGTAGCCGAACCTGAGTTAACCGAAGCCCTTAAAACATTTATCGGTGTGATGAGTGCATACACTACCCATGATACAAGAACTCCGGAAGGGGAAAAATTCTCGCCGCTCTATACAGCTTTTCAATCGGCATATTCCAAAGAGAATATCCCCGATGCAACGCAACTTTTAAGTGAAATGAAAAAAGCGAATGAAGCTTGTAAGGTACTACAAACACTAAAAGACAGTGAAAATAAAGAATATAATTTATTCTACGAAGACATTAATTGCTGGCTGGCAAAAGTAGAATCGATGACGGACATCGTAGTCAAATCGATCTCTCTGATGAAAAATCAATCCGACCTTTCTTCATGGACCGATTTTGCCATAGCCCAAGCCAATGCACAAAAGATACATACAGATCCGAAATTCCAGTTGAGTGTACTCGAGGGTAAAGGAACAAGTTCTTACGAAGAATTTAAAGAGGTACAACCCACCCCCAAATATCTGGATCCGTTCATTGATTTCCTTGCCGGTAAATTAAGTGACCATGCTCCACAGCTTCCGGAAAGATCACGGGAGATGGAAGTGATCACTAACATAAAAAATCTATCTGAAGTCAATATTCAGGCGGAAGAGAATGTAACCAAACTATCCGGACTCAATGCCGTCACACTGAAACCGGGAGAATATATCGGCATCTTCTTCAATGCAATCAAGGAAGTTACTACCGGAATTCTACCGGCATCTCTCACCGATAATCTTTCAACAGAATACTCCATCAACGGAAAAGAATGGACCGGCTTTATACCGACAGAGGAATCAACAGAGCAAATGGCTTATTTCCGTATTGTGAACAACAGTAATTCCGACCAGCTCATTCCGATAAATGAAATTTCATTCAGAATGCCGGCTTCCGAGAGTTCAGTCCCTTTAGAAGCCACCACCAACATGGGTACTTACCAAACTTATAACATAAAAAATGTAATAGACGGCAATTACTCCACCAAATTTTGGAGCAGCAGTGCACAAAAAATTGGAGATTACATTCAATTGGATTTTGGCGCGTCCGCTGCCCGTTTTGACATAACCCTGCATTTTGCCGATGGAGACATGCCTACCGGGGAAGCTCTTATCCAGTTATCCGACAATGCTCAAGATTGGACTACGGTAAAATCGTTCACCGCTTCGGCTATATCCAACAACATATATACTTGCAATGCCGGTGGAAAATCTGCAAGATACGTGCGCTTATATCTTAAATCGATAAGCGGTAATAATTGGTTCCAATTGATGGAGTTTGAAGTAACGAGTTCACGTATCACTCCTGTTGCAGAAGACAATGAAGGAAACCCGATCACTCTGCTGGATGACCGTAGCTTGGCGGCTGGTTATCAGGCTCAAGATGCCGGATATGTGATCTATCGCTTCATTGAGAACATCTCTATCGATGAAATTCAGATTTTCCATAACAGCACATTTGTACCTACAGCAGACAAACCGACAATAACGGTGTGTGCCAATGGGAAATGGATCAACAAAGGCGAACTGGATGCTGCATGTACTTCTATCCAAGTGGCTAATCTGAAAAATATTTCTCAATTAAAGATTACTTGGAATAAGGACAATATCCCTGTTCTTTACGAAATAATGCCGATCGAAAATCCTTTCATCGAAGAAAATAAAGCGATTACGATTCCGCAAGCAAGTGGAACAAGCGGTTATCGCCTGCAAGTACCGGAAACCATTCTTGGCGACCGTTCCGGAAGTGATACGGACCGTACTGGAAAATCATTCACTCTTGCATCGTGGGTAAACATGGATAAATTTACAAATGAAGGTAAAAATAAAGGTAACGTTATCATGGGGCACGGACCGCAAGTGCATATGAACTACAACGGAAGCCTCATCCTGAGTACTACAGAAAACGGAGAACTGAAAGTGATAGCAGGCGCATCCAACAAGATCGATCAAACGCTTTCTACCCGTATCAGTCTGAACACATGGACCTATCTGACTCTTATTTATGATAATGACACCCACAAAGTCAGCGTATATAAAGATGGTATATCAACCGGCGAAGAGATACAATTGAACAATAAATTGGAACTTTTCCCAGATGATCCGTGTATATTCTTCGTCGGTGGTATGGGATTCTCCGGACTTTGCGATGAGCTTCAATTTTTCAATAAAGCCTTGTCGGCTGCGGAAGTTCAACAAGCCTATCAAACCCCTCAAGATATGCCTAACCTAACAGCGTGGTACACTTTCAACAGCATTGACGGTAGCAGTGAAGGGGCATTCCTTAATAAAGCGACAGTTACCGACAAAACAGATGAAGAAGCCGTTTTCTTTGAATACACAGGAACAAAATCTTCGGACGGCGGTTTAATCAGTGGCACCGTTACAGAAGCTGTGCCGACATTAGCCGATGGCCGCGTTCCGGCAGCAGTGTTCTATACCGTCACGGTGCCGGCAGAAGTTGCCAACGGGACACTGACCGTCATGAACGGAGACATTCCACTCGTTGCCGGAGAGAATCAAATTGAAGAAGGTACTGTACTGACCATTACAGTGATTCCCGATAAAGGATATCAATTAAAAAGCGTTAAAGTAAACGGTACCGAAATTAAAGGCAACACATTTATTCTTGAAAAAGAATCTATCATTACGGTTGAGTTTATGCAAGACGCCACTGCCAGGCGGAGTATCACCTGTAACATCACCGGCAACGGTACTGTACAAATCACGGATGACGAAAACAATGCATATGAAATTCAAATGGATTCGTCTGGAGACCTCTCCTGAGGACATCGAGGGCATGATGTCCGCCCAGGGC
>ENA-OPAG01000518-OPAG01000518.1-human-gut-metagenome-genome-assembly--contig:-NODE-518-length-23033-cov-7.118722_pt1 | contig 23033 bp, 17 predicted proteins | sample MGYA00241053_ERZ501422 | MGnify/ENA primary metagenome ERZ501422 (study PRJEB25962, sample SAMEA2042619) | human gut metagenome | biome: human gut; feature: human-associated habitat; material: faeces... | reverse complement strand
TAGCCGGCTTCAAATGTTTAACTTTTAGCGCGGTAAATTTTTACCGAAGTATTGAAAGATTATTCAACAATATTTTATTTTAATGTTGTAGTGGGAATAATCCTTTATATCATATTATATATATCAGCACCTCTTATAGCCAATTTTTATCATTTACATCAGTTAATAGAAATCTGTAGGGTTCTTTTTTTGGTAATACCTTTTAATTCTTTATGCTTAATTCAGACAGCTAAGCTACGTAAGGAAGTACAATTTAAAAAATTATGTATAGTTTCATTATGCGCATCTGTTATTTCAAGTATTGTGGCTATTGTTTCGGCAACATATCTTAGAAATCTATGGGCAATTGTGATACAGATGACATTATCATATTTTTTACGCAGTTTATTTTTATTTTTTGTTACAAAATGGCATCCTATTTTTTTCTTTTCATTTAATATCTTATCAAAGTATTTTAAATTCTCCAAGAATCTTCTAATATCCGGTCTTATTGGCAATATATTTAATAATATTTATTCGATACTGATAGGACGTTTTTATAGTCCAAGTGATTTAGGATATTTCTCACAAGCAGATAGAATACGTAACGTTAGTTCCCAAACGTCAACAAGTGTTATTCAAAATGTAACATTTCCTATATTTTCAAAAATAAACAATGATTCACATGATTTGTATAATGCATATAAGAAAGTGATAATAATATCATTAATATATGTAGGATTCATTGTGTCAATATTAATGTGTATTGCTGAAGATTTATTTCAACTTGTTATGGGAAGTGAAACATGGAGAGTTTCAGGGAGATATTTTATTTATTTAGGAATTGCAGGTATTTTATATCCATTACATTCAGTAAACCAAAACATATTATTAGTTAAAGGGAAAAGTAAAGATATTTTATACCTTGAAATTGCAAGACGTAGTATAATGCTCCTTATACTTGTTATAACAGTTAACTATAGTATATCTATATTTATATTAGGTAATTCATTGTATTCTATACTGCTTTTATTCCTTAATTTATATTTTTGCGGTAAGCCAATTAATTATACATTAAAACAACAGCTAAAGGATATCATTCCTATTTTATTTAGATTTTTTATACTTATTTCCACGTCAATATTATCAAACTATATTTTAAAAGATTTGCATGTTTTTATAAGGCTTGTAATAACATCTATATTATGTATAGCTATAGGTTTAATAATGTTCATAAAAAATCAATATTTTTCTATAGTAATTTCCTATCTAAAAACATTAATCTTAAAAAAGAATCATCTTTAGTAACTTTCTTCGTATTGTATTTTTGTTACATATTTATAAATATTTCTCTAATGGAGAGTTAATTTCTTATATAAAATATTATTACGATAATTCTTTGTATTAACATTTTTAAACAGCGTAACTTGTTTTATAATATGTATAAACTTTTATCAAAGCTATGGATTATTATTTTTAGTAATTTCTTTTTAATAGTATTTATAAAAAGAATACTAGAATTTATATCAATAGATATTTATTTGTTCCAAATTTTATATATAGTATCAGGTTTATTTGGCACTTGCTGTATATTTAAAATAAAAAACAAAAAAATTATAGATATTGTAATAGTAACATATATATTATATATAACATTAAATGCATTGTCTTTCAATTATCCACACCATTGGCAATACGTTTATAAAGCATTTATTTTTCAGTATACTCCAATATTTTGTTATTTTATTGGACGGACACAAATTATATCAACGGAATATATTATTGAGAAAATGAGATTTCCAATATTATTTTGTATGATAGCTGGCCTTTATTTTTATTTTGCCACCCCTTCTTGGTATATCGTAATGAAAGAATCCCAGTTGAATGATTATGCGAGTGAAACATATAGGCAAGAGATATATCGTCTATCGTCTTTTTGGGGACACCCATATTATATTGGCTATGCTACAACCATCTACGTAATTTACATTTTTTATCGTCTAAAATATTTTAATTATAACGCAACAAAATCTATTGTAAAATACAAAGATATATTTATTGCTATTTTATGTATAACGGTATTAATATTAGCCCAACTGAGAATAACGATATTCTGTTCAATCATAATATACGTATATTATAATCTTAATAATAAATATCTGTTTGGTAGTATAATAAAGATATTGTTAAGTCTTTCTTTGCTTGCAGGTCTATCCTTATATTTATTTCAACAAATAAGTCCTGAGACTAGTAGTTATATAATGGAGCACATTACAGTGTTATTTAATACAGAAATGTATGGAAATCGTTTTGATGCTACTAGTGGAGGTTTGGATCTAGATACTATTTTCGGATATGGATTTGGACGTTATGATGCTACAGCAAGAGGATTCGGTAAGTTTGCACTATTAGATAATGAATATCAAAATCATTTAGCGGAATTAGGTTATATAGGATTGTTCCTATTAATTATTATTTTTGCATATACCTTATGTAAGGTTTTTATATATGGATATCAAAATAAACTTGAATCTGCATTATTCTTATTTTTCATTCTTGCAGCTGTTGGAGCAAGTGTATTAAGTAATGAAACACAGTATAATTATATATTATGGTTTGTTATAGGTAATTTGTGTTCTTTACCTACGAAAAAATGTATAAATTTACATTGATATGTAGTTTTTAATTATGATAAAGGGAGCAATGCAAGTTTTGTATGAAATTTATAATCCGATATACTTTCTGAAAGGTATATATGTATTATATGACCATTAAAAATGTTCCAACAAAAATAAAATATATACGAATTATTATATAAATTACAAAAAGAAGAAGTATGAATAAACCCAAAGTCTCTGTAATTACGGTAGTTTATAATGACGTTTTAAATATAGAACGAACAATTAAGAATGTGTTAAAACAAACATATACAAATTTAGAGTATGTTGTTGTTGATGGGGCGAGCGAAGATGGTACATTAGATATTATAAAAAAATATGACGGTAAGCTACGTTGGATAAGTGAACCAGATAAAGGTATATATGATGCAATGCAAAAAGGGGCGGAAATGGCGACTGGTGAGTGGATTATATTTCGAAATTGCGGAGATTATTTTATTCATCCATCAGCAATTGAAAATGTATTTAATTGTTATACAGATGATAAAAAAGAAGATCTTCTAATTGCTAATACTAGATTCTTTAAAAATTATGGATATAAAGACGCGAAACCTTCAATCTTAACAAAACATTATTTTGATGCTATGCCAATGCTTCATCCATCTACTTTTGTACGTCGTACAGTACAATTAAAGTACCCTTTTCATTTAGAATATCGTAACAGTGCTGATTATTGTTTTTTCATAGAATGCCTAATTAATGGAGCTAAATGGCGTTTCTTTGATATATTAATTGCTCTATTTGATAATAGATTAGGGGCATCAAGTGAAAACTATGGTAGAAGTATTCAGGATAATATTGATATATTAAAGCACTTTAATGCACCAGTATCAAAAATAAAGCATTTAGAAAAGGTATTTGCAGATTACAGACTGCGAACAACATTAAAGAAGTTTATGCCTTTTTATAATTTATATCATAAATATAACCTTCGCAAAAATGGTTGGACAAAAGAGTCTTTAGATATGGTCTTAAAAGATATATAATTATATATTATGAAATTAAAAACATTGTTGTCGTGCCTTAAGTTAGAATATAATCTGAATGTTGGTAGTAAATCTTTAATCTATAATATATTATATCCTAATTGGTGCTATAAATATTTGTTTTATCTTCGATTATATGAATATCATAAAATAAATGGAAATAAGATTTTTACATTTATTTTAAAGTTTAAGATAAACAAATGGTCTCAAAAGACTAAAATAGAGATCCCGACCTATACTGTAGGTCATGGGTTAAAGATAAATCATACAGTAGGTAATATTGTAATAAATTCAAGAGCACGTATTGGGAAAAATTGTTATTTGTCCAATGGTGTTATTATTGGACAAGACAATATTCATAAACCTGATAATGTACCAATAATAGGTAATAACGTTCATTTAGCACCAAATTGTAAAGTTTTTGGTAAAGTAACAATAGGTGATAATGTTATAATTGGAACTGATTGTGTCGTGATGAAATCTGTTCCTTCTAATTGTTGTGTCGTTGGGACGCCTGCAAGAATTGTTAGAAAAGATGGAGTAAAATGTAATATCTTGTTATGATAAAGTTTCTTGACAAATTATATGCTGATATTTCTTCAAAAAATCTTATATTAAGATGTATAAAATATCTATTGCGTATATTAGCGAATTTATATGTTTATTTGTTTATTCGAATAAAAGGTGTTAAAACGAATATTAGTGACGATACGCTAATTGTGTCTTTAACATCATATCCAGCAAGAATATCTAAATTGTGGATGGTTATTAAAACATTATTAAATCAGAAACTCGTTGATAATTATAAAGTAATATTATGGCTGTCTGAAAATCAGTTTCCGAAAGGTTTAGATTCATTGCCAAAATCGTTGACTAATTTGATTGAGAAAGGACTGGACGTACGTTTTGTCAGTGATGATTTAAAGTCTCATAAGAAGTATTATTATGCTTTTAAAGAGTATCCAAACAACATAGTTGTAACTGTAGATGATGACGTTCTGTATTCTCCTATACTTTTAAGGACATTATTAGATGCTCACGATAAATATTCTGATTGTGTAATATGTAATAGAGGGATTAAAATAAATAAAGAAAAATCGTATAGAAATTGGGGTAAGGTAGATAATTTTATGATTCCCGTAAGCAGTATCATGCCAACAGGTATTGGAGGAGTACTTTATCCGCCACATTGTTATAACAATAATATTTTTGATATCGAGGCAATTAAATCAACGTGTATAAATGGTGATGATCTATGGCTGAATTTTATGTGTAGACTTAATGGTACGAAAGTAGTTCATACAGGAGTAAGGTTTGGCTTTATTACCGTGTTATCATCACAAGAAACAGCATTATGTATAGAGAATGTTAATAATGATAAGAATGACATTCAGATTGATGCTATTACGAAATGGATGTTGAATGAGAAAAATACAGATTTTTATATAAACGTCTGATGATAATTATATAGACTTGTGCTTAATAGTTATAATGTGAAATAATAAGTATTTAAGTCAATCTGTAAATAAGATTAAACACAAAAAATTATACTTTAAAATATATAATATGCATTTGGTTATAATACAAACAGCATTGTCTTATCTTGATAATAAAACCTATAATAGGCAGGAAACAGGTTTAGCGAAAGCTTTGGCCAACAGAGGATATAAGGTTTCATTGATATATACAGGTAGGGTAGAACATCAAGAAAATATATGTGATAATGTAAATATTTATTATCTTAAATGTATTAAGATAAATCAGCAAATAGGTTTTTATCATAAGTTATGGAAAACTCTTGACATGCTGAAACCTGATTTATTGCAAATACATGAAATGGGGATGTTTATGTCATTTTATGCCTTAAAATGGGCTCAAAAAAATAATGTAAAATGTGTGCTGATTCAAGGGCCTTATGAACCTACTCGTAAACCAATTTTCAAACAATTAGAAATCTTATTTGATAAATGTATAGGTTCTTATATATTGAGGCATGTAGATGGAGTTGGTTGTAAGACACCTTCTGCTGAAGAGTTTCTGATGAAATATCATAAACGTGATTATTATCAAACACCGGTAGGCTTAGATGAATCACGGTTTTATAAAAATAAATCTGTTGGAGGATTGAGAAGTAAATATGATATTAATAATAACCAAAAGATATTGCTATATGTTGGTGTAAATGAGAAACGCAGGCATGTAGATTTACTTGTAGACACTCTTCGTAAACTACCTAAAGATTATACATTGGTAATAGTTGGAGAAGGTTCACAAAAGTCTAAATTAAAGATGTTGACAACAAGAGAAACAGCAGAAAAACGAATTATATGGTTAGATAAGATGCCGCAGGAAGAATTGCCAAATATTTATAAAGATGCAGACTTATTCTTGTTGGCTTCTGATTATGAGATATATGGAATGGTAATTCTTGAGTCTATGTATTATAACGTTCCTGTTTTGTCAACCATGACAGGTGGTGCAAGAGCTTTAATTAAAGAAGGTGAAACAGGGTATTTGATAAATACATTTAATAGTGATGATTGGGCAAGGAAAATAGAGATTATTTTTTCAGATAAAATTATGTATGATAAAATAAGAAGTAACTTGCATGATTATGTCGTAGGAAACTTATTATGGGCTGTAACTTGTGAGAAATTTATTAATCTTTATAAAAACGCATTGAATGAAAGTAGTAAATTTGATTGATACAATAGGCGTTGAAACAGGTATGCACAAGTACGATTGTGCTTTTAGCGAGTTGTGCAAAAAAGAGGGGGTAGATGTAAATTTAATATCTAACTTTAAAAGTGCAAATACAAAATTAGTATTAGGAAATTATTATAAAGGTTCTGATGTAAAAAGAATTCTATTATTAATAAGAGATTTTATATTACTTCTGTTTTATTGTATTCAAAGAAAGAAACAGATATTTATTTATCAATCTTTCGGTTTTAGAATAATTGATATTATATTTTTTATTTTATTATTTATCATACGCTGTAAAGCGTATTTGTTGGTTCATGATCTTTATGAATTAAATGCAAATAATAAATCGGACAGGTTAAAGAAAATAAAAGAATGGTTGTATAAAAAATGTGTTAAGAATTATATATGCCATTCTAAATCAGTTGAAAGTCAGATAAAAGAAATACGTAAAGGGTTAATTACTAATATAATATGTATACCGCATTTTGAATATACATATGATCTTTCCTATGACGTATCATCCATACAATCAGAAGTAAAATCTGTCATTAATAATGATAAAATTAATATTCTTTTCTTCGGGCAAGTAAGTTTAACTAAGGGAATAGATATTTTATTAGATGCATATCCATTACTTGATGAGCGTTTTAATGTCATTGTTGCCGGTATGGATAAGAAGCAACTTCTGAGTTCATATTTACAAACAGATAGATTGCATTTTATAAACCGTTATATACTAGATGATGAATTAAATTTTTTATTTAATAATGTGCAAATAGTTGTTTTACCTTATCGAGAGATTTATCAAAGCGGTGTACTAGAAACAGTTATTCATTTTAAAAAGCCGGTTGTAATGTCTTGTGTTCAATCTTTTCTTGAATATAATGCAGAGTTTCCTTCTTTTGGATATTGTTATAAACCTAATACACCTGAAGGTCTTGCAGAGTGTTTGAATAAAATGGATTTGCAGCATACTTTTTATAATGATTTAGATATGAATAAATATAAAGAGTGTCATTCTATAGTTCCAATGTTGAAAATTTTATTTAAGAAAAACTAATTTATTATGAAGGTATTTGAAATAGGGACTGGTTATACTTCAATACCAGCCCGTATGGGGGCTGCTACGGAAATAGTTGTAGCAGAACTGACTACATCAATGATGAAAATAGGTGAAGATGTTACTATCATTGATATAAAAGATAAACATAGGATGCCTACTCAATTGCCGATTGAGGAAGTGTATATGCCTCAGTTTTTTAGTTCAACAGACACAAAATTAGGAATTATACATAAATTAAAACGCGTTTTATATTCCATATCTTTAACGTATAAGTTACATAAAATTATACGTGAGAATAAAAAGGAAGATATATTTTTGCATTTTCATAATCAATATAATCTTTTCTTTTTCTTAAAATTGACTCCCAAATCAATGTTGCATAATGTAACAATTGGGTATACAGTACATAGTTATGTGTGGTTTGGACAATGGGAAAATATAAAAGAAACAATAAAAAAGAGATATTTTCAGGAGGTATTTTGTTGCCAACATGCAGATAAAGTTTTTGTATTGAATGATATAGTTGCAGATATGTTGGTGAGACATTATAATGTTGATAAAAACAGAATCGTTAAAGTTATTAATGGGGTAAATGTTGATACATATAATGATACTGTTGCTGACAAGGAATCTGTGGAACAACTAAAAAATAAATATAATTTAAAAGGGAAAAAGATTATATTTCAAGTTGGATCGATATGTGACAGGAAAAATCAGCTTGGCACATTGAATTTATTATTACCGATAATGAAAAAATGTTCTGATATAGCATTTATTTATGCCGGTGGAATTATTGATCCGCAATATGCTGAAACAATACAGAAAACAGCTTTAAATGAGGGTCTTCAAGATAGAGTTCTGTATATGGGTGAAGTGTCACCAGGAAAACAATTAAATGAATTATATGCATTGTCTGATGTTGCTATGATGAATTCAAAATCAGAGGCCTTTGCTTTAGTTATAGCAGAAGCATTATCAGCACGAAAACCAATATTCATAAATGAAAATATAATGAAAAGTCTTCCATTCTTAGAAAGGATGGAAGGAGAAGGTGTGATTCGTATAAAAACAACTTTTGAACAAGATTTAGATAGACTATTTACGGATAGTAAGTATTACAAAGAAATGCAGGAGAAAGGTCGAAACTTTATAGTAAATAATTTCAGTTGGGATGTATCTGCACAAATTTATTTGGAAAACTTTAGGTGAAATATCCTATTGATATGTAAAGTATTACCTGTGGCTGACAAAAATCCACAATGCATATGACTCTAACTCCTAGCCAACTTGTTGGCGATAACTTCTTTAACTACTTTAACTACAAATACTAATACAGAAATAGTCTTATAATTCTGCATCTTATTAAATACAATATAAAGTAAAAAGATTATGGCAAACATGAATGTGCCGCGTCCTACAGACGCAAGTATTATTCTGACGTATCGCTGCCCGATGCGTTGCGTGATGTGTAACATTTGGAAAAATCCTACTGATAAGAAAGAGGAATTAAAAGCCTCTGACCTTCGTTCGCTTCCCAAATTAAAATTCATAAACCTGACAGGTGGTGAACCTTTCATCCGTGAAGACTTGGATGAAATAGTTGAAGAGTGTTATAAGCATACTGACCGCATTGTGATATCTACGTCGGGATGGTTTCAGGATAGGGTAATAGCTTTGGCTAAAAAATTTCCTAACATCGGTATTCGCATATCTATTGAAGGACTTGCAGAAAAGAATGATGAGCTTAGAGGCCGTCAGGGAACTTTTGACAAAGCTATTAAGACATTAAAGACTCTTCAGGGTATGGGTTTGAAGGATATTGGTTTTGGCTGTACTGTGAGCAACTATAACTCTGGAGACATGCTAAAACTCTATCAGCTTTCTCTGTCAATGGGACTGGAGTTTGCAACTGCGGCTTTCCACAATTCTTATTATTTCCATAAGGGGGATAACAAGATTACAAACCATGACGAGGTGTGTGGAAACTTTAGGAAACTCATCGACTGGCAGCTGAAGGAGAAGAGCCCGAAGAGCTGGTTCCGTGCATGGTTTAACATGGGACTGATAAACTATATTGAAGGTAACCGTCGCATGCTGCCATGTGAGGCTGGTACGGCTAACTTCTTTATTGACCCGTGGGGAGAGGTGATGCCGTGTAACGGACTGGAGACAAGAATGGACGACAAGAACGCCGATAACAAGACAAAGCTGGACGGCGACGACATGACTGTGGCAGAATATAACGAGAAGCTGGCAGCCGACCCAAACAACGTGTCGAACGACAAACTGAAACCGGCAGGAAGCGACACGCCGAAGAGCTGGAGCATGGGTAACATACACGATGCCGACTTTATGACTATATGGAACAGCGAACAGGCTGCCAGAGTGCGTGCAAAGGTGCGCAAATGTCCGAAGAACTGCTGGATGGTTGGCACGGCAAGTCCTGTGATGCACAAATATATAAAGTATCCGCTGAAGTGGGCTTTGAAGAACAAACTACGTTCAATGCAAGGCAAGCCTGCATGCTTAGACTTTAAATACTGCGAAGTAGGACAAGACCCGCAACAGGGAGACTTGAACTTTGACAGATAATAATTTAAGTGAAGAGCGAAGAACGAAGAGTGAAAAATTCAATTGTATTGTGAATATTATTCGTATAAGTTCTTTTTCTTCGTAAATAATATGTTGGCTATTGTTCTGATGGAGCATAAGTTCATTGGGACAATATGCCAACTCTTTTTGACGCCATAAGAAGTAATTAAAAACAGATTTAGACAATAAAGCAAGATCTATATATAAGAAAACATGAATACAAAGGAACATTACTCATCTTTAGACGGAATAAGAGCATATGCAGCAATAGGAATAGTATTGATGCACATATTGGCAAATATATCTGTAAAGCCATCTGAGAACTATTGTACGCAAACATTGATACCATTTTTTACAGATTTTACATTGTTATTTATGCTGGTAAGTGCATTTTCGATGTGTTGTGGATATTATCAAAGAATAAAAGAAGGCAGTATCTCACCAAATTCTTTTTACAAAAAAAGATATTTGAGAATATTGCCATTTTTCGCATTTTTATGTTTGTTAGATTTCTTGATTGAACCAAGCGTAGAAACATTTTATCAGGTATATGCAAATCTAACTTTATGTTTTGGACTTTTGCCTGCACATAATATCACGGTAATAGGTGTCGGTTGGTTTCTTGGTATAGTATTTTTGTTTTATTTATTATTTCCGTTCTTTGTGTTTATGCTTGACACTAAGAAACGGGCATGGCTGTCTTTTTGTATATCAGTAGCATTTACTATCATAGCAATGAATGCAGATTTTGTAACTGGTGAAATAGGTAGAACTAATTTTGTATTTTGTGCTCCTTATTTCTTAGCAGGTGGACTAATTTATCTGTATAGACATGGAATCGTTGAATTTGCTAAAAGATATAATATTCTATGTGCAATTGTAACTATTTTACTCACTATATGTTATTTTGCATTTAAGCATCTATTTTCTGCCAATTTAGGATATATTGCAGAATTGTGCCTGTTTGCACTATGGATATTATTTGCGATAGGAACAAATACAAAGTTGTTAAGTAATCGGGTTCTGAAATATCTCAGTAATATCAGTATGGAAATATATTTATCACATATGATAATATATAGAGTTATAGAAAAAGCGCATTTAGAAAATTACATTAGTCAGAATGATATTCTATATATTGTTACGTCAATATTGACCATATGCGGCGTTATTTGTTTTGCTCACATAATGAAATATTATGTGATGAATAAGGTTGAAGCAAAATTTATTAAGAGCAAATAAATCAGTACTTATAAATAAAATTTTTACAAAGATATATGGTAAACAATGTAGACCATATATCTTTATTTAATCCTTCTGCCCCTAATCAACAGCCAAAGGGCAGAGAGGCACGAAAGAAGAATTATGCCGGCGTGCTGGGCTGATTCTTTTATATTGAGAAAAAACTTTGACATGGACTTTTGCTTATGACGAGGCAAAAGTAATGATTTATTTTTAATCCGGAAAATTTTATGAAAATTGTTGTTACCGGTACCCGTGGCATACCTAATGTCATGGGCGGAGTGGAGACGCACTGTGAGGAACTGTTTCCGAGAATTGCAGCCATGGGCGAAGACGTAACGGTGATAAGGCGTAAAAGCTACGTCAGCGACGGCCTGAAAGAATGGAAAGGCGTAAAGCTGGTGGACATTGAGACACCGAAAAAGAAGTCGTTTGAAGCCATTATACATACGTACAGAGCCATAAACAAGGCGAAGAAACTGGGAGCAGACATACTGCACATACACGCCATAGGACCGGCTCTGCTGGTGCCATACGCCAAGATGCTGGGCATGAAGGTGGTGTTTACGCATCATGGTCCTGACTATGACAGGGACAAATGGGGCAAGGCTGCCAAAGCGGTGCTGAAGCTGGGTGAGCGCATGGGGTGTATGTTTGCTGACGACGTAATTGTGATCAGCGACGTGATACGCAACCTGATTAAGGAGAAATACGGACGTACAAAGAACGTGCATCTGATATATAATGGCGTGTCGGAACCTGAGGTATGCGACTATCCAAAGTATTTTGAGGAACTGGGCATCAGGAAGGGACGCTACATATTGGGCATGTGCCGCTTTGTGCCGGAAAAGAACCTGCACCATCTGGTGGAAGCGTTCGGGAGAATTAAAAATGAAGAATTAAAAAGTAAAGACGGCGGCGACGATGACATAAAGCTGGTGCTGGCTGGTGACACGGACTTTGAGGACGACTACTCAAGGGGACTGAAAGAGATGGCGAGGAAGAACGGCGTGGTGCTGACGGGATTTGTGAAGGGCCGTAAGCTGCACTCGCTGCTGACTAACTGCATGTGCTACTGTCTGCCGTCGAGTCATGAGGGCCTGCCGATAGCGTTGCTTGAAGCCATGAGCTACGGCGTGAAGGTGATAGTGAGCGACATACCGGCAAACCTGGAGGTGGGCCTTGACAAAGATGACTACTTCCCGGTGGGCAACGTGGACGAGCTGGCGAAGAAACTGGAAGAGGTGATAAGCCGTGAGCCACAGCACATAGACTACGACATGGCAAAGTATGACTGGGACAAGATAGCGAAGGAGGTAAGAGGGGTATATTGTAATTTGGAGTTAAAGTAGTTAGAGTAGTTATCGCCAACGGAGTTGGCTAGGAGTTAGAGTCAAATGCTAACGTAGTGCTTGCGACAATAACCAACAAGGCTATTGTGCCGGCGGATCTGCGCTCCGCCGGAATTGAATATAAGGATTTATTTAATCCGATTACTTCCTATTTTGTTTCTAGGTAGTTAAAGTAGTTAGAGGAGTTATCGCCAACAAGTTGGCTAGGAGTTAAAGTCAAATGTTTTGTGGATTCTTATCATAAATTCGCGTAGTGCTTGCGACAATAACCAACAAAGCTATTGTGCCGCCGGAATTGAATATAAGGATTTATTTAATCCGATTACTTCCTATTTTGTTTCTAGGTAGTTAAAGTAGTTATAGTAGTTATCACTAACGGAGTTGGCTAGGAATTAGAGCCATATACTAACGTAGTACGTGCGATAATAATACGTAACGCACATGTAGTAGCTCCATAGACCATAAGGCTGTTAATACAGTCTCCTGTTCACTGTATTTATACATAAAGAGGTCATGCCATTATTCCTAACGGGGTAGTGGCATGACCTCTTTTGCGTTGTATGGCTGAGTGTCGAAATGGCACATGTCATTTGGAGTTAAAGTAGTTATAGTAGTTATCGCTCACCTGGGTGAGCTAGTAGTTAGAGTCATATGCCATGTTGATTCTTATCGCAAGAACTACGTTTGCAATTGGATTTTTCGTTTTTCACTTTTCATTTTTCACTTTCGTAAGACGCACTACGTTTGCTATTGTGCCGGCGGATCTGCGCTCCGCCGGTAAGAAGTATAAGAAACAAAGTTCAGCGTTAGCTAATTTTCAATCCGCTAACTTTCTATTTCACATTATATCACAATTTTATGCTAACATCGGCTATTGGATTTTTCATTTTTCACTTAAACAATCACTATGTTTGCATTTATTTCGTGCAAGTTTAATGGAATTCTGCATTAATTTCATGCAATTTTGGCAGAATTCTGCATTTATTTTGTGCAATTCCTGTAAAATACAGTATATTTGTCATGATATAAAATAGGATAGGTATGGAAAGGCTGTATGAATTTTTCTATAGAAAACTGAAAAATACTCCGGTGGAGTTTTTCAGATATAAATATAACCAGATAAAATGGGAAAGTAGAGCTTTCGGACTTGTCGGCCCACGAGGCGTAGGCAAGTCTACTATGCTGCTGCAATATATCAAACAGAATTTGGACACAAAAGATACGCTGTATGTATCGGCTGACAATCTTTATTTTGCAGAACACAAACTTGTTGACCTGGCTGACCGTTTTGTAAAGATGGGAGGCAAACACCTGTTTATCGACGAGATTCACAAATATGAAGGATGGTCGAGAGAGCTGAAACAGATTTATGACAGTTATGACGACTTGCAGATTGTGATCTCCGGCTCTTCGATACTTGACATTTATAAGGGCATGGCAGATCTTAGCAGACGTATGCCTATTTATGAGATGCAGGGGTTGTCGTTCAGAGAATATTTGCGCCTATTTCATAGTATAGACGTACCAGTTTACAGTCTGAAAGACATACTTACGCACAAAGCAGTGATTAGTGGTGTAGAACATCCCCTTCCACTTTTTCATGATTATCTTAAAAGAGGCTATTATCCGTTCGGACGCGACGCTGAATTTGAAATTGAGCTGATGCAGGTGATAAACCAGACGATGGAAATAGACATACCAATGCACATAAAGACCAACATATCTGTGGGCAGAAAACTGAAGAGTCTGATAATGGTTGTATCTAAAAGTGTTCCTTTTAAGCCTGTGATGCAGAAACTGGCTGATGTTACTGGTATCAGCAGAAATGACATTCCTGACTATCTGATATACATGGAACGTGCCGGAATGATAAGTCAGCTGCGTAATGCAACCGGAGGACTGAGAGGCCTAGGCAAAGTGGAGAAACTGTATCTTGACAACACGAACCTGATTTATACCCTTGCACCGGAACGTGCTGATATAGGAAACGTAAGAGAGACGTTCTTTATGAACCAGACGAGGGTATGTAACGACGTGAGAAGTTCTGACATCTCAGATTTTGAGATAGACGGCAAGGTGTTTGAAATTGGAGGACGGAAAAAAGGACAAAAACAGATAGAAAGTGCAGACGACGGCTACATCGTGAAAGACGATATTGAAAGCGGATACGCAAACGTGATACCTCTCTGGGCTTTCGGACTTAACTACTAATGGTAATTCACAATTAGCTTGCGCTGAACTGCGTTAGGTTGGCGATTCGGTCGCGCTATGAACGATAGCCACAAGACTAGTGGATTGTTTCCCTAGTGGCGCAATGTAGGGACGTACCCCAGGTGCGTCCACCTTTCATTTAGCATTTTGTCATGTCGTAAATCGTTGAAATACAGGATTTTATCAGTTGGACGCACCTGGGGTACGTCCCTACAATCAACCCTGAGTAATGCTGTTTAATTTTTACTTGTGCTTACAGCCTGCTCTTCACTTAAATAAGCACTACGTTTGCAATTGACTTTAACTCCTACAAAAAATCCACAATGCACATGAATTTTTACTTTTTAATTTTTCATTTTCGTGCGAAACAATTCGCACGAACTGCGGTTCGGAAAAGTCAAAAATAAAAACTGCGTTTTTTATTTGCCTTTTCTCTCACCTTTTTTAAAAGAAGATAAGCTGCATCTCAGCATAACGTTCAAGCACGCTTGACGATTCTGCTTTCGATTTGCATTATCTTTCACTATCTTTGAATAAGATAGGATGCGGCTCGGCAATAAAAATAAAAAAATATGTTTTTTCATTTTGTATTGCTCTCACCTTTTTTAAAAAAGAAGATAAGCTGCATCTCAGCATAACGTTCAAGCACGCTTGACGATTCTGCCTTCGATTTGCATTATCTTTCACTATCTTTAAATAAGATAGGCTGCGGTTCGGAAAAGTCAAAAATAAAAACTATGTTTTTTATTTGTCTTTTCACTCACCTTTCACTATCTTTGCATTTCTGTAATGTCCGGATAAGTTTTCGGGACTGTTAATAAATTGTTTTGGCACTATGAAAGAAATGTATTATGTATTCTGCAACCAGACATTGGTGACTGATGGGCAAGCCGGCAAAGGACGGCGGGCGTGGTGTGTGCTGAGACTTATCGCGGATGTACAGTATGGCGTGGTGAAGCCCGGAGATGCTGGCTGCATGAAGGGCGGATGGCGCGTTGATATGGCGACAGGGCTCGCCGTAAGATTGAACAGAAATACTAACAATTAAATAACTAAACCATGCTTTATCCATTATTATTTAGAAACAACTTCTTTTCGAAAATATGGGGCGGAAGCCTGCTGAAGAAACTTAAGGGCATAGAAGACAATGACCCTACGCCTATAGGCGAGAGCTGGGAGATAAGTGCCGTGCCGGGCAAGGAGTCGGTAGTGGGCAACGGCTCATTGCAGGGACGCAAGCTTAACGAACTGGTGACGGAATATAAGGAAGAGCTGATAGGACGCACGGTGTATGACATGTACGGCGAGACGTTTCCGCTGCTGATAAAGTTTATCGACGCAGCGAAGGACCTGTCGATACAGGTGCATCCCAACGACGAGATGGCAAAGAAATATCACGACTCGTTCGGCAAGACGGAGATGTGGTATATTATGGACACAAAGCCGGGAGCTAAGCTCTACAGCGGCTTTAAGAGTCTGATATCGAAATATGAATACGGCAAGCGCATAGAGGACGGCAGCATCTGTGACGTGCTGGCATCGCACGACGTGAAGGAGGGCGACGTGTTCTACATTCCGTCGGGACGCATCCATGCGATATGCAGCGGTACGCTGCTGGCTGAGGTGCAGCAGAGCTCTGACCTGACATACCGCATATTCGACTATAACCGTCCGGGACTTGACGGCAAGCCAAGGGCACTGCATACGGCGCTGGCATCGGAGGCGCTGGACTATAAGGTGGAAGACGACTACCGCACGCACTACACGCGCAAGATGAACTATCCGGTGCTGCTGGCAGAAAACAGGTTCTTTACGGTGAAGCTGCTGGAGGTGAACCGTGCCTTCCACAGAAAGCTGTATAAGTATGACAGCTTCGTGGTGTATATGTGTCTTGAGGGAAGCAGCGACATCGTGATAAGGTCGTGGAAGGGCGAGGAGCCTGAGATAAAGCAGGTGCATCTGACAAAGGGCATGAGCTGTCTCGTGCCTGCCTGCGTGGCCGACATGGACGTTGTGCCGAACAACGAAGACCGCGTGTCGAAGTTGCTCGAGGTGTATATTGATAATAAGAACTACTAGTTTAAGTTAAATCATTTGGAGTTAAAGTAGTTAAAGTAGTTATCGCCAACGGAGTTGGCTAGTAGTTAAAGCCAAATGCTTTGTTGATTCTATTCAATGTAATACAATTGACAATAATCGACGAAGCGCACGCACTACGTTTGCTAATGTGCCGGCGGATCTGCGCTCCGCCGGAATTGAATATAAGGATTTATTTAATCCGCTAAAAATACCCTTATGACACGGATGGTATGATGAACGGGGACGGGATGCAAATTGTTATGTTATTATATGACGTTGACGGCTTTTCGGATGAAGAGCCGTTTATTTTTGTGTGATTATGGGGTGAGGAATGAGAAATGTGTCAGATGTGAGGGCGTGATGACGGGACATGATGCGCTGAAAAATGACTAAAAATGTGAGGACTGACGGTGTCTGACTGCATAAATGTATGATGAAAGACGAAATGGCGTATTGTAAGTAATCGTGGCTGTAAACTGCAATGTTTAAAGCTGTTTCTGTGAATGAGTGGGGATAGTGTTTTGATATCGCCGTCTTTTGTTTTAAATTGATATTTTTAGACGGCATGAGACTGCGGCCTGCCTTAAAATTTAATGAAATAATCTTTGTATTTTTAACCCATATTTTTTGCGACTTTTATTCTAAAATCCTATCTTTGTAAAGGCAGAGAGAAGGTTTGCGGCATGTTGTGGCGTCTTTGAGGCGACGGCCGGCAGCAACATTCTGCCATGCATCTAATAAGAAAAACATAAAGAAACTATACAATATTTTAATAATACTATGGCAAAGATAAAACAGATTGTGGAGTGCGTGCCCAACTTCAGCGAAGGACGCGACAAGAATGTTATAAAACAGATTACCGATGTGATTGAGGAAGCCGGCGGCGTAAAACTGCTCGATGTTGACCCGGGTGAGGCTACTAACCGCACGGTGGTTACTTTTGTTGGTGAGCCCGAGGCTGTTGTCGAGGCTGCTTTCAAGGCTGTTAAGAAGGCCGGTGAACTTATAGACATGCGCAAGCATCATGGTGCTCATCCGCGTATGGGCGCTACAGACGTACTGCCGCTGGTGCCGGTAAGCGGAATAACTCTTGAAGAGTGTGCCGAGCTGGCAAGAAAACTGGCAAAGCGCATTGCCGACGAGCTGCAGATACCATGCTACTGCTATGAAGAGGCCGCTCTGAAACCTGAAAGACGCAATCTGGCCGTGTGTAGAGCCGGTGAGTATGAGGCGCTGCCGGAGAAGATGGGCGACGCCGACAAGGCTCCTGACTTCGGTGCAAGACCCTTTGACGAGGGCGTGGCACGCACGGGATGTACGGCAGTAGGAGCACGCGACTTCCTGATTGCCGTAAACTTTAACCTTAACACCACATCTACACGCAGGGCAAACGCAGTGGCCTTTGACGTGAGAGAGAAAGGAAGACCGGTGCGCGAAGGCAACCCGATAACAGGCAAGGTGAAGAAAGACGCAGACGGAAAGACTATAATGCAGCCCGGTACGCTGAAGTCGACAAAGGCCATAGGATGGTTTATCGAGGAATACGGCATCGCACAGGTGTCGATGAACATAACTAACATCAACGTTACGCCGCTGCACGTGGCATTCGACGAAGTGTGCCGCTGCGCTCAGAACAGAGGACTGAGAGTTACGGGAACAGAGATCGTTGGTCTTGTGCCAAAACGCTCTATTGTAGACGCAGGCAAGTATTTCCTTGAGAAACAGCACAGATCGACAGGTATTCCTGAAGAGGACATAATGAACATAGCTGTGAAGTCGATGGGACTCGACGACCTGCGTCCGTTTGTACCCGAGGAGAAGGTTGTGGAGATGCTGCTCGAGGCCGACCAGAAGAAGGCAAAGAGACTGACGGCGCTGACAGTGAAGGGATTTGCTGACGAGACTGCAAGAGAATCTCCTGCACCCGGCGGCGGATCAGTGGCTGCATACATGGGAGCACTGGGCGCTGCACTGGCAACGATGGTGGCTAACCTGTCGGCACACAAGCCCGGATGGGACGACCGCTGGAACGAGTTCAGCCAGTGGGCAGACAAGGGCATGGTGCTCGAGACAGAGCTGCTGCGCCTCGTTGACGACGACACAGAGGCCTTTAACCGCATAATGGCAGCCTTCGGAATGCCGAAAGGAACTGACGAAGAGAAGCAGCTGCGCTCAGAGGCCATACAGAAGGCAACACTGTTTGCTGCACAGGTGCCGCTGGAGACAATGAAGACATCGGCACAGGTGTTCGAACTGTGCAGGGCAATGGTAGAGACCGGCAACCCGAACAGCGTATCTGACGCAGGCGTTGGCGCACTGGCAGCAAGAGCAGCCGTGATGGGTGCCGGACTGAACGTCAAGATAAACGCTTCGTCGCTGAAAGACCAGGATGCAGCCAAGGCTCTTATAGGTGAGGCTGAGGCGCTGATGGCTGAGGCTACAAAGCAGGAGGCTGAGATAATGCAGATGGTTGAGCGAGTAATCAGCGGAAACTGATTGAGGCAAGACCGAGAGAAACATAACGAATAAACAACAGAAAAATCCTAAATATTATGACAAACGAGGAATTTAAGGCGGCGATACGTGCCGGCATACCAGACGTGCTGCCGGAGCCGCGTGAGTATGACAAAGAAGTGAACCATGCGCCAAAGCGTAAGGAGATACTTACAGAAGACGAAAAGAAGCTTGCACTGCGCAATGCCCTGAGATATTTCCCTAAGAAATTCCACAAGACACTTGCACCGGAGTTTGCTGCCGAGCTGCGCGACTACGGACGCATATATATGTACAGATTCAGACCTACATACGACATGTATGCACGCAGCATTGACGAGTATCCGCACAAGTCGGAACAGGCTGCTGCCATCATGCTCATGATACAGAACAACCTGAACCCGGCAGTGGCTCAGCATCCTCATGAGCTTATCGTATACGGAGGCAACGGTGCCGCATTCCAGAACTGGGCACAGTATCTGCTGACTATGAAGTATCTGAGCGAGATGACAGACGAGCAGACACTCGTGATGTATTCAGGTCATCCGCTGGGACTCTTCCCGTCGCACAAGAATGCTCCGAGAGTGGTTGTTACAAACGGTATGGTGATACCTAACTACTCAAAGCCAGACGACTGGGAGCGCATGAACGCACTGGGTGTCAGCCAGTATGGACAGATGACAGCCGGATCGTATATGTATATCGGTCCGCAGGGCATCGTTCACGGCACAACGATAACCGTGCTCAACGCTGCACGCATGCAGATGAAGAAAGAACCGGGCCGTAAGGACATACACGGCATGCTGTTCGTGTCGTCAGGTCTTGGCGGTATGTCAGGTGCACAGCCTAAGGCAGGAAACATTGCCGGAGTGGTCAGCGTTGTTGCCGAGATTAATCCTAAGGCTGCACAGAAGCGCTATGACCAGGGCTGGGTGGACGAACTGCACTCTGACCTGAACGAACTGATACCGGCAATAAGAAAGGCCGTAGAGGAGCGCAAGACAGTGTCTATGGCATACGTGGGCAACGTGGTTGACCTGTGGGAGCGCCTGGCAGAAGAAAACATAAAGGTAGACCTTGGCAGCGACCAGACATCACTGCACAACCCATGGGCAGGAGGATATTATCCTGTTGACATGACATTTGAGGAGTCGAAGCAGATGATGGCAGAGAATCCTGAACTGTTCCGTGAGCGTGTGCAGGCATCTCTGCGCAGGCAGGTTGCTGCAATCAACAAGCTGACAGAGCGCGGCATGTACTTCTTCGACTACGGCAACGCATTCCTGCTGCAGTCAGAGCGTGCTGGAGCCGACATCATGGCTGCCGACGGCAAGTTCAGATATCCTTCATACGTTCAGGACATCATGGGTCCGATGTTCTTCGACTACGGCTTCGGTCCGTTCAGATGGGTATGTACATCAGGCAAGCCCGAAGACCTGGCTGTAACCGACCGTCTGGCTGTAGAGGTGCTCGAGGATATATGCAAGACAGCACCGGAGGAGATACAGCACCAGATGGAAGACAACATCCACTGGATAAAGGAGGCCGGCCGCAATCATCTCGTAGTAGGCTCACAGGCACGTATATTGTATGCCGACGCCGAAGGCCGCGCAAAGATAGCTCTGGCATTCAACGAGGCAATAAAGAAGGGCGAGATAACACGTCCGGTAGTGCTTGGCCGCGACCATCACGACGTGTCAGGAACAGACTCTCCGTTCCGTGAGACAAGTAACATATACGACGGCTCGCAGTTCTGTGCCGACATGGCTGTTCAGAACGTTATAGGCGACTCGTTCAGAGGTGCCACATGGGTATCTATCCATAATGGTGGCGGAGTAGGCTGGGGCGAAGTTATCAATGGCGGCTTCGGCATGATGATAGACGGAGGCGAAGACAGCGCACGCCACATACGCGAAATGCTGTTCTGGGACGTAAACAACGGTATTGCACGCCGCAGCTGGGCACGCAACGAAGGCTCTATACACAGCATTGAGCGCGAAATGGCACGCACCCCGAACCTGAAGGTTACGATGCCTAACTTCGTGGATGATGAGATAATAGATAACGCAGTGAAGTAAATTCAGTAGTTAAAGTAGTTAGAAGGAGTTAAAGTAGTTAAAGTCAAATGCCTTGAAGTAATTAAGTAAATAATTAAGGATTAAGAAACAATGTCCTGATTATGAAACAAGATTAGGCGTTAGTCAATTATGAATTATAATTTATAATTGTGTGTCCACAAGACATATGACTTTAACTCCTTTAACTACTCTAACTTCTTTAACTCCTAAACACACACATAACTTTAAATTTAAATACACAATGATTCACCAAATATCAGCAGAACATCTCACGATTGAACGTATCGGTGAGATAATAGAAAAAGGTTATAAACTCGAACTTAGTGAAGACGCACGCAAGCGCATCGTACGCTGCCGTGAATATCTCGACAAGAAGATAGAAGAGACAGAGAAGCCTATCTATGGCGTAACAACAGGATTCGGCTCTCTCTGCAACGTGTCTATCGGCAACGACCAGCTTTCGCAGTTGCAGATAAACCTGATGATGTCGCATGCATGCGGCACAGGCGACCGCGTGCCTAACGATATAGTAAAGATAATGCTGCTGCTGAAGATACAGTCGCTGAGCTATGGCTACTCAGGCTGCAAGCTTGATACTGTAGAGAGACTTGTCGACTTCTTCAATAACGATGTTTATCCTATTGTCTACATGCAAGGCTCACTTGGCGCATCCGGCGACCTTGTGCCTCTGGCACACCTCTGTCTGCCGCTCGTAGGACTCGGTGACGTAGAGTATAAGGGTAAGGTGATGACAGGAGCCGAGATGCTAAAAGAAAACGGATGGGAGCCGATACAGCTCGGATCTAAAGAAGGTTTGGCTCTGCTCAACGGAACACAGAACATGAGTTCGTTTGCCGTATGGGCATTGCTGCAGGGCGAACGCCTGAGCAAATGGGCAGACAAGATTGCTGCCATGTCGCTCGACGCATATTATGGACTGGTGTCTCCTTTCACAGACGCCGTACATCAGGTAAGACCTCACAAGGGCCAGATACAGACAGCCGCAAACATGAGGCAACTGCTTGAGGGCAGCGAGATAATAGAGAAGCCCAAATCGTATGTTCAGGACCCGTATTCGTTCCGCTGTATTCCGCAGGTTCATGGCGCAGCCAAGGACTCAATGGCATACGTTAAGTCAGTGATCGACACTGAAATCAACTCGGCAACAGACAACCCGACTGTATGTCCTGACGAAGACCTGATTATCTCTGCCGGAAACTTCCACGGAGAGCCTATCGCACTGCCAATGGACTTCCTTGCAATGGCACTGAGCGAACTGGCTAATATTTCAGAAAGACGAATCTACAAGCTCGTGTCGGGCACAAGAGACCTGCCAAGCTTCCTCGTTGCAACTCCAGGCGTAAACAGCGGATTTATGATTACACAATACACAGCTGCGTCAATAGTAAGCCTTAATAAGAATCTGTGCTCGCCTGCATCTGTAGACAGCATACCTTCTAGCCAGGGTCAGGAAGACCATGTCAGCATGGGTGCCAACGCTGCAATAAAGCTCTATAAGGTGGTGCTCAATACGGAGCGTGTGCTGGCAATAGAGCTGTTTAATGCTGCTCAGG
>ENA-OPAG01000509-OPAG01000509.1-human-gut-metagenome-genome-assembly--contig:-NODE-509-length-23377-cov-9.258297_pt1 | contig 23377 bp, 16 predicted proteins | sample MGYA00241053_ERZ501422 | MGnify/ENA primary metagenome ERZ501422 (study PRJEB25962, sample SAMEA2042619) | human gut metagenome | biome: human gut; feature: human-associated habitat; material: faeces... | reverse complement strand
CAGGCGGCGAAAGAAAGTGAGATTCCCGCATTGGTACGGTTTGCAGTTCAAAAAGGAAAACGGTTCCCCGGCTTAGCTGCCCATGCCATCTACTCAATCAGCACCGGCAAGCTCGAAGGCTTCAACAACACGATCAAGGTCGCTAAACGAATCGGCTACGGTTACCGTGACGACGACTTCTTCTTTACCTTAATTCGCTATCTTTCTATTCCGTCTGTCCGTTCACGATCCCACAAAAATAGTGATGAACCTGTTTTTTCGGCTTGTAGAACAGATGACAGAGCGTGAAGGGGTTACCGAACGACTCAAAGCAGGAAATCAAATGGAATGGGTTGCTCGGATGAATAACATTCGCAGCAGAACTACAGAAATTGTAAACCACGATATAATTTACAACTAACCGAGAACGGCGGCAGGGAGAGCAAAATCTCCTTGCCGTCATTTTGCTTCGCAAAAATGGTAGAAAAAGACACAATTATATGGTATAATAATATTGGTATAGTATATTCACCGCAAATAAAGTGTTTTTGGAGGACAAAGATGTATACTGCAATTAAGAATTACTGTAATAACGGCAATAACAACGGCTTGTTTTTGCTTGATATGCCCACAGGATACGGTAAGACTTACTCTGTTCTCAAATATATCTACGAAGCATCGTTGGATGAGTCTAATAGCAAAAGGCGATTTTTCTTTATAACAACTTTAAAGAAGAATCTTCCTATTGAAGAACTTAAAAAGTGGTTTACAGAAGCAGGTCAATTAGATAAGTTTAATGAGAAGTTTCTTTTTATAGATGCCAATGCAGATTGTGTAATCGATGGTCTTACAAGTGAAATAATCAATGAAATACCGAGTGAAATCAAAAAGACTGATGAATATAAATCCTTTGTTCAAGACGTAAGATTCTTGCAAGAACAAAAGAATGTAAACAAAGCTGAACTGCGAGGCTTTATTGGAAGCATAAAGGATAACCTTCGTAGTAAATCCGAACCCAATTTTAGAAGATTACTACAAACAATGTTAGCAAAGGAATTTTCCACAGTCAACAAACGCATTTATGCAATAAAAACGAATAAAAGATGGCAATGGCTCGGAAAACTATATCCCGCAGTATTCACACGTGATAAGCAAATCATTTTTATGAGTATGGATAAATTTTTAACGAGAAATGCTACAATTGTAGAACCTTCATATATGTTCTACAATACTGACATCATTGATAATGCAGCTATATTCATCGATGAGTTTGATGCGACAAAAGAAACCTTATTAAAAAACATCATACAAAACGGACTAAGAGATAAAATCGATTATATTGAACTGTTTAAGGACATTTACTCCGCTCTACATACTAATGAATTTCCTACTGTACTTACCACACCGTCTAAACAAAGGAAAGAGAGCAAATATAAGGATCAAACATTACAATCTGTAATAGACGGAATTCGGGAAAAAGCCGATGCAATCTATGAGAATTACACCTTACAGTTTAGCCATAGAACCTCAACAGATGTTGCAGATAATACTAAGAATTTCTTGTTCCAGGATCATCAATTCCACTCTATTTTAGATGGAAATAATTCTTACATCACAACTGTAAGCGACACGAAAAATCGCATAAACGCCATTCGCTTTTCCAAAAATAAGCCAAATGCAGAAAAGAATAATATTCAAGTAATGCTCGGTAAATTACGGGGCTTTATTAAGTATTTTCAAATTGGCATCAATATACTTGCAATAAACTATATGCAATGCAAAGCTGAACGCAAACAAAATGGTGATGATGAGTTTACTATGGAATCGGCTATACGCTCTGTTTTAGCAGAGTTTAGGCTTAATTCCATATATATTGATTATATAACATCACAAATATTGATTGCTTCACATAAGGTGAAAGGCAATATAGAAAATTCTGATTTTGATCTTTCTTTTTATGAGAACGGGTTCCGATTTTATTCATTTGAAGATGATGTCGTTCACGATATGCAGTCAAAAATAATGATGTGCTCTTTTCAGACTACCCCTGAAAAAATCCTTTTACGATTTTGTGAAAAGGCTAAAGTTATTGGTATATCGGCAACAGCGACTGTACCAACCATTATTGGAAACTATGATTTAGATTATCTTAAATCGAAAATGCAAACTGCTTTCTTGTTGCCGAGCGAAGCAGATAAGACACGCCTTCGTTCCGATTTTTCAAACTCACTTTGCGGATATGATAATGTATCCATAAATGTTGGATTGTTAGGGGGGAATGTACGGGATAACTATTCTGCTTCCGCTTGGAAAATAGTATTTGATTCAGATGAAATTTCAGAAATGATTTTTGACAGAATTGAACGAGAGTTGCCCGATATTAAAGATAACTATCATAAAGAACGCTATATTAGAATCGCTTTAGCTTACAAGCAATTTGTGATGCATAATGATATTCAATCTTTTCTTTGCGTTCTTACAAAGCATCCAAGGAAAGGTGACAAATATCTTAACAAGGATGTTCTTGATGAGATTTTTAAGTATATCATTGCAGAAAACAATGCAAGTACAAGCGTAAACTCCTCCGTTTATCAGTTAGACGGCGATGAATACGATATAAAAAAGGATAAAATAACTCGCAAACTTTCGGAAGGTCAAAAACTGTTTATTATTTCGGTTTATCAAACGATCGGTGCGGGACAAAATTTACAATATAAGATCCCACGTGAATTAGAAAAAGAAGTAATCAAAATTAATGACCGCCCATCTCGTGGTGAAAAAGATTTTGATGCTATCTATTTAGATAAGCCTACTCATCTTTTGGTGAACTTAGGCAACAATCTTTCGGAAGAAGAGTTTGTAAAATATTTGTACCATACTGAGTTTTTTCAGGAAACATCTGAACTCTCTATGTATGATGCATTTCAACATATTAAACGAGCCTTCCGTTGTTATATCAAAGGAAATGCATATCAACTCCCGTATGCCCAAAGTGTCAATAATAGCAAGAGTGTTGTTCTTCTTTCCACAAGAACAATTATTCAAGCTATTGGACGTATTTGTCGTACTAATCAAAAAAGAAAGAATATTTATGTTTTTGCAGACAATCGTATTGCAGAAAATATTGACCTATCCATTTTGAATGACAGATTGCTGAATAAGGAATTTATTGCCTTATTAGATAAAATTAGAGAGCAATCAAACGCACAGATAGCTGAAGGTTCTTATGAAAATAGAGCCGCCCTTTTATCCGTAAGAGCCAATAAATTCATCAACAATATGTTGCGAGAAGATTGGACTGATGATCGTATAGAAAAATGGCAACAGTTGCGTGAGCTTGTGCTTACAGCTCCTACTATGTCTGAGGCGGAAGTATCGAAAAATTTTGTTGCAAAGAATTTTTATGTAAAACTTCCCGCCAAAAACAATCATCTCTTTTATAAGCAGGAAGAAGATTATAATAATATTCAAATCGGTTTTACTAAGAACAAAGAGTTGAATTTGGAGGTCTCAGCTGTTGCGGCAAAATTAAACATATTAATGAGTATTTCCGAACTTAAATACTTTTTTGTTAAAAAAGATTGGGCAACTCATTTTGAAAAAAACGATTATATAATGTCGCCCACTTTGTTTAATAACATATATAAAGGTGCGTTAGGCGAAGTTGTAGGCAGATATTTGTTCTGGTGGGTTTTGAAACTTAAAATGGAGGAAATCAGCGAGCCTGAACTATTCGAATTATTTGACTATAAAGTGTGCAATCTTCCCATTTATGTTGATTTCAAGAATTGGCACGAAACTACCGTTTTCAACGATGAAGAAATGCTAAACAAAATTGAAGATAAGGCAAATAAATGCGGCTGCAAATGCGTTATTATAGTCAATATTGTTTCAGAAAAAGAATGGAAAACACACCGTATAGAACGAAATGGTTTAACGATTGTTGAAATTCCGTCTTTGCTAACAGGCAACGCTTCTCTTAACCATAACAAAGCGGCTTGGAACGAGATAAGAAGGTGTATAAATGAGTGCTCCGATTAAAACAAATCAACTAACTTATACGTTTGATAAAGAATTGTTTTCAAAAAACTATGATATATTTTGCATTCGTACATCGGAGAAGCTTTTTAAGAACGGAGCATATATTATTGATGCACCGCTTCTGAGCAATAATGTTTGTTCTGTGCTTTTTAAGTCCGGAAGAGAGATTTTTGTACTAATGAAAAGCAATGGTTCAAACAAATCATTGTTAAAGAATGCAATATTAAAAGAAGATGGTGCTGACCGCATTACTATCTCTCAGGTTACGCCCAACTCTTTGAAAGATGATATTGTATTTCAACTTATGCTTAACAGCTTAGGGAATTATGAAAGTCCGTTACTCAAATTTTACAACCTAACTGGACATTTATACTGTTTTCATCCAAATTGGTTAATTAGAGGAAGAAAAAGCGAGGCAGAAGTTGTTTTCAAAGTTCCGTGTTTGGAACTGAGGTTATCTTCTGAATTTCGCTTGAATATGGAAGTGCATACATTCACCTCAGAATTGTTGCGTAATAAAATAGAATTTAAAAAGAAAAAGTTTGACGAATATCCCAAGTATATTTTTTCGGCACATAACACATTGCGCAGAAAATTGAAAGATGATGTGGGATATAGTTTCATTATGCGACAAACTAAAAATGCAAAGACCGAAATTGCTTTTTTAGATATTCAGAATATAGACCGTTTCAATCAAAGCAAGATGGGAATTCTTACGACTGTTTTAGAAAACTTCAATGATAGGTTTTCATCTATTGCTCACCTTGATTTTGAGATTATTACAGACTATAAAGCATTGGATTATACCCGCTCGGTTGCGAATGAAAACAAACAAGCCATTTCTGATCTTTTGAGTATTAAACCAATAAAAATAGTTGATTGTATTGACGATGAATACTCTAAAATCTTTTGTAAAGAAATATGTGACTTGCTTCTCTCAAAATACGGTATAAAAACAAGTTGTGGTAAAAGAGTTGCAAAGGATCATCTAAACATCAGAGTGATACATAATGCTGCTTTTTATGCAGATAGTGACGATCCGCATCGAATATTTAATGATGCTGCGGTACAGCATATTACCTTTGAAGATTTTTCTGAATGCAGTGAATTTGCAATTTCGACAGTCATACACGAAATGCTAATCAAGGCCGATCTTGTTAAACAAAAAATATCTCTTTTTGATTGGAATACATTAGGCTTGAAAGATGATATTGATTTTGGCATTGAAGTGACAGATGAACAAAACACAAAATATATTTTTATGACGATTCATCCTGACGGTACTTTTAATATTTCCGAACAAACTCTTAATTTGTTTGAAGCTAATAAATATAATCAATGTGTCGAAATCTTTGAAAATGCAAAAATGAATTCTGTGAAAGTACACGGCATCATCAGAGATGCATTAGGCAATATAAATATTATAAAAGATACAGAATGGTTCACCATTCCTGAAATATATAGTATCAAAGCTGAACTTGCTAACGGAAACACAAAGTTGCGTGGCAAAGAAAAACGTAATGAATTGCTTTCATCGTGTTTAGATATTAAAATGTTTAACGATGGTGTTTCAGAATATTATTTTGTTGGCACAATAGGAAACGGAATGCGATGCTTAATCAATAGAGCTGCAAATATAAGGAAGATTGAGCCATTTGAAGATTCTATCTTGATGTTTGAAAAATTGTTGCCACTGATGAATGTCACATTTGTTCATAATGGGCAGTTAACAATTATACCATTCCCATTTAAGTATTTGAGAGAACACTTAAATAAATAGTATTTCCAAAAATCCGAACAATATTCAAAACCCGTCGTAAATTTCTTGATTTATGGCGGATTTTGTGGTATAATATAATCCCTCTTATGAGGAACTACAACTAAATAGGATGTCTTCGTAGAGGTATAGTTTGGCTACTGCCCACTATACCGACGGTAATCTCTTTAAGAATACCGTGACTCGCCACCGTGAATTTTTTGTACTGTTTAAGGTGGAGTTGAGTCATCAGGAACAGTATGGTCTTTTGAATCAATTCAAAGCCGTTACATATGAGCATCTAATTTGAAGCGAGAGTTAACGCTCCCGCCGATTATTAGTGTTAATATGTGACGGTTTTTTATTTTTCCCAAAAAGTCAGTTGTACTTAAAAATTGAATGACCATCTGAATGGGATACTCCGCCAAGACTTCCCTTGTAGGAACGAGCGAGAAAACGCCGCTGAAAAAACAGGGGCAGGAACGACATTCGGGGAGAACGGCAAAGAGAAAGCATTATACCTGTCCACAGGTATAGCGAGCATCGGATTTTGACATCAAAATCCAATCCACCTCCTAAAAGGATGTGGACTATACTCAGGGGACACCCCTGAACAATGCCAATTACGCTTAAGTTGTTGGCATTGGTTGGAAGTGGAGATGTTAAGTATTCAATTAAAAAAAATGTAAAAAATAAGGTTTCAGGTGAAATATATGATAAGGTGGTTGTTCTTGATACAAACATATTTAAAGGGATTCCACCACGCAATTGGGGTAAAACTTTTAGAAATTTTATTTCAAAACATCTTATAGGAAAAAAGTTTTTAACATTTGACGAGAACGGTAAAGAAGAAATTATAGAATTTGCAAAGCCAAATGAACGAGTAACTAAAAATGGTGCTAACAACAGTCATAAAGTTATTGATAAATTATCAAGAAAGTCAGACAGAAACAGTAAGTTAGTAATCGTTCATTCTGATGAAGTAATAAATATTTCAGAAAAGCAAAATGAAAATGCAGAACATTCACATCAATGGTTAGATGAAAACGGATGGGAATATAGAAATGCTATTGTAATGGATAAGTATGGCAAGCTATATTCGGTAACATTAAATATTGCAAAGTCTAAAGATGGGCGAAATATACTTTACGATATAAATAAAATAAACGAAGTTGGGTACGGCGTCGTGCTCTCAAATGCCAAAGGCAAGAGGAGCTCGCACATAAACCCCAACTTCGTCACTAACAGTATATCTCAAAGTGAAAATAATGTCAATACGAAAAATGACGAAAGTAGCAATGATATCAAATACAGCATGGAAGGATTGAAAGCAGAAACTTCGGACAAGAGTGCACTTGAAAAGCTAAGTGAGATGACGGGTAAGGATATAATACTCACTGCCGATATGGACGAAAACGGAAGAATTGATTTTAGAAACGGTAAAATATACATAAGAGCAAGCCTTGACGGCAATTATATTTTACCTGTTGCAATGCACGAAAGCATGCATTCGTTTCGCAGAGAAAGTCCGAAAGATTACAGGCTTATAAGAAACTTTGTAGTGGACTATCTGTATGCGAGCGGTCACGATGTAATGAAAATGGCTGATAATGTTAAGATTAATTACGGTGACAGATTGACCACGAACGAGGATTGGAACGAGGATTGTATAGAAGAAATTGTCTGCAACTCCATTATGGCTATTGCAGGTGATGAAAGTGCAATGCATAAGGCTTTGCAGGTTGCAAAGGCAGATGAGGGGGTTCTTCAAAAACTTGCAAATGCAATAAAAAATCTTGCGAGCAAAATTAAAGAGTTTATCATTACTCATACAACAAACGAAGCAGCTCAAGCATTTGTAAATGATGTAAAGGCGCTTGACAAACTTGCAGAAATGTTTAGCAATGCAGCGGATAACATTAAGGCAAAAAGTGAAGAAGTAATTACAAATGAGCAAAAAAATAACACCGACAAGGGTGTTGAGAATGTTAAGTATAGTATTAATAAAGGCTTTGCAAAGGAATACGATAATTGGGATAAGAAATCAACAGGATTTGCTTTTAAAGTAGGAACTACATCAACAGTGCTTCATAAGCTGGGAGTCAATAATAAAACAATTTACTGGGATGCAACAAAAATAAAAAAAATAAAGGAAAAGCATCCGGAAATGACTGACAGTATAATAAAGCAGGTGCCTAATATACTTGAAAATCCAATTATTGTAATGGAATCAAATACTGTTAGCGGCAGACTTGTTCTATTTGGTGATGTATATGACAGCAAAAACAATCCTGTCCTTGTTGCACTCGAGTTAAATCCGACAGAAAAAGGCGGAAAAAATTTAAATGTTATCAAGGTAGCAAGTGCTTACGGCAAAGATGTTGATTTACAAGGTTTTATAAATAAAAGTAAAATTTTGTATGTTGAACCAAATAAAGAAAGAACCCATAATTGGCTGACGGTTAATAGGCTCAAATTGCCGTTACCCAGTACCAAATATGGATTCTTTAATAATAGTATATCTCAAAATTCTAAAAATGTCAATACGAAAAATGACGAAAGTAGCAATGATATCAAATATTCTATTGGATATACCACAGATAATAGTCCGGTTGTAGTAATTAATGATGACATTCTCAAAGGTGTAAAAAAATCAGACTGGGTAAAAACAGTTAAGAATACGATATCAGATAAATTTTCAAACGGCATTCCTATTAAAGGTAGGTTTATTAAGGTTAACCGAATAACCAGAAATGAATATACAAATTCTAAATATTCTAAAAACAAGAAAAACTATGATACTGTGATTTATAAAGATAAATTTAAAACGGCAAATAATCTTGATGAAATAATTATCGCTTCAACAAATTATGTAAATGAGGATTTAAAGCATACAAGAAAAGACAGCTTTAAGGAGTTTGCAAGAGGTGATGTTTTAATAAGGGTTGGAAGTAATGATTATTCCGCAAAGGTAATTGTCGGATTTACAAAAGGCAACGAAATGGTACTGTATGATATTATAAATTTCGTACCTGAAAAATTAGATATAAAAAAGATAGATACGCAATACCGCCCAACAACAGAAAATGTTGAGAGCGATAGAACAAGCGTATCTATCACTAACAGTATATCCGAAAACAGAAATAATGTCAATACGAAAAATGACGAAAGTAGCAATGATATCAAATACAGCATGGGAGGATTGAAAGCAGAAACTGCGGACAAGAGTGCACTTGAGAAAGCTATGGAGCTTGAAAAGGACGGTACAGATTCCGAGAAAATCCGTAAGGAAACGGGTTGGTTTAAGGGATATGACGGCAAGTGGCGATTTGAGATAGATAACAGCGAATTAAAGTTTAAAACAGATATCGAAAAGAACAGAGCTACCGCAATTGAACTTGCGAAAATGAAAGTTAAAAGTGCAGAGCTTGAAGAAAAGATTGTAAATAATACAGCAACAAAAGCAGAGGAAAATGAATACTACAATCTTGACGAAAAAATGATTGAGTACAGAAAAGGAGTGAAATTGAGTGATGTAATAAATCATCCAAAACTTTTTGAAGCGTATCCGCAACTAAAGAATGTAGATGTTTATTACGAGATTTCTTCGGTTAATCGAGGTGTATACAGTTCAAACGGTAATGTGATAATGTTAAATCCGATGCATACGATTGATGAGCAGAAAGAAGCGATTATTCACGAAATTCAGCACGCAATACAGGGAATAGAAAATTTTGCGAACGGAAGTAATTTGGAATACTGGAAAAATCTCGGATACAGCGATGAAGAAGCAATGGCAATGTATTATAACACTGGCGGAGAAAGAGAAGCAAGAGATGTTTCTGCCAGAAAAGATTACAATGCAGAGCAAAGAAAAAACATCCGTCCGGACATTGACAGGAAAGATGTTGTATTTGCTAATAGCGGTGATCCAGTGTATTCGGCGGATGAAAATATAATGCAAAATGATTTTGAAAATAAAGTTGACCAAATAGAGAATAACACATACAATTCAAATGATGTTGTTATTATGGGCAGAACCCCAAAGGTGTTACAGGATATTGGATTTAATTCGTTGCCTGTTGCGATGACGAAAAATCATATATATTCTGTTGCAGTATCAGAAGCAAGGGCGAAAAATGAGGGGAGATATAAGAAAAACACTAATTATCATGATTTAGGTTTCAATACGGTTAAGCAAATTTATAATAAAATTTCTGATCCGCTTATGGTAATTGCTCACCCTGATTTTACTAATAAAGAGAGCAGGGACAGTACTCATAAAGTTATTGCATTGGTTGATTTATCCGTAAATAATAAGCAGGTAATAGCACCTATTGCGGTAGATTTTGAAGGTATATATAACAAAAAAATAATTGATGTCAATCTTGTAGCAACATATTTTAATAAAAATAATATTAACGATTTAATCAAAGAAGCAATAGCTTTAGAGAATAATAATCAGGTTGGTTTTTATTATTTAGACAAAAAAAGAACTCAAAGTATAATTAAGCATGAAGGGTACCAATTACCCAGTATACTTAATAACTCGAGTTCCAACATTATTATACGCAAAATTGATAGCAATGTCAACAAAAAAATTAAAAAAATTACCCAAAGCCAGCAGTTTTTAAGGTGGTTCGGTGATTGGCAGAATAAGCCGAAAACTGCAAGCAAGGTTGTGGACGGCAACGGTGAGCCTCTTGTAGTGTATCACCAGACGGGAAATGATTTTACAGTATTTGATACTAAGCATACCGGTGCGGGTGAGTTTGACAGCGAAATGCCTACAGGAATATTTATGAAGCCGACAAGCGATAACATAGGGCTTAGCGGAAACAAGCAAATGGCTTTGTATGCAAATATTCGCAATCCGCTGACTGTAAATAACAGGGCGGAGCTTGTGAGGTTTTACGAACAGAATATTGACGGTTACAAAGAAGCAAGAGAAGATATAAACAATATTGACAGTGAGTATGAGCAAAAATATGAAAATGCAGAGGCGAGTGAAGATGAAGAATATTCAAAATTATGGAATGACAGAAAGCAGGGGACAATTACCGAAGAAGAGTATCAGAAGGCAATAGAAAGCAATAAACTTGATGAGCTGGAAGAAGAATGGCGTAATAAAGCGAATGAGGCAAGTAAAAAGGCAAAGTCGCTTATTGATGACTATTTCAGGAACAGTAATTATGACGGCGTGATTGTAAACAATGATGTCGGCAGCTTTGGCAGGAGCACAAAAACATACATTGCATTCAGTAATACACAGGTGAAATCTGCAACAGATAATATAGGAACTTTTGACGGCAAAAATTCAGACATAAGATATGCAGTGGACGATACCATTAATGATTGGCTTGATGATGAAAGCACACCGCAGGGAATTGACTACGAAAAGGCAGTTGAAAAAAATCCTGTAATAGCAGTAGCGAAAATATATAAAAGTGCGGCACAAACTGCTAAGAGCGGACTTGCACAGGGAAAGAATGTAAAACTTGATGAGAAAGAATACCTAAGAATTGCCGGAAGTATAATGCAGACATACGGTATAAAAGGCAAGTATAACCCTAATTACAAGAAAGAGCTTGCAAGTCAACTTAAGAACTTTGTTGACAGCATAGGAAAGAAAGATGCGAATTTTACAGATTTATTTGAAGAATTTGTAAATGACTGCAAGGGAGGTATTCTGCTTAGCGGTGAGTATGACACAACTCTTATGCGTGAAGAACGAGAGTTTGTACTTGATATGCTCCAAGGCAAAGTACTGCTTATAAAACCGAGAGATGTACAGCAAATTGAGGAAGACTACGGTTCGGTAGCAAACTACCGCAAAAAGATGTTTGGCAAAACATATGTTGCAGTTAAAAACAAGGAAAGAGAGGAGTATAAGAAGAATATTTTGAAGCCGGTAGCGAACAGTTTGTTGGCGGAAGCGACTTATTTAAATTCTTATCTGAAAACCCTAATAAAAAATATGCTTTTATACATAATCATAATGAGGACGGATATTTTTCAGAACGTGACTTAACTACTCTATTAACCACCGATAATATTACTATGTTTGCGGCTACAAGAATTGATGGAGTATGTTATGTTACCGAAAAAACTGAAACACTAAAAAATGTTTCTTTTTGAGATAAGTTATTCCCTGATGAGATTAACAGCTTGAATAAAAAATACAGAGATGGTATAATAACAGCAGGAGAACGCACTCGCATGCGTGAAGAAATAATTGTTGATGGACTACTAAAAAAATATACTAAAGGATTGATGAGTTTGGATAATGAATGGGCTACACTTACAATAAAAGAGGTTCCGTTTTGGAGAGATGATATGACCCCAGAAGAGTATGACATAGAGAGGACATACTTTTATGAGAATTTTGATTCATATAAAAAAGGAACCTACATTCCATTGTGGAAACAGAAAAAATAACAGGCTTGATTTTTTAGTTTTTAACGCATTTTAATTAAAAATGTAAAGTTACACCACTAATCAATTAAAACGCAAATTAAACGATTTTAAACGGTATTTAAAGGGGTATTTGAAATACTCCTTTTACTTTTGCCCACAATTTCATATTTCAGGTTAAAAGCTCCCGATTTTCGGGGGCTTTTAATATTATTCAAAATTATTTTAAACGGAGGTAAAACTATGGACTTAATGGAAATCCTTAAAGCCTTGTTTGGTGATGAGGCTCTGACATTTGAACAGTTTGCCGAAAAGGTAGACAATAAGGTTATCTTTCCTTGTCAGACATTAGCTATGGTTCGGGTGACGGTTTAAAGGGGTGGAACTGTAGGCACGACTGGTATCCGTACTTTGAGGGCAGTACACGGATGTATGACGAAGAAAAGCTAAAGCAGATGGACGCTAAAAATATTTAGTATCCTGACGGCTCTATGTACACGCTTTATGAGGCGGAGCAAAAGCAACGAGCTTATGAGAGAAAGATTCGTGAAACGAAGAGAGTTATAGCTGCCTTTGATGAAACTCTTAAAAGTATAAAGCCAACGGATCATACTATTTTAAGAGAATCTGTTCAAAGGGCATTTGACAAAAACACTCTTAAATTAAAGCAACAAGAAAAAAATATGAAAGAGTTTTGTAATTATACAGGGTTATCTATAAAATCATCAAGAACACAGACTTTATCTTATGGAAAAAGTGTATCTCAAAAAGTAGTTCAAAGGAATAACAAAATTAATGAAGTATGCGATATGTATAAAGTCGATTTTGGTAATATGAGTAAATTACAAATTTTTGAACTTGATAGAAAAGCTCTGCAAGTAAAGCGTAACGATTTTGTAGGTAGTGATAAGCGAAATGGTAATTTTGCTATTATGTTATATAACAATGAATACTATTACGCACACTCAAGAGCGAATATTATAAATGGTTTTGAAAATGATGCTTTTTCAAAATTTAGAGGTGATAAATCACATTTGGCAAGAACTGAAGTAGATAACAATAAAAGAATTTTTACAACATTTGATGTAGAACAATCTACCGGTAAAAAGCCTTTGGCTTCAAATGATGCCTTGATAAGAAAAAACACTTATGAAGATACAGAGGCAAAACTATTTGAATCCCTTAAAAAAATGTGGTATAATGGTAAAAATAAAACAATTAACATTCTTTCAGAAAGAGGAATGTGTGATAGTTGCAAATCTGCCGCAGAACAGTTTATAAAGAAACATCCCGAGGCAAAGGTTAATATAGTTTCAGGAAAACTAAATACAGGTAATCCATGGAAAGGACGCAAGCCATATGATTGATTACAGTTATACTGAATTAGAAGCTGAGGTTATCAACGCTTTTGAAGCACCATATTATCATGGGCAATCAACACTAACACTTGAAGGAAATTATTTTTACGCAGAAAACGATGAAGAACCAGACATGTTTATGCATCACTTGAATGTAATTGTTTATGAAGCGAAGCATGATATACTAACGGACAGAATGAAAGTAGATTTTATTCAGTACGCAAAGCGTTGGGATAATGGAGAGTTTCAGCCGGAACTTTTACCAGACGATATTCCAATTATTCAAAAAGATATTGACTATGTGCGTTCAACTTTAAAACTATAATGCAATTAGCTTTATTAACTTTATTTCATATAAAAGTAAAGTTACACTACTAATCAATTAAAATGCAAATTAAACGAATTTAAACGGTATTTAAAGGGGTATTTGATATACTCCTTTTACTTTTGCCCACAATTTCATATTTTCAGGTTATAATCTCCCGATTTTCGGGGGCTTTTAATATTGCAAAAAAATTTAAACGGAGGTAAAACTATAGACTTAATGGAAATCCTTAAAGCCTTGTTTGGTGATGAGGCTCTGACATTTGACCAGTTTGCCGAAAAGGTGAACAATGCTGCAGATGTCAAGCTCTTGCTTAACTGCTTTAATTGATGTGTTTAATTTTCATATATATATATCAATACCAACCTGCTGCTCTTACGAGAGTTGTTTTTGTTTCATAATGACCTTTTTCGGGAACTGTTTCAGTTTCATAGCCAACAATTGTTGATACAGTTTCGACACGATAACTAAAATCATCACCGTTTGGTAAATGAACCGCTTCATCGTGACCTTGAACATTGCCAGTGATTTCTGCACCGCATATATTACATATTGTAACTGTACGGTCTTCATATATCGGACATTGCCAAGTGTAACCTTCTTCATCAACTACCCAAACTTTTTCGGTTTTGTACTCTGCATCGTGCCAAGTTTTGCCCTCGTGTGGGTCTTTTGTTGCAGGCTGTGTAGCCGGTGCAGGTGCAGGCTTACTTGAAGATGATGAGCCGGAGCCGCTTGACGGCTTGCTCTGACTTGAGCTGCTTGATGAACCGCCTGACGGTTTACTCTGACTTGATGAACTGCTTGAGCCTGAATTGCTTGCAGGCTTGTTTGTGCTGCCTGATGAGCCGTTGCTCTTGCTTGTCTGACCGTTGCCGCCATTGTTATTATTGTTGTTAGTCTGATTGCTGTTGCCGTTGCTGTTATTGTTGCTCTGACCGCCGTTGTTCTGCTTGTTGTCGGTCTTTGCTGCATTCTGTGCATTAACTTCCGTAGCTTTTTCCGACTTATCCGCAGGCTGTGTCTGCTTAACCTCAACAACCTTAGTTGCTTCTTCAATATGTGTATTGCCCTGACTGTCCGTCACAACCTGTGTAACAGTCTGAACAGATGTGCCGATTACCTCATCAGCCGTTGCAACAGGCTGTTTATTTCCGCAAGCGGTCAGCATAGCAATAATGACCGCCGCCACCGTTACTGCCGCAACTGCAACAATACCAATAGCCTTTTTCTTATTCGTTTTTTTCTCTGCTGATTCATTCGTATTTGTAATGTTTGTGTTCATTTCCTGTGTAGTCATACTTCTGACCCTCCTTTTTAACTGAATTTCATTTTTACTGGTTATCCTTAAAGATTATTTTCTTTGATTATAGATTTAAGTTATCATTTTTTAAATTAGATTTTACAATTAGAACATTGTCGCTGTCTTTTTTATATATTTCGTAAGCTTCTTCCTCTGAAATATTATATTGAGCGGCAATTTTTTGACATTCGGCAACTATATGATTACTTATATTTTGAAGTTCCTCAAAATTTGTTTCTTCAACATGAACAATATTTGGTCGATTGTTTTTATTCTTATTTTCTGTAGTCATAGCTTTGGCCCCTTTCGTATATGTCTTTATATCTTAATTTTACAATTCACATTTTTGTTTGTCAATATCAATATTCTTTCAGATTTTTGGATATAAAAAGCATGATGTGCCCCCAAAAAGTTAGATTCTTAGTCTAACTTTTTGGGGGCTGCTCAATTTTCGGATACTTAAATAATTATGAAACAGGTTGCCCGATATTTAAAATCCATAGTCTGTTATTACGATGTTTATGGTGAATTTTCGCCATTGCTCGACAAAATAAAATATATTCATAATATAGAACTGAGCTTTGCTCCTGCATTGGCAACAATTTTCTCTGTATTAAGTATTGTTTATTTGATATTTACTGCTTAGGAGTATTTATTTGTATTTGTTTATATGTTTTTTGCTTTTTGTAAAAGTAGCTAATTTGCTGCCTGACTCTATTGAAATATATGTCTAATTATGGTATAATCATATACGAATTATTATTTGATTTGTTATTATTTTAATTAAGGGGGAGAATAAAACTGATTTATTTTAAGGAGATTATTGAATGAGTAAAAAAATATTGATAGGAGATATGGGACTGCTTTTGTATAATGCTGTTTTACTCTTTATTTCAAGGATTTTATACGATAATAAAATTTTATATCCGTATAATTATCCGTTACATATACTCTTTGCCGTACTTTTGATTTGCGGTGCGGTTGGATTCTGGATTTTTTCTTATAATGCAGAATGTAAAAATGTTTCCCGTACAAATATAGCAATTTCTTTAGTAATGTGTTGTTTAATATTTCTTGCTGTTATAAATACAAATATCAGTTATATCGGAAATAATGCTGTAAATACCATGACGGCTTTTGGAATGTTCGGATTTCAAGTTGCCCGATATTTAAAATCCATAGTCTGTTATTACGATGTTTATGGTGAATTTCCGCCATTGCTCGACAAAATAAAATATATTCATAATATAGAACTGAGCTTTGCTCCTGCATTGGCAACAATTTTCTCTGTATTAAGTATTGTTTATTTGATATTTACTGCTTAGGAGTATTTATTTGTATTTGTTTATATGTTTTTTGCTTTTTGTAAAAGTAGCTAATTTGCTGCCTGACTCTATTGAAATATATGTTTAATTATGGTATAATTATATACGGATTATTATTTGATTTGTTATTATTTTAATTAAGGGGAGAATAAAAATGAATATAAATATTTCTGACGCTATTAAATATATCGGAGTTGATGATAAAGATATTGACCTTTTTGAAAGTCAGTACATTGTGCCAAACGGCATTTCTTATAACTCATATGTAATTCTTGATGAAAAAATCTGCATACTTGACACGGTGGATAAGAGAAAAACCGATGAATGGGTTGCAAATCTTGAAAATGTACTTGACGGAAAAACTCCCGATTATCTTATTATTAATCACCTTGAGCCTGACCATGCGTCAAACATACAACTGCTTGCAGATAAATATCCCGATATGAAGCTTGTCGGAAATGCAAAGACATTTAATATGCTGCCTCAATTTTTTGACATTGACCTTACCGACAGAACGGTTACTGTAAAAGAGGGCGACTCATTAAACCTCGGCGAACATACACTTTCTTTCTATATGGCACCTATGGTACATTGGCCCGAGGTTATGGTTACATATGAAAGCAAGGAAAAAGTGCTTTTTTCTGCCGATGGATTCGGTAAATTCGGTGCACTTGATACAGACGAAGATTGGGCTTGCGAGGCAAGAAGATATTACTTTAATATTTGCGGAAAATACGGTGTGCAGGTTCAGGCTTTGCTTAAAAAAGCAGCTAAGCTTGACATTGAGAAAATCTGTCCGTTACACGGTCCTGTTCTTACCGAAAATCTCGGTTATTATATTAACCTTTATGACATCTGGAGCAAGTATGAGCCGGAGGTTGACGGTATATTTATCGCTTATTGTTCAATTCATGGCAATACCGAAAAAGCCGCTTTAAAACTTTATGATATTTTGAAAGAGAAAACAGATAAAAAGATTGCTATTTCTGACCTTTCAAGAAGTGATATGGCAGAAAATGTTGAGGACGCATTTAAGTATTCTACACTTGTTGTAGCCGCTCCTTCATATGACGGTGGAGTTTTCCCTGTTATGAATGACTTTTTACATCATTTGAAAATTAAGGGATACAAAAACCGTAAAGTCGCTATGATTGAAAACGGTTCATGGGCACCTTGTGCAATCAAGTCTATGCAACCTTATTTTGACGAAATGAAGGGCATTGATATTTCAGATGCCAAGGTTACAATCCGTTCAACTATGACAGCTGAAAATGAAGTTCAGCTTGCCGCTCTTGCAGATTCAATAATTTAATAAAATAGTTTTTGCTAAAAGTACGCAAACTGTTTTGAATTTACGGATATTTTTAGTATTGCATATTTAATTTGTCGGAGGAAATATGGAACAACATTTTGAATTCCTAAGAAAGCACCCGATTTTTGAAAGTTTTACAGATGAAGAAATAGAACAGGCGCTTGTGGAATTTGATTATAAAATTCAGAGCTATAAAAATGATGATATTATTGTAAGTTCAGGCAAAATTCATAAATATTCCGCTTTTGTGCTTGAGGGTGCGGCTCAAATACAAAAATATAATTCAGACGGAGTTCGTGAAATTTTGGGAAGAGTTTACAGTGACAGCATAGGTTGGCTTATCACCGCCGCACCACGAACCACACATTGCGATATTGAAATAGTGTCGCATGGGGAGTCGACGATTCTTTTTCTTGATTTTGCGAAAATTAAAGAAAATGATTATAAAAAGATTATTATTCAGCAAAAATTACTTAAAAATCTTTTTGTATTGTTTGAGGAGATGGATTTGCGCTCTCTCGAATATAAAATTGTGCTTTCAGAGCGTTCCATACGCAAAAAAATAATGCGTTATTTTGAATTCAGAGAAAAGCGTGACGGAAGTTCTTCTTTTTGCATTGAAGGCTCAAGACAGGATTTTGCGGATTATCTAAGCGTTGATAAATCGGCGCTTTCCCGTGAGCTTAATAAAATGAAAAAAGACGGATTAATAGATTTTAACGGTGATAATTTTACCATATTGCAAAAATTATGAATTGTAGGGATATTATAAAGCAGTAATGAATATTGCTTGTGTTAGTCTTGATATTAATTAAATCTTGGCATATTAGTGAGTATTCAATAAAATTTATTACTGTATTTTTATACAGTTTCTTGAAAATCGTTGCAAATGCAATTTCCAAAATAGTATTATTCTGTTATAATTTTAACAGAAACAGCGAATGAACTGTTAAAAATATGCTATCAACTACATAACATAAATTTCTTCTATAACCCTATTACCCCTAAAAAAGCAACAGACGAGTTTATTCTCAACTGTTGCTTTTTTCATTTGTAAAAATCAGCATAGAGCAAAAATGTAATAAATTTGTAAATAAATATTTATTGCCTTGAATTTTTCGGTATGTTATAATATTTTTAGAATATTAGTGATTTAGGGGAGCTTTTTATGAAATGCCCATATTGTTCATTTGAAGAAAGTAAGGTTGTGGATTCCCGTTCGGCAGATGACGGGGAAAGAATACGCAGAAGAAGAGAATGTCTTAAGTGCGGAAAGCGTTTTACAACTTATGAAATTATTGAGAATATTCCTCTCTATGTTGTCAAGCGTGACAAATCAAGAGAAGTTTTTGACCGCAATAAGCTGACTGCAGGTATTCTTCGTGCTTGCGAAAAGCGCCCTGTTTCTGTTGAACAGGTAGAAGAAATGGTCACTGACATTGAGCTTACTGCACAGAACGGCTTTGAACGAGAAATTACTGCCGAGCAGATCGGTGAACTTGTAATGGAGCGCCTTAAAAAGGTTGATGAAGTTTCATATGTTCGTTTTGCCTCGGTTTATCGCCAATTCAAGGATATTAATACATTTATGGAGGAGTTAAACAAACTCCTTACCGAAAAAAAGTAATATTTTAAGAGTCTGATTATCCAAAAAAATCAGGCTCTTTTTGTTTATTAGGTAGGAATTTTTAAAATAATTGTAAAAAATCTCAAAATACTATTTATTTTGCTAAGAAATAATGTTATAATAATTTTATCCTTGTGGCTTATCGCACTCGGATTAATTGTGAAATGAAAGATGGTGATTATTTGTTTAAAAGAATATTATCAGGTCTGTTGGTTTCTGCTATGCTCACAGGTTCTGTCGTTTATTTGACAGGCTGTTCAAATTCGCAGAACGGTTCAGATGATAATACTTCAACCAATACTTCTACCGAGTATGCTCACGCAGATAAGATTGATAACGGTACAATTTTGCAGTGTTTTTCGTGGGATTTCAATACTATAAAGGAATCTATGGCTGACATTGCGGCTTCAGGATATACGGCCCTGCAGACTTCGCCTATTAATGCTTGCCTTGAGGGCGAGAACGGCGGAATGCAGCTTTACGGTGATGGCAAATGGTACTATCATTATCAGCCCACCGATTTTAAAATCGGTAACTATCAGCTCGGAACTCGTGACGAGTTTAAAGCTATGTGTGACGAGGCGGAAAAGTACGGTATTAAGGTTATTGTTGATGTTATTGCTAACCACACAACACCGACCACAAGCGCAGTAAGTCAGGATCTTATTGATGCAGGCGGCGGAAGTTTGGACACGCTTTATCATAAAAACAATGCGTATGACCTCAATGACTTTTCAAACAGACTTGCTTGCACTACTTACAAAATGGGTGGTTTGCCTGATATTAATACAGAGCGCACATCTTTTCAGGATTATTTTATTGAGTATCTCAATGACTGCGTCGCTTGCGGTGCTGACGGTTTCCGTTATGATACTGCAAAGCACATAGGCTTACCTGACGATCCTAAGGAAGATGACGGCTTTACAAATAACTTCTGGCAGAGAGTAATCACCGAAGTAAACAATGCTGACAATCTGTTTATATACGGAGAGGTGCTTCAGGGCAACAATGAAAGAATTGCCGACTATATTGAGGCAATAGGTCATACTACAGCAAGTACATACGGCAGTAAAATCAGAGGCGCAATTACAAACAATATTTTGTCAAAAGGTACTGTAAGTGATTATTGGCTCGGTGACGCACCGCTTAATATGGTTACATGGGTTGAATCTCACGATAACTACATTAATGACGGCAACTGGTACAGTATGACAAAGGAGCAGGTTATCCTCGGTTGGGCAGTAATTACTGCAAGAAAAGACGGTACACCGCTGTTCTTCGATCGTCCTTACTATTCAAGTGTTGAAAACGAATGGGGAATGAACCGTATCGGCACAGAGGGTGACGATATGTACAAGGATAAGAGTGTAAAAGCCGTAAATTTCTTCCGTACAGCTATGATTGGCGAAGACGAAAATATTGTAAATCCGAACTCCGATTCAACTGCTGTTATGATTGAAAGAGGCACAAAAGGAGCGGTAATTGTAAATACAAAAGACGCTCTTAAGACAGGATTTGAAACAAATCTTGCCGACGGTACATATGTAAACAGAGTTGACGGCAAGACAGAATACACCGTTAAAAACGGTAAACTTACTTCTGATGCCGATATTCCGGCAAACAGTGTGGTAGTTCTTTATAACGACGGTTATAAGGAATATGAAGCTGCCGCCGAAGTAGGCGTTGCCGAGGACACCGTATTTAATATTCAAAGCGGTAAAACCGCAACAGTCACACTTACTTGTGCAAATACGGATAATGCGGAATATGCTCTTAACGGAGCAGCGGCTGTTTCATATAAGAACGGAGAAACCGTAACCGTTTCTGTACCGAGCGGAAGTGATATAGCAACACTTGAACTTACAGCTAAAAATTCCAAGGGTGTAAAAACCTACGAAAGAGTTGTATTTGCTACAGAAGTAAAATATTCAATTTCAAGCGGCACAAAGGTATATTTTGAAAAGCCCGACAGCTGGGGCGATCAGATTTTTGCATATGTTTACAACGATGAACTGTATGAAAACGAAACCTGGCCGGGAATTGAAATGACAAAGGAAAGCGACGGAAAGTACAGCTATACCTTTACAGAAGATTGGGAAACACCGTATATTATTTTTAATGACGGTGACGAAGACGGTTCTCAGCAGTATCCAGCAGATAAGGGACTTATTGTTGAGGACGGCAAAACATATACTATAGAATAACTGTTGGAGGATATATTATTATGAGCGAAATGAAAATGGAAAACAGCAGAGTACCTGCTGAAAAGATTTTTAACCCTGATTTAAAAGAAGCAATTGTAACTATGCAGGAAGACAATTCAAAAGAGAATGTCGATAAGATGATTACAGAAGTTGTAAAGGCTAAGTTTATTTTACCTGCAAAGGTTGTTCCTACAACACAGGCTGTTACAGAAAACGGTCAGACTGTTATGAAGCAGGCAACACAGGTTCAGTTCAGACTTCTTGAAAATCAGAAAAAAGAAAAATTCTTTGGACTTTTTACAGATACAGAAGAATTATTTAAGTGGCAGGATACCCAGAATGCTCAAAAAGTAGTTACTGATTTTGACAGCATTTCTCAAATGGTTATGGATCCACATTCGGGTGTTGTCGGTTTTGTTATCAATCCGTTTGGCAAGAGCGTTACTTTCCCTAAGCCAATGATTATTTCAATCAAGCAGCAGAAAGACTTTAACGCACTTAATAAAGATTTGTTCAAGCCGGGTGAGCAGATTAAAATCGGCGAACCAAAGGATTATCCTATTGACCTTATGGCTACACTTATCAATCATTTCAGCACAGAGCCAAATGTAAACGTTGCTTTCTTAAGAATGATGGAGCACAGCGACAAAAAGAGCTTCCTTGTTGTAGTTGACTTTATCGGCGATATGAAAAAGATTTTTGACGCTATAAAAGAAACCGCACAGCCATACCTTACTGAAGATGTAGACATTGTTGTAATGCCTGTTACTATGGATCTTGCAAGAAATGCAATAAACGGTGTAGAACCATTCTACAGAAAAGAACAATAATAATTTTTATTTTAAATAAAGCTTCCGATAAACTCGGGAGCTTTATTCTTTTAAAAACAGAAATAATTAGCATTTTTTACAACATATTTTATAACATTGTTAGCTATATTGCCTATGTCATAATTTATCAAAATATGGTATAATATTAGATATAAGAAATATAATAAGCATAAACTGTTTTCCGCTTTGTCAGACATTGTTTTAAACAATTACTAACGAATGAGAATTAAGAATAGGAGAGAAGTATGTTTTATCGAAATAACGCTTACAAATCTGCGCATGGAGGTGCCGAAAATGTTTGAGGTATCTGATATAGTCGCATATGGTGTTAACGGTGTTTGCACTGTTACAGAGATTACAACAAAAAGAATAGACAAGGTAAATGTAGAGTATTATGTTCTTAGTCCTAATGCGACAAAAACCGCAAAGGTTTTCGTTCCCGTGCAAAATGAAAAACTTGTCGGAAAAATGAGAGCCGTACTTACTAAAGATGAGATTATCGACCTTTTGGATAATATGCCGAAAGAAGAAGAGTGGATTTCCAATAAGAATATAAGATTTGAAACATTTAAAAACATCATTTCAGAGGGCAAGTCATCTGAATTGCTTAGATTAATCAGAACTTTAAAACTTCACGAAAAGCAGCAGTTAAAAAGAGGCAAAAGATTACATATGGCTGATGAACGCTTTTTGAAAGAGGCAGAGAAAATGGTACTCGGCGAGTTTGCTTATGTGCTTAACGAGTCTACCGATGATATACTTAACAGAATAGTAAATTGTGCATAAATATTACACCTTTCACTTTAATTGTGAAAGGTGCTTTTTCGGTTCTTTTTAAATAGTTGGGGTAAATTATGGTTTAGCAAATTGATTTGCCAATCAATTATAAAAGTTTGGTCGACC
>ENA-OPAG01000498-OPAG01000498.1-human-gut-metagenome-genome-assembly--contig:-NODE-498-length-23552-cov-3.327318_pt1 | contig 23552 bp, 16 predicted proteins | sample MGYA00241053_ERZ501422 | MGnify/ENA primary metagenome ERZ501422 (study PRJEB25962, sample SAMEA2042619) | human gut metagenome | biome: human gut; feature: human-associated habitat; material: faeces... | reverse complement strand
GCACGGCGAATCTGATAACTCCATTTAGTGATTGGCTGGGTAATACCTACCAAGTCAACTTCCTGAAAAGCATCGGTCCCAAGAAAGCCTGTTCCTACCTGTCCGGCAATCACCACAATCGGTGTACTGTCAATCATCGCATCCGCAATACCGGTAATGGTATTAGTAGCCCCGGGGCCACTTGTCACCAGACAAACCCCTACTTCACCCGAAGCACGGGCAAACCCCTGAGCAGCATGTGCCGCTCCCTGTTCATGGCGAACCAGAATGTGATTCAAAGTCTCCCTATGGTCATATAAGGCATCGAATACCGGCATGATGGAACCTCCGGGATAACCAAAGATCGTCTTTACACCATGATATTCCAAAGAACGCATTAATGCTTCACCGCCTGAAATTATATCTTTACTCATGTACTAAAATTTACAATTTAACGATTTATGATTTCGATTGAAACAACCCCATAGTTAATCAATCAGTCTCACCGCCCCTTTATCGGCAGAGCTTACCATGCTGGCATACGCTTTAAGGCTCTTAGGCACATAGCGTTCACGAGTGACCGGAGTCATCGGACGTGCAGCCAGTTCTTCATCGGTCAGTCGCACGTTGATAGTCCGTTCGGGGATATTGATTTCGATGATATCACCATCCTTGATCTTCCCGATATTACCTCCGGCGGCCGCTTCGGGAGAGATATGGCCGATGGAAAGGCCGGAAGTACCGCCACTGAAACGGCCGTCGGTAATCAGCGCACACTCCTTGCCCAAATGGCGCGATTTAATATAAGAGGTGGGATAAAGCATCTCCTGCATACCGGGACCTCCTTTCGGACCCTCGTGCGTGATGACGACTACATCTCCGCTGACAACTTTTCCTCCGAGTATCCCATTGCAGGCGGCTTCCTGTGAATCGAATACCTTTGCCGGACCGGTAAACTTCCAGATACTTTCGTCCACACCGGCTGTTTTCACCACACAACCATCCTGAGCTATATTTCCTTTCAGTACGGCCAGTCCTCCGTCTTTGCTATATGCATGTTCCATATCGCGAATGCACCCTTCGGCACGATCCGTATCCAGTTCTTTGTAATAGACGTCCTGAGAGCCGAGCACCAGATTGAACTTTCCGGCAGCCGCACTCTTATACTTCTTAATAGCCTCTTCACACACGTTCGGGCTTGTTATATCATATTTATCAATTGCTTCACCCAATGTCATCCCATCGATACGGGGCACGGATGTATCTATCAATCCGGCTTTGGCAAGTTGTCCCATAATCCCCATGATCCCCCCGGCACGATTCACATCCTGAATGTGATACTTCTGAGTGTTCGGCGCTACCTTGCACAGGCACGGGCTTTTGCGCGACAGTATATCGATATCATCCATTTTAAAGTCCGCTCCTGCTTCATGGGCTACCGCCAGCAGATGGAGAACCGTATTGGTAGATCCCCCCATCGCAATATCCAGTGTCATGGCATTCAAGAAAGCTTCACGGGTAGCAATGCTCCGGGGAAGCACACTCTCATCACCGTCCCGATAATATTTATAGGTATTTTCCACAATCAGTTTCGCAGCATCTTTGAACAATTGGGTACGGTTGGCATGAGTCGCCACAATCGTTCCGTTTCCAGGGAGTGCCAGACCAATCGCTTCGTTGAGGCAGTTCATCGAGTTGGCAGTAAACATCCCCGAACAGCACCCGCAAGTGGGGCAGGCCCGGTTCTCAATTTTGGAAACTTCTTCATCGCTCACACTTTCGTCGGCCGACTTAATCATCGCGTCAATCAGGTCCAAATGCTGCCCGTCCAATTCACCGGCTTCCATCGGGCCTCCGGATACAAATACAGTAGGAATATTCAGCCTCATAGCCGCCATCAACATTCCCGGAGTGATTTTGTCACAATTGCTGATACATACCATGGCATCCGCTTTATGGGCATTCACCATATATTCTACGCTATCGGCAATGATATCCCGGGAGGGAAGGGAATAGAGCATTCCGTCGTGCCCCATAGCAATGCCATCATCAATGGCAATCGTATTGAACTCTGCAGCAAAGCATCCCAGCTTCTCAATTTCTTTTTTCACCAACTGGCCTATTTCATGTAGATGTACATGTCCCGGAACAAACTGAGTGAACGAATTGACGATGGCAATGATAGGTTTGCCTAATTGCTCTTTTTTCATACCGTTGGCTGCCCAAAGTGCCCGGGCACCCGCCATGCGACGGCCTTGTGTGCTGAACGAACTGCGTAACTGCTTTTTCATTTCAATATTCCTTTTAAGTAAAGAGCCTTTCCCACCGTAGTGAGAAAGGCTCTAAATCATATCTTCTATCTGTACGAATACATACATAACCTTTCTCACGCTCTTGATGGAATCACCACGACGCGAATAATATGCAGGACTGCCAGGTTAATTGATGTATGATTATTCATAACTTCTGTTTTTCTTTCTTTATGTGCTGCAAAGGTAAGTGCTTTTTTATAAACTCCAAACAAATTGAAGAAAAAAATCACTCAAAACAAAATAATTGTAAGCAAAGCCCATCATTAAATACGCATTTATCATTCAGAATACTATATTCCGAACTATTCCTTATAAAAATCCGCTTTCAGAATATATACAAATTGAATATAAACAGCACAAACATACCAATTATGCGACAACTCTTCAAGGAAGAAAACAAAGAAACATCAATAGAAATCAAGGAAAAAGAAAAGAGCGGAAAGATTAGATTAAAGTCAAACCAATAAAACATGGGGATGTTTTACGATACAACATCCCCATGTTATAGTACAAAACATCCGGATGTTTCATACAACAACACCCGGATGTTTTTGCAACAAGAGTTTAAAGTTTCAAAGTAAACAATAGCATATTACTGACGAATAAAACGTATACTAAATCCGTAAGAACGGCTATATGTATTCGTGCACTGCGCCACTGCTACATCCGAAGGGTTGATACAGAGTGCCCAGCATTCACCCCCGTCAAAACTGCTAAACCACCAATACCCAACTTCATCTTTTTCCTGGAAAGCAAAAGGCTCATCAGCATTGCGCCGTCCACCGGGTTTCCCGACAAATCCGGCAATCTTCAATGCCTCGGCTACTTTAGGATCCCCACCTAAGAAATCCCGCAATGTATCCCAGTCGCTCAAATGATCTGGTATTTTCCAGCCTTTAGGGACCAAGGACGTGCTACCAGAAAACACACCTACATTATACAACAGTCCATATTGATTGCGAATGGTCCGGCTATCTTCCGTAATGCCAGCGGGGAAACCATATACAGCATATCGCGGGATACCATCCTTTCTCCATTCTGAGGAAATGACTCCTGCACTGTTTGTTATCGTCCGCAAATTATCCCCCATCCAATACTGTGTACCGATTTTCATCACCCGATACGAGTTACCTTCATTGTCGGTAGCCTGATAAGGACGGAGTCCGCTTGCCTGATTGCCCGAGTAACCGATATAATCACCGGTAATAAAATTCACTCCGTCTTCGGTAAACAAAGAGGTGAATGGCTCCGTATTAGTACCCGGCGTATAAACGGTAGTCAGATAATCCACCTTTCCTCCGTTGTCCAGAACCACTCCTTCACCAAACGCCTTGTTATAAACATTATAAGGATAAAAGACCGAGGCACTTTTACCCGATCCAAATGAATAATCGGGAATAAACTCATGACATAGTTCTCCTACTTTCACTCCCTCAACATAAAGTTCATAAACAAACGAACGGGAAGAATCGGGCACTTTAAATTCAAGTAATAAGGTAGTTTCAAGCGTTGCCGGCAATTTCTTACCATCCTTAGCAGTCAGTTCGAGGACAGCAGTACCGGACAATGCTCCATCAGCCGAACCTTTACCAGGGGCAATCACTGTTATTTCGCCATCGGTGGCCGATGTATACCTTGCCGTAACTGTCCAACCGCGCGGAGCCGTACATACCGGAGCAATATCTTTATTCACGCCACTACAAGTAAATGCAAAGGTCCGGGATTCGCTCCGATGGAAATATGCCACTTCCGAAGTCTCCAGTCCGACCTGTGATCCTTGCCATTCCGGCACTTTAAGAGTTTTTCCATCACTCAGATAAAATACAATATAACCGTCTTCACTGACCACCTTCCGGAACATAGGATCGCCGGATGCACCTTTCGCCTTCATCGGATTACCCGCAGCATCTTCCAATTCAACAGGACCACTCCCGTAGTCAAGCGTCCAGTATCCTGCCGCATTGACCCCAATGACCGGAACAATGCCATCGGTTCCCGAAGCTCTGACCTTTTGCCCGTTGTTATCCAAAAGAAAAGAAGAAGTTCCATCCGGAGCCTTGTTAGCCCAATACAGATGCCCGTCCGTATCCATTTTCATGGTGATGACGGGAGCTATACCATTTTTTCCCTTATCTCCTTCCACACCGTCTTTACCATCCGTACCGTCAACTCCGTCTTTACCATCCGTACCATCCTGACCATCCTTGCCGTCGGTACCATCAACTCCGTCTTTGCCATCGGTACCATCCTGACCATCTTTGCCATCGGTGCCGTCCTGACCATTCTGACCATCTTTACCGTCTTCCCCTTTCTTACCGTCATCTCCTTTCTCACCATTCTTGATGACAATGGTGCCACTCTTAAAGAAACTGATCGTATAGCCGCTTCCATCGGCAAGTTCGTTGAATCCGGTAATGTAATCACCGGATTCAGACGAGTCTATGATCAGCTTTAAGGCAACAATATCCCTATTCATATTTTTACATAACTCTTCGATAGAGTTTGCCTGTTCCTCCATTTCCGCGTGATTCTTCAGCACTTCGTTTATCTCTTCCTGACTACAGGAAGCAACGAGGAACAAACAGAGAAACAATAGTTTGATTATATGATTCATATTTATTAGAGTTAAATTAATAATTTGCATCCCGGACACAACGGATACTGTTACCTTCGCCCAACCCGGCAACACCGGGAGTCAGTTGCTCTACAGAATTGGACCTAAAACTCATCCGGATGCGGTAATCCGCTTCCGTCGACCACCATTGCCCTGTTGTTTCCGAAGCTCCGGTACTGCCATTACTACCCTCGACCGTATTAGCAGGTAAAGCAGTAAAACCGGTCAGATTGTCTCCCTCTATTCCGGCACTCTCCATCCAACTTCCGATCCCTTTCCCAATAGCTGTCGATTTCAGTTTACGTGCATCTGCCCCCACAAAGTCTACCAATGCTTGCAGTTCTGCTTTAGAAGGAACATGCCATCCTTGAGGAGCTATATTCCCTTTCATCGCAAACAGATTGTAAAGCACACCGTACTGGTTACGATATTGCATAGCACCCGGAGCATCGGCATTAGCCGCCCGGTCAACCTGACATGCAGGAAGGTCTGACCCGCACTGAATCATCCAAGCTTCTGAAGTGGCAAAACCGGTAGGAATAGGAGTACCATCATTAAATTGGGTTGTCTTCAGATTTTCTCCCATCCAGTAGAGACTGCCTATTTTCACAACCCGGTAAGCATATCCCTGCACATCGACAGCCAAGGAAGCTTTCAGCCCGCAAACAGTCCCGTTCACCAGCCCATCTGTTCCATCTGCCGGCATTACATACTGACTGCCGTCTTCCGTCAGTATGGCAGTAGACGACGGATTGCCCGTAACGGGAGTATACCCTGTTCCGTCATGCTGTATCGACGCTCCGTTCTCCAGAATAATCCCCGAACCAAAAACACGCGAAGCAGCATTATAAGAATAGACTACAGTAGCCCGGTCCGTCGTGGAATAAGCCGGCACATACTCCCGGCATATTTCTCCTACTTTAAACCCCTCCATCAAAATATCATAAACCAGGGAACTATTGAACTTCGGAAGCTCAATACGATAATACAACGTTACCAAGATGTCTGCCCGGACAGTATTTCCCAAGGCATCTGTGCCTTCTATCGTTATTCTTTCCGAAGCCGGCAGAGCCGAACCGACAGCAGGCGCTTTCACAGTCAGCACCCCTTGCAAAGCTTTCGGCTGATAATTAATCGTAGCATCCCATGTTCCTGCCACCTTTACTATCTGCCGGAAACCACTACAATCAAACGGAATGTCCAGTGCTACTCCACGACGGAAGAAAAGAGGTCCCGTTTCATTGAATATCAGTTTATTATCTGCGAATTTAGCCACCTTATAGACACTTCCGTCAGTCATTGTAAAAATGACATACTCCGGATCTCCCGGATTCACAGACGTAAAGATGGACTGGCTGCCATCTGTCACGGTGGCTACAATTTTCTCTCCGCTTGCTCCTGTCATCCACTTCGTAACAGTTCCGACAGTAACCTGCCAGTAATATTCTCCGTCCGTATCTTTAGCTATACCGACAGATGGAGTAATACCATTTACCGGAGTCATAATCACTTTATTACCCTCTCCGTCCGTCAGCCACTCTACCACTCCGGCACCTATCTGTACAGTCCAGTAATAATTACCATCCGTATCCTGTTTAGCCCCCATCAACGGAGTATCTCCGGCCGGACCTTTCACACCATCTTTACCGTCAGTACCGTCAACTCCGTCTTTGCCATCCGTACCATCTGCGCCGTTCTGACCATCATTGCCATTACTGCCATCGGTTCCGTCATTACCGTTTTCTCCTTTATTCCCTACCAGGCCATTCTTTACAAGCATGTCTCCCCCTTTATGAAAAACGATCAGTGTACCGCTCCCATCGGGCAACTCGGTCACACTTTCAATGTAATCATGAGTCGGTATCGTATTCACTATCGTGGCAAGCAGCCGTACTTCATTATTGGTATCGGATATCCATTCCCGGAGCTTTCCCATCCGGACATTCAATTCGGCTTCCCGGCGCAAGGCTTCGTTAATGTCCTCCTGAACACATCCTCCTGCCAACAAAACCGACAAAATGATAAATATATATTTTTTATATCTCTTCATGATTTCCTGTTTTAAAGATTAGTCTTCTCTCAAAATCCGTACGCTATAACCCACCGAATTGTTATCTCCACTATTAAACCCAAGCTCGGAAGAAGTTGCAGACAACCTGAATACAGCACCGACACTCTCCAGGCTGGCGCTACTCCACCAGATACCGGCTTGCTGAAGATCGTTAAACGAAAGACCGTCAGCAGCCCTATATCCCCCTCCGAAACCGCCAAAACCAGTGAGATCAGTTCCGCCGGCAACATTCCAATGTTCTGTCCCGGCTTCCTTCAATAACGTACCGGCATTGGTGCCCAGAAAAGCCCGCAATATAGATACGATATCAGATTCCGTAGGAAGTTTCCATCCTTCGGGTACTACTTTCTTTGCTGCCACCCAATTGTACAAAACGCCATAAGATATTTTATTGGCAAAAGCTCCTGTAGCGGAGGCGTCCTGATAATCATACGCGGCACAAGCACCTGAACCTGTATCTTCAAATCCACTTTCTTTCCAAGCATGCCCCGATAAGTTAGTTTCGACAGGACTTCCATCAGGATAACTAAGCGTCCGTAAATTTTCCATGGTCCAATACTGTTTACCTATTTTCACGATGCGATAGGTGTTACCATCCACATCAGTCAGTTTTTCCGCTTGCAGGCCATCTCCGAAATCCGGTTCCCGTCCTTTCAACGAACTGTCGGTATAGAATTCCGCCCCGTCTTCAGTATAGATATACATGACTGCCGGCCGGTCGGCAGCAGGAGCATGATAGCCCGTACCGTCGTGCTGCACCGTGCCTCCTGTATTCGTGATAAGCCCCACCCCATAAATTCCTCCTGTCAGATAAGGATAGACAATCGTTGCAGACTGCTTTAACTCCCGCTGATATTCCCGGCAAAGCTCTCCCACCTTTTTACCCCAAAGACGGATGTTGTAGACATAAGAGCCTTTGAAATCCGGAAGCATTATCCTATAAAGCATACTCACGGCGAAAGAGCTCCGTGCTGCTTCTTCTGTGGTATTCGTACTCCTCAGTACTACATCTCCGGATAATGCTACGCCCGCTGCTCCTGCCAAAGGAGCTTCAAGGGCCAGTGTACCTGCATCAAAATCAACCGTTGCCTTCCATCCCTCCGGAACATCTACCGATAGCCGTTCCTTAGAGATACCCTTACAACTGAAAGCAATCACCCGGGACTCGCCACGACTGAAGAAGAGCAGTTTGCGTCCCTCCGGCACCTCAATAGAAGGTTTTCCCACCGGTATTTTAAATTGGGTTGCTCCCCCACTTAAAGTAAACTCTATATAATCCGGATCTTTATATTCCACCTTCTCAAACACAGACACGGCATCTTTTGCGTTGGCAATTATTTTCTTTCCACCCGCCTCAATCCATGTTTCAGGATCGGAGGACCCTATCTTCTGTGTCCAGTAATAATTATCGTCACCGCCATCAGCCACCGTCCACTGTTTCACTCCTAACTGAGGAGTCCGTCCATCATGAACCGCAGAGACTGCCTTTATCCGGTTTCCGTCATTGTCCGCCAGATAATATGGTTCACCGGAACCGACTTTTACAGTCCAGTAATATTCCGAGTCAGTGGGGTCCTGCATAATGCCGACCACCGGATTCTGTCCGGGATCACCTTGTTCTCCTTTGCTTCCGTCCGTACCATTAGCTCCATCTTTACCGTCTGTTCCATCCACGCCATCCTTGCCATCGGAGCCATTCGTTCCATCCACACCATCTTTACCATCGGTGCCGTTCTCTCCATCTTTACCATCCGTACCATCGGCACCGTCTACGCCATCTTTGCCGTCCGTACCATCTACACCATCCTTGCCGTCCGTACCGTCAATACCGTCTTTGCCGGCATCTCCATCGGGACCCGTATTTCCCTTCTTTCCGTTACGAATAGTGATCGGGGCACTTCTGGAAAAGGAGATGGTATATCCCGTACCATCCGCCAACTCCTCAATGTGAGTGATGTTGTCTCCTATCTTGTCAATATTGACAATCACCTGAAGATTATAAATATCTTCATTCAATTTTCTGCATAACTCTGTCAGCTCCTGCAGTTCTTTCTTCTGATCGCCTTGTCTGTCAAGTAAATCGTTGAAATCGGATTCCTTACAGCCATGCAGCAACGGAATCAATAACAACAACAGATATATTCTCTTTCTAATCATAGTTTTCATTTTTGAATTTCAACAATAACTCGCCTGGCAAGTACACTGTAGTTGTTAGGATCGGAAGTAAGCGTATCTATACACTCTCCTTTCACGTTGATACGTTTGCTGTCAATTCCCTTCTTTTCAAGGTAAGCTGCCAACACCTCCGCACGCTGTAAAGAGATTTTTTGATTAATATCCGGATTACCCGTATGATCGGCATAACCCAAAAGAATGACTTTCAGATCAGGATACTTTTTTAGGGTTTCCACAATGCGGGATAATTCATTTTTGTATAAAGCTACATTCAGATAAGCCGATCCCCTCTTAAAGTAGACAGGAGGCAACTCATTGAATCCCAGCACCGGATTGGATTCCACTCTCTCTTTCGCATCCGTTTGCGCTTGCTGCAACTGCATATTTAAGGAAGCTATTTCCTGTTTCATCCGGTTCTTCTCTATCGAATCCTCCGTACAGCAAACAGGTGTGGGTAAGTCCACCGCGCGCTCCTCTATATATCTTACCGCAATATCTGTCACATGCTTTGAGGCATAAAGGACATTATCTTGTTTCTTCTTACCCACTTTCCATATCAAGGAAAGCCCGGCACTCGTCATAAAATGGTCTTTTGACTTGATAAGGGTCGACACACCATCCATCTTATTATTATTGACCCATATAATTCCCGTACGCAACTGTACGTCAAAAGCGCGTGAAATCTTGTAACGCAAAGAGAGATCTCCCCCTACTCCAAAGTTCCAGTCATCAGTCTTTTTGCCTGACAACGGGCTCTTATCCGCCTTATTTACTAACTCCGTAGAGAAACGTTGTGCATAGACAGCAGGACTCAGCAATACCGTCCAACGCCGGTTGCCCCGGTTGAGCCCAAAGAAGTTATTTACATTCAGATTCATCTGTAAGCCAAGATTGGTGAAGTGTACTTTCGAAAACACATCCTTATACTTCCAGGTAGTAAAGTCCTGCTTGGTATAATAAGTCATTCCGTCAGTACTCAGGAGGTAATCGGACGCATAAGATTTTGCGCCCATTCTGGTATATCCGGTCCGTGCGGATGCCTCTATACCTATCCACGAATTGATCTGATAGCCTGCAAATCCCCCAAACTGAGACCCGACATAAGTTTTATCTGCCGAAAATGAAGTAAAATCACCGAATAAAAAGGGAGTAGCATACTCTGCCCCGAAGTACCAATGGGAATACGATTTGAGAGGTTCATCGGCCCCAACCGATGTTTTTGTCTGGGCAAAGCCGTTACAAAACAGCAGAGACAAGAAAAGGAAAAGAATGACTCTTTTACATTCTGTTTCCATACAACAACGAATTTTTAACATAAGCTCCAATTTAAGAATTATTGTTTGTTTTCAGTTTCTTGCGAAGTTCGCAAGGTGTAAGTCCATATTGTGACCTACAAAATTTATTAAAGTGTGAAGGAGACGAAAACCCGAAGTCATCGATAATCTGGCTAAACTCATCACCATATACGGTAATGCGATAAATAATCCGTTGTGATTTCCGATTGAGGAGCCAACGATAAACCGATACTCCGAATTGCTCTTTAAATTTAACCCGGAAATTGGTGACCCCGTATCCTAACAGACTGGCCAACTCGCCTACATTTTTTGCACTGAGATAGTTTTCCAGTATCTGTTCTTTGAATTTGGATGACTGTTCCGTCAAAGAGCTGAATAAAATTGCAAGTTCCTGCTCATTATAAACAGAATTCAGAATATAAAACAGTTCCTGCCGTTTCGTTATATACAAGGAGACATCATCTAATTTCATCTCCAGATACAGCACCAGAAGCTGTAGAAAAGAGTTCAATGGCTCCGCGAATCTGAGTCCTGTACCTTTCAGAGCAGACTTGTCCTGAAAGGAAGCATAAGGCCTAAATGTCAACAAATCATGTACAATTAAATCGCCGAATGCAAACAGAATGACCTGTGTATCTGAAAGCATCTCACAAACATGATCATTTTCTTTATCCCAAAAGAAGATATGCCGCTCGTCAATAATAGCTAATTCTTTCTCACCAGAAAAAACTTTCATAGTGCCACTCATGATAAAAATTAAAACATTGCTATCCATTTTCGGCAAATGGCTTCCTTGCACAATGGTTAAAAATCTAAATCCTGTTTGAAAGACCTGATTTTGCAGTAAATCAGAAGATAAATTGTCCAGTAAGGTTTTCATAGGTTTATGTATGTTGTAAAAAAACAAAAGACACACTAATATCTTATTAATAAATAATACAAAGAAAACCCTTTGACAACTCAATCCGTTTATACATTTTATTTATTTTGTTATATATAATAACGAAATAAAATACTTTTTTTCATTTAAGTAAAATTGAGACATGGCATTCCTTATTTTCATAAAATCACCGCCTATCAGCCAACAGGTATTAATTTCTACTACGAAAGAATAAACTCTATACCAGTCCACAAATCTCTGACGATTAATTCGTATCTTTGTCCCCACGGAAAATCCGAATTTTATTAATAACATTATAAAGAACAGATGGAAACAGCAGAAAACAAGTACATCACTGTAGCTTACAAACTGTATACGACAGAAGATGGCAAAAAAGATTTAGTAGAAGAAGCAACAGCCGAACATCCCTTTCAGTTCATTTCTGGTTTGGGTACTACGCTTGAAGCTTTTGAATCACAAATAGTAAACCTCAATAAAGGAGACAAATTTGAATTCACCATTCCTTTTGCCGAAGCTTATGGTGAATATGATGAGGAGCATGTAATTGATCTTCCGAAAAATATCTTTGAGATTGACGGTAAATTCGATAACGAACATATCTATCCGGGAAATATCATCCCTCTGATGAATTCAGAAGGCCAGCGCCTGAACGGCAGCGTAGTTGAGGTGAAAGCCGACACTGTGGTAATGGATATGAACCATCCGTTGGCAGGCGAAGATTTGACTTTCGCGGGTGAAGTTGTTGAAAGCCGTCCGGCTACAAACGAAGAAATCCAGGAAATGGTTAAAATGATGACCGGTGAAGGTGGTTGCAGCTGCGGAAGCTGTGGTGACGGTTGCGGCGACGACTGTGGAGACAGCTGTGGTTGCGGACATTGCCATTAATTGAGCGATTATCTATAAAATAAAAAACGGTGAACGTACCCATGCAGTATATTCACCGTTTTATTATATCGTAATGTATATAGTACGTCTATTTTATGATCTCTATCAAAAAAGAGTCTTCACTATACTCTTTACCATTCAAATAGAGCTTCTTATGTATCGTAGGATCCTGTTTCTTCCACGTGATGTATAAGTCAAATTTCACCACGTCTTTTGTCCCGTCTCCCCAATGGATCGTAAAAGTCTCTCCCTTATATTGATGTTCCGGAGAAAACTCACCAAAAGAAAGAACACGCTTTTTCTCTTTACCCAATAGCTCTTTTCTTAATCCTAAAGAGCGGGGCATATTAAACCGCGTATCCACAGAGTTTTCCAGCGGAAAGGTCTTACCTTCGTATTCCACCGTAATTTCATTAGCCAATAAATTTGATGAAACCTGCGGGTCCAACAGGTTAGCCCCGGCAGCATCCTTCACCGAAAAATAAATATTATAGTTGATGAAATCCCAGATATAATCCCCCGGGCCGTCCTCTTTCTCTTCTTCTCCATAACAACCGGTTGCCAGAAGCGGAAGCAATAGAAGCAACCATACAAAGTAATTTTTCATATATTCAGCATTAATAGTTCGTCATTCCGTCAAAGTTCTTTATATCAAGAAAATGAAAAAAATTGCCTTTTACTGCTTATCTTCTGATTTTTAACACATTGTTTAACATTAACACCCTTTATGAGTCATAATGTCAAGCACCACTTTATCCGTTTCGTTCATCCCTTGAGAACCAATCCGCGTCAAATTGCGGATACTCTGATCAACATCTTCATCGATAATTCCTTCTACCGAAGTTACACAGCGATTCTCCATAGCCATTACAGCAGACAACACAGCTGTTGACACTCCCGTCGTCACCTTCAAGGCACAGCTCGGTTTAGCACCGTCACATATCATTCCGGTCAGGTTGGCTATCATGTTTTGAACAGCAAAAGCCACTTGCTCATAACTGCCTCCCATCAACCAGGTGATTCCGCAACTGGAGCCGGTAGCAGCTACCACACAACCGCAAAGTGCAGAAAGACGTCCCAGACTTTGCTTAATATAAATCACAGTCAAATGACTCATCATCAAAGCACGGATCAGTTCCTCTTCCGATTTTTCGTTTTCTTCGGCATAAACCACTACAGGCAATGTAGCGGAAATACCTTGATTACCACTGCCCGAATTACTCATAACAGGAATCATCGCTCCTGCCATGCGTGCATCACAAGCAGCCGATGTATACGAAAGAATATGTGAAAACACACTGTCGCCCATAATCTTATGTTCATAGGTTCCGCGAAGCATCTTGCCCAATGCGTGACCATAATCTCCCTGAAAAGACTGTTCGGCAGCTTTCTTGTTAAGTCTTGCCGTTTCAAGAATAAAACGGATTTCATCCAGCGGAGCAGTCAGTGCAAAGTCATACACTTTCCGCAGAGTAAGTTCCAGCCCTTCTTCTTCCTCTTCCTCACCGGAAACTTGCTGTTTATTTAATAGTATTTCATCTCCTTTGGCTACATAAACAAATGTAGTATGTCCTCCGGAAATAATAGCTGTTGCCTGCTCTCCACCGGCTTCACACATCACCTCTATGTAAAGTTTCTCCGTAATGTTTTCCTTCAGCGAAATACAGATACGCTTTTCATCAATCAACTTCTTCCCTTCTTTCACGGCTTCCGGAGAACTGTCTTTCAACACTTCAAGTTGATAATCCGACTTCCCGATCAACGCCCCCAGAGCCACTGCAATAGGCAACCCAATCATCCCCGTACCGGGAATTCCCACTCCCATCGCATTCTTCAGGATGTTAGCACTCAATAATACTTTTATTTTTTCCGGTTTAGCTCCTAAGGTTTCTGTAGCCTTTGCCACACACAGCGCAACTGCAATCGGCTCTGTACATCCGATAGCCGGAATCACCTCCCGCTGCACTAAAGCAATTATCTGTTTTCTTTCTGACTCAGTCATCTATTCAAGGTTTATATTTTGCACAAAAGTAGGAAATATCCTCTTATAAACCATTCATTTAACTAAAGAATATCCCACGCGGACAAGTTAAGAGTTTTACAACCGGTTTACTGGTTATTTAAGAATTATCATGTATCTTTGTCTCTCAGTTACAAATACTTAATAAAAAAGAGCAATGAATAAAGGATTTACACTAAAAGCCCTCTTTCTGTTATGTTTTCTTTTCTCGCAAACAGCCAAAGGGCAATCCTTCACTCCCGGAAAAATATGGCCGGACAATCATCAGGTCCATATCAACGCACATGGTGGAGGTATTTTGTACGATAATGGAACCTACTATTGGTTTGGCGAACACAAAACAGAAGGTGAAACCGGCAACGTTGCCAATGTAGGAGTGCATTGCTATTCTTCCGATAACTTATATCATTGGAATGATTGTGGAATAGCATTGTCAGTGATCGAAAATGACTCCGAACATATCATTTCTAAAGGATGTATCCTTGAGCGTCCCAAAGTCATATACAACCCTCACACTAAAAAATATGTCATGTGGTTCCATCTCGAGCCCAAAGGGGCCGGATATTCGGGAGCTTTAAGCGGAATCGCCGTGAGTGACCGGGTGACAGGTCCTTACACCTTCTTAAAAGCCGTCCGCCCCAATGCAGGTTCATGGCCTGTCAACGTACTGCCGATCCATAAAACCGCCCGCAGACCTTCTATCGTAGAAGAACGTCAATGCACAGGTGGTAGTCTTCCTGCACATCCCGACAGCCTCAATATATTGGGACGCGATATGGAACGGGGACAGATGGCACGTGATATGAATCTGTTTGTCGATGATGACGGCAAAGCCTATCACATCTATTCTTCCGAAGAAAACAGCACCTTACATATTGCCGAACTTGATTCATCTTATACCGGCTATACAGGAAAGTACACCCGAATTTTTATCAACCGATTTATGGAGGCTCCCGCCATGTTTAAGAAGGATGGTAACTATTACCTTATCATGTCCGGATGCACCGGGTGGAGTCCTAATGCAGCACGGTCTGCAATAGCTTCCTCCATTTGGGGAGAATGGAAAGAATTAGGGAATCCCTGCGTAGGTCAGGATGCGGACCTGACTTTCCATTCGCAAAGTACTTATATTCTTCCGGTGCGGGGTAAGAAAGACCAATTTATATACATGGGCGACCGTTGGACACCCCAAAATGCAATAGACGGACGTTATATTTGGCTTCCAATTTATTTTGAAGGCGAAAAACCTGTTATCAAATGGAAAGATTCATGGACTTTAGACTAAAAACGCACCATTCTGAACATTATGACCGTTATAAAATGTTGTATTGTAGGGGTTCAAATGTATCTTTTCAAAAAAGAAACTTAACTTTGCAGCCAAGTTTACAAAAAATCAACTAAACTAAAAGGATTATTAATCAAAAACAGAATCGAATGAAATTAAAGAATCTGATAGCCTGTTTCTTTCTGGGCTTTATAATGGTTTCTTGCATACAAGACGAAGCACCTAATGCAGAAGCAGACATCATTGCATGCACTGTACCGGGTGATGTTCTCAATCGTGATCCCATCATCGAAAACAAGAAAGTTACATTAATTGTAAAAACAGGAACAGATATAACCGCATTAGCACCTAAGTTTACTTTGACTCCGGGAGCTTCTATTGTCCCTAATAGTGGAACTATACTTGATTTTACCACACCTCAATATTATGAAGTAACTTCTGAAGATGGAAAATGGAAGAAAAAATATGAAGTAGGAGTAACTTTCTCAGGTATTACTAACACAATGTATCACTTTGAGAATATTAAGTTCGACTCAGAGGGAAAATACCATATTTTCTACGAAACAGATGCACAAGGGAAAGAAACCATGACTTGGGCAAGTGGCAATGCCGGCTTTGCTTTTACCGGTGTAAAAGCAAAAGCAGAAGAATATCCAACAAGTCAAGCAAACAATGGCGTCGAAGGGAAATGCTTAAAACTAACAACTTGCGAAACAGGTTATTGGGGCTCGTTGCTTGGAATGCCAATTGCAGCGGGTAACCTATTCTTAGGTAGTTTTGAAGTAAAGCCTACCGATATTCTCCGTTCAACCAAATTCGGAACCCCTTTTTCAAATATTCCAACTTCAATTACCGGATATTATAAATATAAGGCAGGAAAGTCATTCCAAATAGATGGTAAACCTGTAGATAACAAAAAAGATATCTGTGATATTTATGCCGTATTTTATGAAACAGATGAAAAATTGTCTACACTTGACGGAACTAACGTATTGGCAGAAGATAATACTTATATCGTATCAGTAGCTCGGATTAAAGATGCAAAAGAAACTGATGAATGGATTAAGTTTGACCTACCATTTGAATATCGTACTGGTAAATCAATAGATATGGAGAAACTCAAAGCTGGAAAATATAATTTAGCTATCGTATTTTCTTCAAGTATACGCGGAGATCATTTCGAAGGTGCTCCAGGAAGTACACTTTACATTGATGAGGTTCTATTAAATTTCACTAACAAGTAAAAATGAAAAAATGAAAAAGTATATACTTATAGGCCTGCTCGCTTTTATCGGCACAATCAACACTTTAAAAGCCCAAGAAGAACGGAATCATGGTATTATTTGGTCTGCACTACATGGGCTTGAATATGAAATAAAAGCAGGTTTCAACGTTGGAGGTGCTTCACCACTCCCATTACCTGCAGAAATACGTGCACTCACAGGGTATAGCCCTACTATATGCTTAGCTATAGAAGGCAATACAACCAAATGGTTTGGTAAAGACTCTAAATGGGGAATGACTTTAGGATTACGTCTTGAAACTAAAGGTATGGAAGCCAAAGCACGTGTAAAGAATTACAGTATGGAAATTATAGGGGATGGCGGCGAACTTTTAGCAGGCTACTGGACAGGAAAAGTAAAAACTAAATATAGAGGTTCTTATTTCTCAATTCCAGTAACAGCCGCTTATAAACTTAGCCAACGTGTTAGAATTAATGCCGGTCCTTATGTTTCATTTATGACCAGTGGTGACTTCAATGGACATGTGCATGATGGATATCTACGCAAAGACACCCCCACTGGAGAAAAAGCAGAATTCGAAGGAGATAAAATTGCTCCTTATGACTTCTCTAAGGACCTAAGCAATTTTCAATGGGGGTTTCAAGCTGGTGCCGAATGGAAAGCATTCAAACATCTAAATGTATACGCAGATTTAGTCTGGGGATTAAATGATATCTTTAAAAAAGACTTCAAAACAATTACATTCAATATGTATCCCATATATCTAAATGTAGGATTTGGATATGCATTTTAATTAAAAAAGACATATTTCATTTTAGTAAGCTCGTATAAATCCTAATACCTTGGACTTTATACGAGTTTTTTATACAATAATATTCTAATACACTTCTTTGAAGACAAACTAACAACATACAGATAATATCACTTTTAAAAAAGAAGCATAACAATAGATTCCACTGAATTCCAACAACCCAAACAATTAACAAAAAAGTCCTAAGCATTAATACTACATAATAAAAAAGGAGGATGGTTAAACGAGGGCACTGAAAAAGTGATCTTTTTTAGCATCCAATCCTTTTTTTAGAAATTCTTGGAAAAAGTTGCATGTCGAATGATGCATTTCATTCACATACAACTTTTTCTTATATTAAGGGTAATAACTCCACAATTTGCTTTATACAAGCCGTGTTTGTCTTCCACGGGCATGGATTACACTTACTTTAACTGAGTTTGAGTATTCTCTTGAGATTTGCTGCAAAAATAGCCATTGCTCCTTGCATTTTCATACATGACAGTCCGTAGGACTGCGCCCTGTCATATCCATATACCTGTTTCAGTTCCGCATTTTTAGCTTCAATCTTATAACGCTCGGCAGCCTTCTCTTTGAACCGTTCGGTTTGTTGAAACTCTATCTGTTGTTGCTGCTCATCGGTTTTTATGGGTACAGAATAGGTTTTAGATTTAGCTCCCGGCTTATAACATCCCTCCCGTTTTGAGCAGCATTGACACTTATGTACATCAAAATAATAAGTATACGCCTGATTCCATGCTCCATTCTTTCTCCCTTGTTTTGCCCTACGTATAGCTATATGGCCGGCAGGGCAAACAAACATGCCGGCATCCTTATTGTAATCAAACTTGCCTTCCTCCTTTCTGAAACCTTGGCTGATACTGGGATTCAATTTAGCTACCAACTCAAAGTGTTCATCACGAGATTTCTCCAGATTATCCTTTCCCGAATAAGCTGAATCACCAATCACTGTTTGTACATCGATACCATTCTTCCGGCTTTGTTCAATCAACGCGGGCAGCTGGGGACCGTCTCCCTTTTCACCCGAAGTTATGACAGCCGCTGTTATGATACGCTCCTCGGTCATTCCGATATGCGTCTTATACCCAAAGAAAGAACTTTCTTCCGATTTGTGCCCGATACGTGCATCCTCATCTTCAGAAACAGTGTAATGGTCGCTGATATCATCCAATGTCTCTTTTAAGAGGTTCAGTTTTTCCTTTATTTGGGGAATGCAGACGAAGGTTTCCTGTTCTTTTAATGTATCAATCAGTGTTTGCGTATAAGTCAGTTCATGTTCCAGAACGTCGTCAGGAAACGAGCTCATTATAAACAAAGGAAAAGTCTATCAGCGAGTTGATACGTCGAAGCAGGTTATCCTGAGGGATGATCAAATCATAAAGACTTGAATAATCACTAAAAGCCAAACGTTCTTGGGGTGCTAACATGGCGGTATTCTTTTGGTGACTCGAAGATACAAAAAAACGGTATAAATCCGGATTTTCTTGGATTTATACCGCCATTTTTTTATAGAAGGGAGGCAGGAGGACTTTTTCAGTGCCCTCGCCCGGAAAGCATCCTCCTTTTATCTATACAATTTATTTAGTTCCAACAAAAGTAACCTCTATTTTTTGAAGAACAGCTGAAATAGCCAAAGAGATATTACAGTTACTATCACTAACCTTTGAACCATCATCGAATTTCGCAGATAATCTCAAAAAGCCATATTTAATTGTTTTCAAAGTCAAATTTCCAGTAGCATCTTTTGAGGCCGTAATAACAACATCCGCTTTAGGATAACCAGAATAAGAAAAATCAGGAATTGTTAATGTCACAATATCACTTTCTGTCACAATTACATTCTGACCATCCTTCACAGTTGGGGTACCACCATCAACCGAAATCGTCAATCTACCAGTATAAGTACCAGCAGCATTTGCTGCAAACACACTTATCGTACAAAGTAACATTAATAAGGTAAATATCTTTTTCATTATTTATTGTTTTAACATTATATACTACAAACAATTTATTTAGCTAATAAATCCAACCCCAGATCAAAACCTGTTGTAGATGGCCAGTTCTGTGGTAATCCAATTAAAAGAATTATAGCCGCAGCTGCATCCTCTGGAATTATTTTTGCATCCATCATGATCTTCCACAACTTAAATAAATCTGATCCAGCACCAAAATCAGAAGAGTCAGCAGACATTTCTTTATCAACCATAATTGGGTCAAAAGCTGTTTTATCAAGATAAATATAAGTATGCCCCTTATCTGTGGTTTTTACATTCAAAGGTACACCATTATTCACCCAACTCAGCAACATTTCAAATGTCTCATCACTAATAGAACTCATATCAACCTTCAACATTGTACCTATTAGTTTCTTAACAGTAGCAGCATCACCATTTAAAATTTCAGAAATTATCGGAGCAAGCGATTCTGCATTACTACCCATTGCCTGAGAAATAATGGCAGGAACATTTAATTTCAAATACAGTTTATCATCTTTAGGAAACCAATAAGCTAAATTTTTAGGAGACTGCTGCCATCCATCAGTAGGAATTAATTTATTTAAAACATCAACTCCTGGTGCTCCACCACCAAAAATTAATCCCATTGCCCAACTTGGTTCAAAAGTTATAGAACCTGAAGAATATTTTGCAGAAATATTACCATCAGCTTCAAGAGTTACAGACTGCAAAACTTGAGGCAAAATTAGTCCACCAATAGTTCTGAGCACCGCAGGGAAGAAAGTAGAATAATATGCATCCTCAACCTCCCAGTTAGAATATAAAGAACTTGTTAATACAGAGTTAGGCATAGGTGTACCATCTACATCTAAGGTACCAAGAGTGTATTCTCCCAAAGTATATGTCTTAGCCCATCCTTTAGGATCATTCATTGTCACTTTCAAGTTCAAAGTCAACACTTTATCTTTGCGATAACCAGTATATTCTATAGTAGAACTATTTGTTTTGGTGCTTCCACTGAATCCTCCATTTGCTACTTGAACGCCAGTCAATGTAGTTTCTGTTTCTCCTGGGATAACGTCCTTCAAAAGGATACTTACATTATCACCATCTGTGGCATCAAACACTACTTCTTTACCTGTCAGTGCAGTTTCTCCATAAGTCAAAACTAAAGTTTCACCTTTGTAGGTTCCGATATAAAGACCGGCACCTGTTGCACTAACATTCAAGGTAACCTTACCTTCAGGTGTAATTGTACCATCAACTGTAACCTTTAACAATGGAGTCGGTTTAGCCGTTTCTCTTGTTACAGGTTTAGTCATAATATCTTTCGTCCCATTGAATTTGAAAGAGCCGTCAGCTTGTTTTTCCATTGCAACATCAACAGTTACATCACTATAACCATCAATCACATTTTTAAAACCTACTGTTGCAGACTGAAGACTTGTAGCTTCAAAGTTTACAGTTCCCGTGGTACTTGCTCCATTCAACTGGAAATCTACATTTTCTGCCTTAATTTCACCTTTAGGAAGTTCTTGCCAACTGTTATCATCATCGTCACTACAAGCAGTGAACAAGCTCACTGAACAAATCAGTGCGAAGAGATACAATAAATTTTTCTTCATAAATTAATCACGTTTAGTTAGTAATTTTTAATCTTTATTCTAAAACGGAGCAAAGTAACTGCTTTATTTCCATCCAAACAAGGTCTATCTTACGTATTTTATGTTCTAAATTTAAGATTAAGTTGCTTATTGGCCGAAATCGTATCATAAAAAATTCAATCTATGATTCTAATCCATCAGATATAACATCTCTCAATCATCATCTTTAATAATATAATGGCAGAATAGTTTTCTTATGCTAATTACTTATATTACACTGGTTATAAAAAGACAAGGGTAAGAGTTCCTTTCTATCAAAAAAGATCTCTTACTCCCTTTCAGCCTTTATACATAATAATATAATCGTATATATACGTTCTAAGTTGCCACTACCGACTATCCTATTTTTTAAGAATCAATATAATTCGTCCAATACTTTCACCCGAAATGCAGGATATACGGGAACAGTATGCTCTTTTTTCATAATCTCACCAATCTTTTTGACGATTTCAGGATGCTTAGGGGCAACATCCCTCTGTTCATAAGAATCTGCTTCCAGATCGTATAGCTCGATCTTCATATTTCCTCTTTTCAGTCCATTACGCAATCCTTTCCATTTGCCCATACGTACAGCCTGTTGTCCTTCTATGTCCATAAACTCCCAATAGAGATAAGAATGCTTCATTTGATCTCCACTCTCCATTAAAGTCGGATAAAAACTGATTCCATCGGTCTCTGTGGCCGGATTCACACCTGCCAGTTCACATATCGTTGAGTAAAAATCATAAGATGTACATGGTAATGTAGTGTGTGCTCCTGCCCGGATATGTCCTTTCCATGTTACAATCAACGGTACACGGATTCCTCCTTCACGCAAAAAGCACTTTCCCCATCCATATTCCGAACGGAAAGGACCTCCACTCCGGAACCAGGGCGAATCGACTCCACCATTAAAGGTCGGGCCATTATCACTTGAAATGATAATGACCGTATTTTCATACAATCCCTTCTTCTTTAAAAAATCTACAATCTCACCTACCTTCTCATCGATGTAAGTCACCATTGCCGCATATCCGGCATGTGGATAACGTGCCGGAAAGTAATCGGCCTGTCCTAAATAAGGAGACTCGTCACCAAATTTCCTGACATAATGATCAATCAAACGTTGAGGAGCCTGAATTGGAACATGTGGCAAAGGAGTAGCGTAGTAAAGAAAAAAGGGTTGTGTTTTGTTCTCCTCCATAAAACGCAATGCTTCTTCCTGAATTTTATCGGGCGAATAAACATGTGAGATTAACTTATCATAGCTGCTCAAGTTCAAAGGATCGGCTCCGAGGGCAAGTTTGGTATGCGGTATCACCGTATCATTTGCCAGATACTCCCTCTGTTCATTCCGATACAAATGTAATGGAAAGTAAGTGTGTGCCTGACGCTGACAATTATAACCATAGAAGAAGTCAAAACCATGATTCAAAGGCAGGCTTTCAGTACCCGGAGCACCCAATCCCCACTTTCCTACTATCCCTGTACGATATCCTCCTTCCTTCAAAATTGACACAAATGTTTTCGTACCGGATGGCAATCCGCGTTGGCCTTCTAAGGTTGAATCGCGCTCAGCCGCAAGAAAATCCCATACTCTACCACGTTCCGGAGCTTCATCATTCCCCCTGATGCCACAATGACCACTGTGTTTTCCTGTCAAAAGAACACAACGGGCAGCAGCCGAAACCGGAGATCCGGTATAATAATTACTGAATACCATTCCTTCGGTAGCCAAACGGTCTATATGGGGAGTTTCGATCCGCTTCTGTCCGAAACATCCCAGATCTCCATAACCCAAATCATCCGCAAGCACAAAAATAATATTGGGACGGACAGAATCGGTAACCTTATCCCCCGCATACACCATCTGGAGTCCTGCTGTTTGTACCAACAATGCAGAACATACAAATCTAATATTCATAAAAATTCAATATATGATAACCCGGCACTACTTTTCCAACGATGACACTTTAAAAGTAGTCAATACAAAACCGTGATCGGAAGGATAAAAGAATTTTTCTCCCATAAACTCCAGAGGTTTAGTCAGCTCCTGGTTATAAGATTCAGACGTTACCGCACGAATAGTCTTACCTTGATAATAGATAAAATCAATACGGTCGGACCGGACAGGCTTATCTTCATTATCGTAGATCCAGGTAGCTCCTATATTCCTTTCGGGTTGGGGATGAATTTCACGGAAGCTGTCCTTGAAACCTGCGTTTTGCATCTCTTTAGAAACAGTCCATCCCACAACGGCACCACCATGGCTATACATATCTTTCGTGGTATCTGTCCAGTCAAGATGGGAATGTACATTGAAATCTCCACCCATAATCATAGGAATACTGTCAGTCTGACG
>ENA-OPAG01000496-OPAG01000496.1-human-gut-metagenome-genome-assembly--contig:-NODE-496-length-23558-cov-2.979279_pt1 | contig 23558 bp, 19 predicted proteins | sample MGYA00241053_ERZ501422 | MGnify/ENA primary metagenome ERZ501422 (study PRJEB25962, sample SAMEA2042619) | human gut metagenome | biome: human gut; feature: human-associated habitat; material: faeces... | reverse complement strand
CCGTATTTTTGCACAAAACTTTTGGTAATATGATACAATCCATGACGGGATATGGCAAAGCAACTGCCGAACTTCCCGATAAGAAGATTAATGTAGAGATAAAATCGCTCAATAGTAAAGCGATGGATTTGTCGGCACGAATCGCACCGGCATACCGTGAAAAAGAGATGGAACTCCGCAATGAAATTGCACGTGTGCTGGAACGTGGAAAAGTTGACTTCAGCCTCTGGGTGGAAAAGAAAGAGTGCGCAGAAGCCGCCACTCCCATCAACCAGGTATTGGTAGAAGGATATTATAACCAAATCAAAGCTATCTCCGAAAACCTCCACATTGCAGTACCCACTGACTGGTTTCAGACTCTGCTCCGCATGCCGGACGTGATGACACGTACCGAAACACAGGAGTTAAGCGAGGAAGAATGGGGAATAGTATATGCAACCGTCAAGGAAGCTGTTTCACATTTAGTAGATTTCCGTAAGCAGGAGGGTGCCGCCCTTGAAAAGAAGTTCCGTGAAAAGATTGAAAACATTCATCGTTTACTTGAATCGGTAACACCTTATGAAAAAGAACGGGTGGATAAAGTTAAAGAACGAATCACAGATGCGCTGGAAAAAACACTGAGCGTAGATTATGATAAAAACCGTCTTGAACAGGAACTGATTTACTACATTGAGAAACTCGACATCAATGAAGAGAAACAACGCTTGAGCAACCACCTGAAATATTTCATCAGTACCCTTGAAAACGGTAGCGGACAAGGTAAAAAGCTGGGATTTATCGCTCAGGAAATGGGACGTGAAATCAATACGCTCGGCAGCAAATCGAATCATGCTGAAATGCAAAAGATTGTGGTACAGATGAAAGATGAGCTGGAACAGATCAAAGAACAAGTGCTGAATGTGATGTAACAACGACAGATTATGAATTTAACCGAAAGAATAACTACCCCACCTCAAAAGGGTGAAGCCAAAGTCATCATCTTTTCTGCTCCTTCCGGATCGGGCAAGTCGACAATTATAAACTATTTGTTGGGCCAGCAGCTGAATCTTGCATTCTCCATTTCAGCTACCAGCCGTCCGCCACGAGGAAATGAAAAGCATGGAGTAGAATATTTTTTCCTCACTCCCGACGAATTCCGCCAACGCATTGCAAACAATGAATTTCTGGAATACGAGGAAGTTTATACCGATCGATTTTACGGAACTTTAAAAGAACAGGTAGAGAAACAGCTTGCTGCCGGCCAGAACGTAGTGTTCGATGTAGATGTGGTGGGCGGTTGTAACATAAAAAAATTCTATGGTGACCGTGCACTTTCACTTTTTATCCAGCCCCCTTGTATCGAGGAGTTACGTCGCCGCCTGATCGAGCGTGGCACAGATGCTCCCGAGGTCATTGAGAGTAGAATAGCCAAAGCCGAATATGAACTAAGTTTCGCTCCGAAATTTGACAAAGTAATCATCAATGATGACCTGGCAACAGCCAAGGCACAGGCATTAAAAGTGATTAAAGAGTTTCTGGGTATCGATGCGGAATAAGATCTGTGTTCTCTTATTTGTGATTATAGCATATGGAAAAAACTAAAACCGGAATCTTCAGCGGCTCTTTCAACCCGATACACATCGGACACTTGGCACTTGCCAACTATCTGTGCGAGTTTGAAGGGCTGGATGAAGTTTGGTTTATGGTCACTCCGCACAGCCCCTTCAAAAAGCAGGCAGATTTATGGTCTGACGAGCTGCGCCTGCAACTGGTACAGCTCGCTATTGAAGGATATCCACGATTCCGTGCATCCGATTTTGAATTTCATTTACCTCGTCCCTCCTATACTGTCTACACACTCAACCGTCTGAAAGAAGTATATCCCGAAAGGGAATTCCAACTGATTATAGGCTCTGACAACTGGAAAGTATTTGACCAATGGTTCGAATCGGAACGTATTGTCTCAGAAAATAAAATACTCGTTTATCCTCGTCCCGGTTTTCCGGTAGATGCCTCACAACTACCCCCGAACGTACACTTAGCGCATTCTCCGATATTCGAAATCAGTTCCACCTTTATCCGTCAAGCTCTGGCTGCCGGAAAAGATGTGCGCTATTTCCTTCACCCGGCTGTGTACACGAAAATCAAAGCTATTCATTCCGCAAACGATGCAATGTAATCATCACAATTTCGGCCGGTGCTCCAATGCGGATATTCTTGTTTGAAGTACCGATCCCATTGGTTACAATCATCGGAATTTTAGCTGAATTATATTTCAACCCTGTCAGGAACCGACTGCCATAATGCGAAGGAATGATGGGAGCATAGCCAAAAATACGTACCTGCCCTCCATGCGTGTGTCCGGCCAGCACCAGATCAGAATTAGCGACAGACACATCTTCGGCATAATCAGGAGTGTGTACCAACAGAATCACAAAATCGGCCGGAGAGAGGGACAGAGTAGGAGAAACACCGTTATTGGCAAGATCAAACGGGTTACGTACACCGGCCAGAATAATCTGCTCACCATTGCGCCTCAACGTGTCAAGCTGATGTTCAAGAGGGCGCATGCCATAACGTTTCATTTCACGGATAATTTCATCATGACAACGTTCATAGTCGTTATTTCCCATCACACCATAAGTACCCAACGGCGTTTTCACTTTAGCCAATGCCGCAAAAAGTTCGGGTACAAACTGACACCCTTCCTGATAATCACCTCCCATCAACAATACATCGGCATGCTGTGCGTTAAGCAAACGTACCAGACTCTCCAGCCCTTTCTCCTTGAAAAGGCTTTTATAATGCAAGTCCGAAATAAAGGCAATACGGAAACCATCAAAGGCTTCAGGAACATCACGATGGGTGAACTCGTATCTTTTCACCCGGTCGATCCCCGGATACACAGAAGATACACTGACAGCAGAACTGGTGATATTTGTTCCCCGGGCTACAACAGGCGGAATCGAACGCGTTATCCCGGAAGAGGCAACCTGCCCCTTTTCCGCTGCTTTCCGTCTGGCAGAAAGTTTTTTGAGTCCGGAAGTATCAGGAGCGAACAACCGGGCCACTACATCGGAACTGTCCGGACGAATGGAATCGGTATTCAATACCGGACGAGCAATCGGAGAAACCAGGTTTTTCTTTGATTTACAGGACGAAAGCAGCAATAAAAGTACCGCCAATAAGTATATTGTTTTCTTCATATTCTCTAATATCAGGAGCGCAAAGATAGGCAAAAAAGCAAAAATATACATTTTTTTGCCCTATCTTTGTTCTCTTGAAACGAATTATATAGAAAAAGAGAATGGAAGAAGTAAGACGGAACTCGTTACAGGCATGGATACTTGCTGCCCGTCCCAAAACATTGGCAGGTGCCATTACCCCGGTAATGATTGGTTGTGCATTGGCTTATGCCGACGGAAAATTCAGTTGGATACCGGCATTAATCTGTTGTTTGTTTGCCGGCTTAATGCAGATTGCCGCCAATTTTATCAACGACTTATTTGATTTTCTGAAAGGCACCGACCGGGAAGACCGCCTCGGTCCGGAACGTGCTTGTGCACAAGGCTGGATTTCGGCGAACGCCATGAAGAAGGGCATATTCATAACAGTAGCCCTCGCCTGCCTGATTGGTTGTAGCCTCCTATTATATGGCGGCTGGGAATTGATCCTTGTAGGTGCGCTATGTGTCTTATTTGCTTTCCTGTATACCACAGGTCCTTACCCGTTATCCTACAAAGGATGGGGAGACGTATTAGTCATCGTGTTTTTTGGTTTTGTCCCGGTAGGAGGTACTTATTATGTACAGGCCCTCAACTGGACACCGGACGTTACGGTTGCTTCATTGGTGTGCGGACTGATTGTAGATACATTACTGGTAGTTAATAATTACAGGGACCGGGATGCCGACCGGAAAAGCGGGAAAAAGACGGTTGTAGTTCGTTTCGGTGAACCTTTCGGAAGATATTTCTATCTGTTGCTCGGCATCATAGCCGCCTGGCTCTGTTTCTGGTTTTTATTCAGCGGACATTTATATGCGACTCTCCTGCCTCAGTTTTACCTGTTTTTTCATATCCGGACCTGGAGAAAGATGGTACAGATACACAGCGGTAAAAAGCTAAACAGCATATTGGGCGAAACTTCGCGAAATATGCTGCTTATGGGGATCCTACTATCAATAGGACTGATTATAAACGGTTAACGTTTGCTATACATCCGTTCGTAATATTTCTGATAATCACCGCTGGTAACTTCTTCTACCCATTCCTGATTATTCAGATACCATTCAATTGTTTTCACAATGCCCACCTCGAATTTCGTTTCGGGATACCATCCCAAGGCATTGGTGATTTTCGTCGGATCAATGGCATAGCGCTGGTCATGACCCAGACGGTCCTTGACAAACGTAATCAAGTCTTCATTGATCCAGTCAACCGAGATTTCACCATTGGCATTCTTTTCTTTCTTCTTCAATACTTCACGATATTCGGGATGTTCCGACATCAGGCGGTGAATCGTTGCAATGGTCAACTTCACTATCTCAAGATTTGTTTTTTCGTTATGTCCACCCACATTGTACACTTCACCTTCCAGTCCTTCACGAACTACCAAATCGATAGCCTTGCAATGATCTTCTACGTACAGCCAGTCGCGCACATTGCTGCCATCACCGTACACCGGAAGTTTCTTGCCCTCAAGAATATTCTTGATAATAAGCGGAATCAATTTCTCCGGGAAATGATAAGGACCGTAATTATTTGAACAGCGGGTGATGGTCACCGGCATCTTATACGTATCATGATAAGCCATAACCACCATATCGGCACTGGTCTTCGATGCACTGTAAGGGCTATGCGGACAGAGTGGAGTTGTTTCATGGAAATACCCCTCAGCCCCCAGCGAACCGTAAACTTCGTCGGTGGATACCTGATGATAGCGTACTCCTTTACGCCAGGTAGGATACCCGTATTCATCCTTACCGGTCACCCATGCACGACGTGCCGCATCCAACAGGTTTTGTGTTCCCAAAATATTGGTCATCAGGAACAGTTGAGGATTCTCAATGCTACGGTCTACATGACTTTCGGCAGCAAAGTTAACTACATAGTCAAATTTATACTCACCAAAAAGACGGTCAGCCAGTTCACGATCACAAATATCACCTTTTACAAAAAAGCAACGTTCGTTATCAATGTCGTTTGCAATTGTTCCGAGATTTCCGGCATAAGTCAGTGCATCGAGCACCACCACTTTGATATCGCTGTGTTTAGCCAGAATATACTTCAGATAATTGGCACCGATAAATCCGGCAGCACCGGTTACAAGATAAGTTTTCATATTCTTTATGATTGATTTATTAATTTGCTAAGTCTATCAGATATTTACCGTATTCGGTTTTTCCCAACTTCTCGCCCAGAGCTTTCAGTTGGGATGAAGAAATCCATCCGTTACGCCAAGCTATTTCTTCAATACAGCTCACATAAAACCCCTGGCGGTTCTGAATAGTGGCTACAAAGTTGGATGCCTCAAGCAGGCTGTTGCAGTTTCCCGTATCCAACCAGGCAAAACCGCGCCCGAAAAGTTCCACTTTCAGCGTTCCCTCACCGAGATATAATTTATTCAAATCAGTTATTTCATATTCCCCCCGAACAGAAGGCTCCAGAGCAAGTGCTTTTTCCGTCACCGTGGCATCATAAAAGTAAAGTCCAGGTACCGCATAGTTACTTTTAGGTACAGCCGGCTTTTCCTCTAACGAAATCACCTTTCCACTTTCATCGAACTCCACTACTCCGTAAGCACGAGGATCTTTCACATAATATCCAAAGATACAAGCTCCCTTCTCAAGAGTAGCCGCCCGGCGAAGCATGGCTGAGAAACCCTGCCCATAAAACAAATTATCTCCCAATATCAGGCAACCCGGTTCGCCATCCAGAAAGTCAGCTCCCAATACAAAAGCCTGAGCAAGTCCATTCGGCTGTTCTTGCACCCGATATGAAAAGAACATTCCAAACTCCTCACCGGTACCCAGAAGTTCACGGAACAACGGCAGGTCACGGGGAGTAGAGATAACCAGCACTTCCCGTATTCCGGCCAACATCAATGTAGAAAGCGGATAGTATATCATCGGCTTGTCATACACCGGCATCATTTGCTTCGATATGGCTTTTGACAGCGGATAGAGTCGGGTGGCACTGCCACCGGCAAGAATAATTCCTTTCATATTTTGAACATTATGAGTTACGGGCTACAGGTTACATACTGTAATAAACAATACATAAGTATCTCGCACAGTTACTTGTAATTTGTAGCACATTGCTTATGGCTTACATCTCTCAAACCTGTGACAAAGAACGGAAAGAAATCTGACGTGACAAAATAAAAATACAAATTTATTAACCGGCCAGTTCAATCACTTCCAAATCCTTGAACACACCATTATCTATGGCAAAACGGACCATTGTACGTACTTTATGAAATCCGGACATTCCCGCAGCACCGGGATTGATATGAAGCATGTCCAGTGTCTTATCATATTTTACCTTTAATATATGCGAGTGTCCGCTGATAAACAACTTAGGTGGATGCACCAATAAGCTTCCCTTGACAGACGGATCATAATTTCCAGGATATCCCCCGATGTGCTTCATCAGCACTTCGGCACCGTCCACCGTAAAACGATTCACCTGAGGAAACATCCGGCGAATTTCCTGCCCGTCAATATTACCATACACAGCACGGAAAGGGCGGAAAGCCGCCAATTTCTGCGCTACCTCCACTGAACCAATATCTCCGGCATGCCAGATTTCATCGCAAGTTTCAAAATATTGCAAGTATTTTTCGTCCCACCAGCCGTGTGTGTCGGACAATAAGCCAACTTTTGTCATACTTTCTTTGTTTATCTCTGCAAAGGTAACTATATTTGGGCAAACCTTATATGCAAATGGGAAACAAATACCAATACTTTAAGAGAGATATCAGTTGGCTGTCATTCAACTACCGGGTACTTCTGGAAGCTGATAACGATCGATTGCCACTCTACGAACGTATCAATTTTATCTCTATTTATTCTTCCAACCTGGAAGAATTTTATAAAATCAGAGTAGCCGACCACAAAGCTGTTGCCTCCGGCGTAACAGAAGGGTCAGAAGAATCCCAGCAGTCAGCCAAGGTTTTGCTGGAAGAAATCAACAGGGAAGTGAACCGGCAACTGGAAGACCGTATCCACATTTATGAAAAGAAGATTATACCTGCATTACGCAAAAACCATGTCATCTTTTACCAAAGCCGTAACGTTGAGCCTTTTCACCAGCAGTTCGTAAAAGACTTTTTCCGCGAAGAGATATTTCCCTACTTGCAACCGGTACCGGTATCCAAAGACAAAGTGATCTCTTTTCTACGCGACAACCGGCTCTATCTGGCTGTCCGCCTGTTTCTGAAAGGCACAAAGAAAGAAGATGCCAACCATTTGCAATACTTTGTAATGAAACTGCCATATAGTAAAGTGCCCCGTTTCATCGAACTGCCCAAACATGGGAAATATTATTACCTGATGTTTATCGAAGATATCATCAAAGCCAATATCGGTGTCATCTTCCCGGGCTACGAAGTGGACTGTAGTTATTGCATCAAGATATCGAGAGATGCCGACATCATGATAGACGATACCATCAGCAGCGTCGATTTGGTGGAGCAAGTAAAGAAAAAGATTAAAAAACGCAAGATAGGTGCCGTATGCCGTTTTGTATATGACCGTGCCATGCCTGACGATTTTCTGGACTTTCTGGTAGATGCCTTCCGAATCCAACGTGAAGAGTTGGTACCGGGAGACAAACATCTGAATCTGGAAGACCTGCGCCATCTGCCCAATCCCAGCCATTCTATTCCCCGGATGGAGAAACCTGTACCGATGAAACTGAACCGGCTGAATGATAAGGAGTCTATTTTCAGTTACGTAGAAAAGAAAGATCTGTTATTATACTACCCTTACCACTCTTTCGACCATTTCATTCATTTCCTTTACGAAGCCGTGCACGATCCCGAGACCCGGGAGATCATGGTGACGCAATATCGGGTAGCGGAAAATTCGGCTGTCATCAATACCTTGATTGCCGCGGCACAGAATGGCAAGAAAGTAACGGTATTTGTAGAACTCAAAGCCCGCTTTGATGAAGAAAATAATCTTGCCACTGCCGAAATGATGAAAGCTGCCGGCATCAATATCATATATAGTATACCGGGACTGAAAGTTCACGCCAAAGTGGCCCTTATACGTCGCCGTAGTTTCAACGGAGAAAAGATTCACAGCTATGCTTACATCAGTACCGGCAATTTCAACGAAAAGACAGCAACGCTATATGCGGACTGCGGATTATTCACCAGCAATCCGGTCATCGTACATGACCTTACCAACCTCTTCCGTACCTTGCGCGGTAAAGAAAATCCCAAGTTCACCCGGCTGCTCGTGGCCCGTTTCAATCTGATTCCCGAACTAAACCGATTGATCGATAAGGAGATCGAACTGGCCGAGAAAGGAAGAGGCGGCAGGATCATTCTGAAGATGAATGCCTTGCAGGACCCTATCATGATTGACCGACTCTATGAAGCGTCACAAAGGGGTGTAAAAATAGACCTGATTGTGCGGGGCATTTGTTGCCTGATCCCCGGACAGGAATACAGCCGTAACATACGTGTCACCCGTATTGTAGACAGTTTCCTGGAGCATGCCCGCATCTGGTATTTCGGTAACGCCGGACATCCCAAAGTATATCTGGGTTCACCCGACTGGATGCGCCGAAACTTGTACCGGCGAATAGAAGCCGTGGTGCCTGTCCTCGACAGTGAATTACGGGAAGAAATCGTCGACATGCTGCATATCCAGCTATCAGACAATCAAAAGGCCTGCTTCGTTGATGAAAAGCTGAATAACATATTCAAATTCAAAGCAAGTGCTGCACCGGTCAGGGCACAGTATACCTTTTATAATTACCTTAAAGAGAAGAATGAAACACAAATGTAACATGTATGACATCCCCCTGCAACCTCAAACTCCGTCCTTTGCAGGCGGAAATAACATACACACATTTATGGAGACAATTTATCTATGTATCATTATCTTCCTATTCGTGCTTGCCGTATTCGATTTGATGGTCGGCGTAAGTAACGATGCGGTAAATTTCCTGAATTCGGCTGTCGGAGCGAAGGCGGCATCTTTCAAAACAATATTGTTTATAGCCGGTGCTGGCATCTTCATCGGGGCCTCCTTATCAAACGGCATGATGGACATTGCAAGACACGGCATCTACCAACCGGAGCATTTCTACTTTGCCGAAATCATGTGCATCCTGCTTGCCGTAATGCTGACGGACGTCGTCCTGCTCGACGTTTTCAACTCAATGGGAATGCCTACCTCCACCACCGTTTCGATGGTATTCGAACTTCTCGGAGGTACTTTTGCCCTGGCACTGATTAAAGTGCACAACAGCGACACGCTGGGACTGGGAGATCTTATCAACACCGACAAAGCCCTGTCCGTCATCATGGCAATCTTTGTCTCAGTTGCCATTGCCTTCTTCTTTGGTATGCTTGTACAGTGGTTGGCACGTATGGTGTTTACATTCAATTATAAAAACAAGATGAAATACAGCATTGCCCTGTTCGGTGGCATTGCTTCCACTGCCATCATCTATTTCATGGTAATAAAAGGATTGAAGGACAGCTCGTTCATGACTTCTGAAAACAAGCAGTGGGTACAAGAAAATACAATGATGCTGGTAAGCTGTTTCTTCGTCATCTCTACCATCCTGATGCAGATATTACACTGGTTGAAAGTAAATGTATTCAAAGTAGTTGTCCTGCTGGGAACTTTTGCATTGGCATTGGCATTTGCGGGTAACGACCTTGTCAACTTCATCGGTGTACCTTTGGCTGGTTACTCTTCTTTTATGGATTACACAGCTAACGGAACCGCTGTAGGTCCTGATGGTTTCCTGATGACCTCACTGATGGGTTCAGCCAAAACACCGTGGTACTTCCTGATAGGTGCCGGAGCCATCATGGTATATGCCTTGTGCACCTCCAAAAAAGCACATGCAGTAATCAAGACTTCAGTAGACCTCTCCCGCCAGGATGAAGGAGAAGAGAACTTCGGAAGCACACCGATAGCACGTACCTTGGTACGCTTCAGCCTCACGCTTGCCAATGGCATTTCACGTATTACTCCCGAAAGCGCCAAACGCTGGATGGATACCCGCTTCCGCAAAGACGAAGCCATCATAGCCGACGGAGCGGCATTCGACCTGGTTCGTGCCTCTGTCAATCTGGTACTTGCCGGCCTTCTGATCGCCGTGGGTACTTCACTGAAACTCCCCCTCTCTACCACTTATGTTACTTTCATGGTGGCCATGGGTACTTCACTTGCCGACCGTGCCTGGGGACGTGATTCAGCCGTTTACCGCATCACAGGTGTACTAAGTGTCATTGGCGGATGGTTCATCACAGCCGGAGCCGCTTTCACCATCTGTTTCTTCGTTGCTATGATCATCCATTTCGGAGGCAGCATTGCCATCATCGCACTGATCGGACTGGCAGCATTCACATTGATCCGCAGCCAGTTGATATACAAGAAGAAAAAAGAAAAGGAAAAAGGCAATGAAACCCTGAAACAACTGATGCAAGCTACAAGTAGCCACGAAGCCTTGTCGTTGATGCGCAAACACACACGTGAAGAACTGGGCAAAGTATTGGAATATGCAGAACAAAACTTCGAACTGACCGTCACATCGTTCTTACACGAAAACCTCCGCGGACTACGCAGAGCAATGGGATCTACCAAATTCGAAAAACAACTGATCAAACAGATGAAACGCACCGGGACTGTAGCAATGTGCAAACTGGATAATAACACCGTACTTGAAAAAGGACTTTATTACTATCAGGGAAATGACTTTGCCAGTGAATTGGTATACAGTATCAGCCGTCTGTGCGAGCCCTGCCTTGAACATATCGACAATAACTTCAATCCGCTGGATGCCATCCAGAAAGGTGAATTCGGAGATGTAGCCGAGGACATCACCTATCTGATCCAGCAATGCCGCCAGAAGTTAGAAACCAACAATTACAATAACTTTGAGGAAGATTTGCGCCGTGCAAACGAACTGAACTCACAACTCTCACATCTGAAGCGCCAGGAGTTACAGCGTATCCAGAGCCAAACAGGCAGTATTAAAGTGAGCATGGTTTATCTGACCATGATTCAAGAAGCACAAAACGTAGTGACTTACACGATCAATCTAATGAAGGTAAGCCGTAAATTCCAAATGGAAACAGAAATCTGAAAACAAATATCCTCTTAAAATAAATAGGGCTGATTTCATTATTGAAGTCAGCCCTATTTATTTTAAGAGGATATAATCTTACCATTTAATCTCGGGGAAATAACTATTCAGGCAATTCCGGAGAGCACTTACCGTAATGGGCTTTACCAGCACCTCGGTTGCACCGGCCTCGATGGCATTATCCCGGTCCGAACTGAAGGCATAAGCAGTCTGCATGATGATAGGCAGGGTAGCTCCTTGTTGACGAATGATCCGGGTTGCTTCCAGTCCATTCATAATCGGCATCTTAATATCCATTAAAATAGCCCACGCTTCTTTTCCGTGATCACGGTATAAATTCAGCATTTCTTCACCGTTCTTTGCCCATAGAATGTCGCATTTTTTACCGATAATAGCTTTAATCAATTTGAAGTTACTATCATCATCTTCGGCCACAAGAATAAGAGGACGAAGACTTTTTATTTCTTCATTTTCCATTTTATATAATAGGTTTACTTTTAATTCTACATTCAATCTTATTCGATTCAGCCCGCAAGGTATAAAAAAAAATCATAGTTTTGATTATCTTTGCGGCTAAAATTTAAAGAAGCGATATGATTTCAGTAGACGGATTGGCCGTGGAATTCGGCGGAACCACTTTATTTAGCGATATTTCATTTGTCATTAACGAAAAAGACCGCATCGCGCTCATGGGAAAAAACGGTGCCGGCAAAAGTACCTTGCTCAAAATTCTGGCAGGAGTACGCCAGCCTACCCGTGGCAGAATATCTGCCCCTAAAGAGTGCGTCATTGCTTATCTGCCCCAGCACCTGATGACAGAAGACGGACGGACGGTTTTCGAAGAGACAGCGCAAGCTTTTGCTCACCTTCACGAGATGGAAGCCGAAATAGAACGTATGAACAAAGAGTTGGAAACACGCACAGATTATGAAAGCGACAGCTATATGGAGCTAATAGAAAATGTGTCGGCCCTCAGCGAAAAGTTCTACGCCATCGATGCCACCAACTACGAAGAGGATGTAGAGAAAGCACTGCTCGGTTTAGGATTCATGCGTGAAGACTTCCACCGGCAAACAAGTGACTTCAGTGGCGGATGGCGGATGCGCATCGAACTGGCAAAACTTTTATTGCAAAAGCCGGATGTACTTTTACTGGACGAGCCTACCAACCATTTGGATATCGAATCCATTCAATGGCTGGAGGATTTCCTGATCAATAACGGAAAGGCGGTAATTGTCATCAGTCACGACCGAAAATTCGTCGATAACATTACTACCCGCACCATCGAGGTGACCATGGGACGTATTTACGACTACAAAGTAAACTATTCCAAATACCTGGAATTGCGTAAAGAACGCCGCGAACAGCAACAGAAAGCCTATGAAGAACAACAGAAGTTTATCGCTGAGACAAAAGACTTCATCGAACGCTTCAAAGGTACCTACTCGAAAACACTTCAGGTACAAAGCCGTGTAAAAATGCTTGAGAAACTGGAAATATTGGAAGTGGACGAAGAAGACACATCAGCATTGCGCCTGAAGTTTCCACCTTCCCCACGTTCGGGAAACTATCCTGTCATTATGGAGGGAGTAGGTAAAACCTATGGTGACCATGTTGTTTTCCGAAATGCCACACTTACAGTCGAACGCGGAGATAAGGTAGCATTTGTCGGCAAAAACGGCGAAGGTAAATCAACGTTGGTAAAATGTATCATGAACGAAATAGAACATGACGGTACCCTGACGTTGGGGCACAATGTGCAGATAGGATACTTTGCGCAGAATCAGGCATCGTTACTGGACGAGAACCTGACTGTATTCCAGACTATCGATGACGTGGCCAAAGGAGAGATACGTAATAAAATACGTGACCTGCTGGGAGCATTCATGTTTGGCGGACCGGAAGAGTCGATGAAAAAAGTAAAGGTACTCTCGGGAGGTGAGCGTACACGCCTGGCCATGATCAAGCTGTTGCTCGAACCTGTAAACCTGCTGATTCTTGACGAGCCGACCAACCACCTCGACCTGAAAACCAAAGACATCCTAAAACAGGCGCTGAAAGATTTCGATGGTACACTGATTGTAGTATCACACGACCGCGACTTCCTGGACGGGCTGGTGACCAAGGTATATGAGTTTGGCAACAAAAAAGTAACAGAACACCTGTGTGGCATTTATGAATTCCTTGAAAAGAAAAAAATGGATTCGCTGCGGGAGCTGGAGAAATAAAATTGCCGCACCTTATCTTATTTAATATTTGATAACTAACATATGGTAACTTTTACCCGTTTAATTAAAACAGAGAGGTACAAACCCCATTTTAATCAACTAAAAAAGAAACTGTATGAAGAAATTAGTTTTCTGTGCTGCTTTTGTTGCAGCAATGTGCATGGCCGGTACTACTGCCCAAGCTCAGGACGTGAAAAAGAAAGAAGTCAAAAAAGAGCAATGTGACAAGAAAGACGGTAAAGCATGCTGTAAAAAGGAAGAAAAAGCATGTTGCAAAAAAGAAGCTGATAAGAAAACATCTGACGGATGCAAAGAAAAAGCCAATTGCAAAACTAAAACCGGATGTAAAGACGCCCAATGCACCAAAGACAAAGGAGGAAAGAAAAAATAAACGTTTCTGACGTTCTCTTCTGAAAAGACAAGTAGTTATCTGCTTGTCTTTTTGTTTTTTAAGTAACACTGTTTGTTTTTTACCCGATGATAGACTATCTTTGTGGCTCAATATAAAAATAAGAATGAGGAATAAACGGTACATACTCTCTTTTCTGCTCTTCATCAGCATTATTATGCTGGTGGTACCTGTCATTCCCCATCACCACCATGCCAACGGCGTGATTTGCATGAAAAACGACGTGACACCGGAACCCCAGTGTCCCAGACACCATCATCATCCGGGCAACGATTCGTGCTGCAATGACGGATGTATGACACGTCTCAATTCGCCAACCCCATCCGTACAGGCAGACAACAGCCCTCACTATCTGTTTACTGCCATCTTATTTACGGACCTTATCATAGAGAATTTATTCAAGCCCCAAGAGCGGCGTATTAAGAATTATTACGCCTACCGGGAATCTCTTCACAGCACGGTTATCAACTGTGCCTTCGGCCTTCGTGCCCCTCCATATCCTGTTGTATAGGCTTATAAGCCCTATTTCGTAAGGTTAGGAATCTACTGACCGTTGGTTTAAAATCAATGGGATATTCCTTTAAAACCAACGATGCCTTGTTTTTAAACCAAAGGCATTTGGTTTAAAACCTACACAGATCTACTTCCCAGAATCATCAAAAGTAAAGAATTTATATCATCATGAAGAAACTTATCTTTATGGGAATCCTCGGATTGTTTATCCTGGGTTCCTGCAACAGTAAATCGGGTGGCAACCACGAAGGCCATGACCATGGAACAGAAGCACATGACCACGACCATGAAGGTGAAAACCATAATCACGAAGGCGAAGATCATGAAGGGCATGATCACGAGGGTGAAGAACACAGCCAAGGTACCGAACCGGCAGCCGGACACAGTGACGAGATCATCCTGCCGAAAGTAAAAGCTGAAGCAGCCGGAGTGAAAACAAGCGTCATCGCACCGGAAGCTTTTGAACAAGTGATAAAAACGAGCGGGCAAGTGCTGGCTGCACAGGGAGATGAATCCGTAGCGGTAGCTACTGTGGCCGGTGTCGTTAGTTTTCGCGGTAAAGTGACCGAGGGCATGAGTGTGGGCAAAGGCACTGCATTGGTGACCATTTCATCCAGCAACATTGCCGATGGCGACCCGGTACAACGTGCCCGCATCGCCTACGAAATATCCAAGAAGGAGTACGAGCGTATGCAAGCACTTGTAAAAAACAAAATCGTATCCGACAAAGAGTTTGCACAAGCAGAACAAAATTATGAAAATGCCCGTATCAGTTATGAAGCACTTGCCAAGAATCATTCGGCAGGCGGACAGGCTGTGGTTTCCCCTATTGCCGGATTCGTAAAGAATATCCTGGTGAAAGAAGGAGATTACGTGACCATCGGCCAGCCATTGGTCAGCGTTACACAGAACCGCCGTCTCTTCCTGCGAGCCGAAGTTTCGGAGAAATACTATCCGTCTCTGCGCACCATCGGTTCGGCCAATTTCAAGACACCATATGATGATAAAGTATACGAACTGAAAGGATTGAACGGCCGCCTTTTGTCATTCGGCAAATCAGCCGGCGACAATTCATTTTACGTGCCGGTCACTTTCGAATTCGACAATAAGGGTGACATCATTCCGGGTTCGTTCGTTGAAGTATACCTGCTGTCGTCACCCATGGAAAACGTGATATCGCTTCCACGCACCGCACTAACCGAAGAACAGGGCCTATTCTTCGTCTATCTGCAACTGGATGAAGAAGGATATAAGAAACAGGAAGTCACCCTCGGAGCCGATAACGGCAAGAGCGTACAGATACTTTCGGGTGTTAAAGCCGGTGACCGGGTAGTGACCCAAGGTGCTTATCAGGTAAAACTGGCTTCAGCAAGCAACGCAATACCTGCACACAGTCACGAACATTAAAAGATTTACGATTGGAAGATTTACAATCGAACGATTGAAGTAAGTCTGGCAATCATAGGTTACAAACTATAAACAAAGAATATTGTGTTAAATAAAATCATACATTTCTCACTTCAGAACCGTATCCTGGTGCTTGTAGCCTCGGTACTGTTGCTGATTGGCGGAACTTATACCGCCATGCATACCGAAGTAGACGTGTTCCCCGATCTCAATGCCCCGACGGTGGTCATTATGACCGAAGCCAACGGTATGGCGGCTGAGGAAGTGGAACAACTCGTCACTTTTCCGGTAGAAACATCCGTGAACGGTGCAACGGGAGTACGACGCGTACGCTCCTCCTCTACCAATGGGTTCTCTGTGGTTTGGGTAGAATTCGATTGGGGAACGGATATTTACCGGGCTCGCCAGATCGTTTCCGAAAAGTTGGCTGTAGTCAGTGAGAGTCTGCCGGAGAATGTCGGGAAACCGACGCTGGGACCGCAGTCTTCCATCTTAGGGGAAATGATGATTATCGGGCTGACGGTCGATGAGACAAGTGAGAGTAGGGACGATTCGCGAACTACCCTAACTACCCAAATGGACCTGCGTACGATTGCTGACTGGACCATCCGTCCCCGATTGCTATCGACAGGAGGGGTGGCGCAAGTTGCTGTGATCGGTGGCGATATCAAGGAATACCAGATATTGCTCGATCCTGCCCGCATGAAACATTATGGTGTCAGTCTGGGTGAAGTACTGACCGTTACCCGTAACATGAACCGGAATGCTAATGGAGGTGTCCTTTATGAATATGATAACGAATACATCATCCGGGGTGTCCTTTCTACTGCGAATGCTGAGGAGATCGGAAAGGGAGTCGTTAAGACTGTCGGAGATTTCCCCGTCTTGTTGGAAAATATAGCAACTGTGAAGATTGGTAGCAAGAGTCCGAAGCTTGGAACTGCTTCCGAACGGGCGAAACCTGCCGTGTTGATTACGGTTACCAAACAGCCCAATACCAGCACGATCGATTTGACGGAAAAGTTAGATGCGATTATGGCGGACTTGCAGAAGAATCTGCCTGCCGATGTGCATGTTTCGACCGACATATTCCGTCAGAGCCGTTTTATCGACAGTTCTATTAATAATGTAAAGAATAGTTTGTTCGAAGGCAGCTTTTTCGTTGTTATTGTCCTGTTCCTGTTCCTGATGAATGTCCGTACGACGGTGATTTCGCTGGTTGCCTTACCTCTTTCCTTGTTAGTTTCCATACTGGCGTTGCATTATATGGGATTGACCATCAATACCATGAGTTTGGGAGGGATGGCGATTGCTATCGGTTCGTTGGTTGATGATGCGATTGTCGATGTGGAGAATGTGTATAAACGCATACGAGAGAATCGTTTGTTGCCACCTGATCAGCAGCGTTCCATTCTGGAAGTCGTGTTCGATGCTTCTCGTGAAGTGCGTATGCCGATCTTGAATTCGACACTCATTATCGTGGTCAGCTTTGTGCCCCTTTTCTTCCTGCATGGGATGGAAGGACGTATGCTGGTGCCACTGGGGATCGCCTTTATTGTTGCGCTGTTTGCCTCTACGGTTGTCGCGTTGACGCTGACTCCGGTGTTGTGCAGCTATCTGCTGAACCGGAAGTCTACGGACAAGAAAGTAGAGAAGGAGGCTTGGGTGGCCCGCAAGCTGAAAGAATTATATGGCAAGGCCTTGAATGGTGCATTAATACATAAGAAGATTGTGTTAGGATGCACGATTGGTTTGTTTCTTATCGCATTGGGAACATTCTTTACGTTAGGGCGCAGCTTCCTGCCGCCGTTCAACGAAGGTTCGTTTACGATCAACGTAAGTTCTCTTCCGGGTATCTCTCTTGAAGAATCGGACGAGATGGGACGACGGGCAGAGGAACTGCTGATGCAGGTTCCCGAAATCCAGACGGTTGCCCGAAAGACCGGACGTGCCGAACTTGACGAACATGCTTTAGGTGTAAATGTGTCGGAAATCGAAGCCCCATTTGTCTTGAAAGACCGTAGCCGAGATGCCGTTATGAATGATGTCCGTAAGAAACTATCTACCATCAGTGGCGCCAATATCGAAATAGGACAACCGATTTCTCACCGTATCGATGCCATGCTTTCCGGTACGGAGGCAAATATCGCAATCAAACTATTTGGTACGGATCTGAACCTGATGTTTACGGTCGGTAACCAGATCAAGGAAGCCATCCAAGGAATCCCCGGTCTGGTGGACTTGAAAGTGGAACAGCAGATCGAGCGTCCGCAGCTAACCATTACGCCGAAGCGCGAGTTGATGGCACAATATGGCATCACGTTGCCGGAGTTTGAGGAGTATGTCAATGTCATGTTGGGTGGCGAAGCTGTCAGCCAGGTGTATGACGACGGCAAGACATTTGACCTGACGGTAAAGACTTCGGATGAAAGCCGTGCCACAATGGAGGATATCCGTAATCTGATGATTGATGCAGGCGGCAAGAAATCTGGGCTGGGGTGCCAGCATTCTCCTTGATGCAAAGGATCCGTTCCGTGACAGGCCCGAACACCATCAACCGTGAGAATGTGCAGCGTAAGATTGTGATCAGTGGTAATGTCTCCGAGCGTGACCTCCGCAGTATCGTTAATGAGATACAGCAGAAGGTGGATGCTTCCATCCAGTTGCCCGAAGGCTATCATATCGAATATGGAGGACAGTTTGAAAGTGAACAAGCCGCCAGCCGTACATTACTGCTTACTTCGTTGATGTCTCTGTTGGTGATCTTCCTGTTGCTCTATAATGAGTTTAAGGATGCAAAAGAGAGTGGTGTTGTACTGTTGAACTTGCCGTTGGCGCTGATCGGGGGTGTGTTTATCTTGAAGCTGACTTCTGGCGAGGTGAGTATTCCGGCTATTATCGGTTTCATTTCCCTGTTTGGTATTGCCACTCGTAACGGTATGTTACTGATCAGCCACTATACACATCTCCGGACCGTAGAGAATGTGCCGCTGAAGCAAGCTGTCTTGCAAGGTTCTATGGATCGTTTGAATCCTATCCTGATGACGGCGCTCAGTTCGGCTCTCGCATTGATCCCGCTTGCGCTGAACGGCGATCTGCCCGGCAATGAGATACAAAGCCCGATGGCTACCGTTATCCTGGGTGGTTTGTTGACATCCACTTTCTTGAACGGCTTCATCATCCCGATTGTTTATTTATTAATGAATAAAGAAGATAAAGAATGAAACGATTCATATTAACAATAGCATTGCTTTCTTCCGCATTGGTGGCCGGGGCGCAAACTTCCATCGAGGAAGTGCTCCGGAGTGTAGAAACCAATAACAAGGAATTGCAGGCAAACCGTCAGATGGTGACGGCACAAAAGTTGGAAGCAAAACTGGACAACAACCTGCCTGATCCTACCGTTACCTATTCTCATCTGTATGGAAACAAAGAGGGGATGGGATTCACCGGTGAATTAGTCGCTTCGCAATCGTTTGACTTCCCGTCTCTCTATATGCAACGGAACAAGCTTTCCAAGCAGAAGGGCGAAAACTACGATCGACAGGGCGAAGAAGTACGCCAGCAGATTTTGTTGCAAGCCAAAGAGGCCTGTCTGGATTTGATCTTTCTGAACCAGCAAAAGAACCTGCTGGATATCCGTCGGAAAAGCGCCGAACAGCTTGCCGCACTCTATCAGCAACGCTTGGAACAGGGTGATGCCAATATTTTGGAAACGAACAAGATTGAACTCGAACTCTTGAACGTCCGTAACGAGGCACGCATGAACGAAGCGGCCCGTGTGAATAAGCAGCGGGAATTGGAAATGCTGAATGGAGGGATTGCTGTTCAACTGACCGATACGGCTTATGAGGCTGTGGAACTTCCACTCTCATTTGCCGACTTGCGTCAGGAAATCTTGGGAAATGATCGGCGTCTGTTGTCTTTGCAAAGTGCAAAGGCCGTATCATCGAGACAAATCAGTGTCAATAAGACGATGGGATTGCCTTCGTTCGAGTTGGGTTACCGTATGAACCCATCTTCAGGTGGCGAACGTTTCAATGGCTTTTTGGTCGGTATCAGCATTCCTCTTTTCTCTAATCGCAACAACGTGAAGCAGGCGAAAGCACAGAGCCTTTACACCGATTTACAGCTGGAAAGCACGACGACGGCGGTAGAGAACGAATTGCTCCAACTCTATAACCAGTCAGTGGCCTTGAAGACTTCCATCGACGAGTATAGCGAAGTGCTGAAAAGCCAGAACAACCTGGTGCTGTTGAACAAGGCGATCCAAGCAGGGCAAATCTCGATGATTGAATATTTTGTGGATGTCACCACGCTTTATCAGAGTATGCAGAATCACATGCAGTTGCAGAACGAATACCAGAAGGTGATGGCGCAACTGTATAAGTTCAAACTATAAAAAAGAGGAGGGACTATATTCTACCGGACGATTCCCTCTCTTATCCCGGTTGTTTCCCGTAAGTGAAACTCTTGTTTCATGCCTATGAAACTTTTGTTTCACTTGCGGGAAACTTTTGTTTCATGCCTATGAAACTATTCCTCCATCAGTATGAAATTTTTTCTTCCTGCATGCAACGCTGTGTACCTCCCTGCGTTTTGTTTTGATACAGTGCCATAGTTCTGTAAGAACTCGGTATATTTAGTTGAACCTGTTGAAAATCAAAAGGTTTTTAAATCTCTCAATAAAAAGGTAGCATCTCCGCTTTCCCGAATAAAGGATATAAGCTAATTCCCTGACTATGTATATGGATGCTGATAATGATTATAGTGAAAGAAAGCACAGTTACGGGTTATTAATCGTAATCATATTAATAATTTGTTTTGTAATATATTACGATCAAAACGTTGGTAAATGGATTATTTGTTTGAAAATTTCGTATCATGAATAAATCTTTTATATCTTTGTTGTGCGATGAAATTCTGGAGTTCTTACAGAACTTAGTTATTTAAAGAGAGTGTAAAGATATATAAGTGAATGAGCAAACCTATTTCTATCGAAGGTAGCATACAGAATAATTTTGACAGAATTTATGTCACATACTATTCCCGTATGCTCCGTTTTGCCAGGGAATATGTGTTGTTTGAGGAAGATGCTGAGAATGTTGTCCAGGATGTGTTTCTTCTTTTATGGGAGAAGCGGGAAGTGCTGGATATACAAATTAGCCTGGTTTCCTATCTTTTTTCGCTTGTGAAAAACCGGAGCCTTGATTATCTTCGTCATAAAGTGGTGGCGGAGGAATACAAGCAGGAACTGACTTTTAAGTTATTGGCCCTTGAACAATTGAACTATACTTTTACATCTGAAGAAGATATAGAGAAAGTGATAGCCAACGCTATCGATAAACTGCCTGAACGTTGTCGTGAAATATTTTTAAAAAGCCGTATAGAAGGAATGAAATATCGGGAAATTGCCGATGAATTAGATATCTCGATGAATACGGTGGAGAACCAGATGTCCATAGCCTTAAGAAAACTTCGTATTGAACTCAAGGACTACTTGCCCCTGTTGCTATTCCTTATTAGTGTTAAATAATATTTATTTACGATTGTCTTTTAGTGGTAAATGAAAAGATAATCGCTCTTCCTTACAAAAGCATGAGAAATGTATGAACTGATAACAAAATATTTTTATGGGGAAATAACTGCTAAAGAGAAAAAGCTGTTATTTACCGCTATGGAAACAGATGCAGAATTGAAAAAAGAGTTCTTATCTGTTCAGAATCTTCGTGCTTTGACCTCGTGGATTCCGGCAGGAGAAGACGAATCTGTTGCCGTGGGCAAGCTTCTTGAATTTAAGCAAGCCCGTAAAGAGAAATCATTTGTAATTCCATATAAGCATATCTTGGGATATGCGGCAACCGTTTGTGTCGCCGTCTTTTCTACCTGGATGATTACCAACCGGACAGAGCAACCTACGGTTGAAGAGCCAGCAATCGCATATGAAGAATTTTCCACCCCTTCCGGACAACGTGCGCTTTTGAAGTTGCACGATGGGACAACCGTTTGGTTGAATGCCCGTTCGACTTTACGCTACCCCAATCATTTCGGAAAAAATGAACGGAAAGTAGAATTGGACGGAGAGGCTTTCTTTGAAGTGAAACAGAATGGAAAAGTTCCTTTTGTCATCTCAACGGAAAAAGCAAACATCAAGGTGTTGGGTACAAAGTTCAATGTCTTTGCTTATAAGGGACATGAGGAATTCAACACATCTTTGGTTGAAGGTTCTGTGAAAGTTTACCAGGGTGAAAGCGATGCAGATGCTTTGGATATTACACCGCATGAATGTGTATTCCTGTCAGATGGAAAACTTGTAAAAAGTTATTTCGATAATTCTGATTTCCTGTTGTGGAAAGAAGGTATTTATGCTTTTGACGATGTGCCTTTCAGCTATATCATTAAAAAACTTGAGCTATATTATGATATAACAATCATACAAAAGAACAAGAAACTGGATCAATATAGATTCAGTGGTAAGTTCCGTCAGCGTGACGGGGTGGAGAGCGTACTTCAAACCTTGCAGAAAGTGTATTATTTCTCGTTTGTAAAGGATGAGGAAAACAATTGTATTACTATTCGCTAAACGGATATGGAAATAAGAAAAACATGTTTAATCTTTAATTTAATGCCGTCGCCTATGATTTAGAGAGAAGAAAATATAAAAAGACCGATAGGTGTTCCCGCACCTACCGGTCCGAAAGCTAACACAAAATTCCAACAAATTAAGTATTAACAAGTAAACGAAGCAAAGTTATGAAAAAAGAACCGAAATTTCTAAATGTCATGAGAATTTCAGCCTTCCTTCTTTTCCTTTGCGTATTCTCTTCATTTGCAGCCAAAACAAGTTCGCAAAATGCAAGAGTCAATATCAGTGGAAAGAATTTAACGATCGGTGAGTTTATCGATCAGGTAGAGAAACAAACGGATTACCTGTTTGTCTATAGTAAAAATGAAGTGAATACGAACGATGCCATTTCCGTTAAGTCAGGAAATAAAACGGTCGCTCAGTATTTAAATGAAGCATTCGGTGATTCGAATGTAAAGTATGCTTTTGAAAACGATTATATCGTTTTGACAAAGAATGCAAATCCGGTAGTAGCCCAGGAGGGTAAAACGATCTCTGGAGTTGTCAACGATGAATTTGGTCCGGTTGCCGGTGCCAATGTCATTATTAAAGGTACTACGAACGGTACAATGACAGATATGGACGGTAACTTTACAATTACTAACGTTCCGGAAGGAGCAGTCCTGCAGGTGTCCTTTATCGGTTATCTGACAAAAGAGCTTCCGGTTGGAAATCAGACAACATTTAACGTTATGCTGACAGAAGATTCGCAAGCATTGGAGGAAGTTGTAGTCGTTGGGTATGGTGTGCAACGTAAATCCGATGTAACAGGCTCCATCTCTGTAACAAAAGCGGATGAGATGTTGAAACAGCAATCTTTCAGTGCTTTGGACGGATTGAAGGGTAAAGCTGCCGGTGTAAATATCGTAACAGAGAGTGGTGCTCCAGGTGCAGGTGCCAACATTACCATTCGTGGTGGTATGTCATTGACTCAAAGTACTGAACCTCTTTATATTGTAGATGGATTTGAGATGGGAAGTGCTCTTGATAATATTGATATTAATGACATTGAAAGTATTGACGTACTGAAAGATGCTTCTTCGACAGCTATTTATGGTGCT
>ENA-OPAG01000477-OPAG01000477.1-human-gut-metagenome-genome-assembly--contig:-NODE-477-length-24262-cov-2.891519_pt1 | contig 24262 bp, 24 predicted proteins | sample MGYA00241053_ERZ501422 | MGnify/ENA primary metagenome ERZ501422 (study PRJEB25962, sample SAMEA2042619) | human gut metagenome | biome: human gut; feature: human-associated habitat; material: faeces... | reverse complement strand
CATTTCGCTTTATTGGATTGAATGAGTGAATTATAGTCTTGCGGGAGCAAATCGTCAATATTGCAGATACCCAACGTTTTGCACAAAATTTTTACAAATTTTCGGCTGTTTGCATAAAAAGGGCGGCCTGCCTTGGCAGACCGCCCGAGAGAGCCTTTTTACTTGTGCAGCAGGGGGGAGAGCGGCTTGTAGATCAAAAAGCACAGCGCCACGTCGAGCAGGCCCTTGAAAAATGTGAAGGGCATATTGAACACGAGCAGACATTCGAGCAGACCGTCGACCGAGGGACACTTTACCACAATTTAACATTTCTACACAGGGTTTGGCACGCTTTTTGCTATACCAAACATTTAACAAACTTTAGCACATTGTTTCACGTGGAACGGTGTGCCGTGTCTGTGTCGGCTTGTTGTGGTAAATTGTTTCACGTGAAACACTATGTTAAAAAATCATAAAACTGAAAAAATCTTTGGCACGGTTTTTGTAGGACAAAACGCAAAAAATCTTTTAACTCTAATTAACGCACACACCTGTACTTTTCTGAAAGAAAAGCACTATATTTGCATCGTGATTAAAATATATAAGATATGAAAAATAAAGTTTACACTTACATCTGTGTTTATGAACACATCAGCGGTGAAAAAACCACACTTGTTTTTACAGGTACGTTTCCACAAGTTTACAAAAAGGCTTGCAAATATCGTCCGTTTGACTGCGCATTGATAGGCATCAAACAGGCATAAGTTTAACAATAAATTTTTACAAGTATGAAAGATTTTGTCAAGTACATCAAAGAAAATCCCGTGCAGGCTCTAAAAGAGTTCGCTATGGTTGTCGCTATCTTTGTAGTGTGGTTTGCGCTCATGTTTATGGCTGGTATCTTTCAGTCGTGCAGCGTACACCATGAAACACTCAGTAGCGGCAAAGCCACCGTAATAACCGTTGACACCACGTATATTTATCACGGTGGTAACATCAAGTTCCCGAAAAAACAATAACCTATAAAACTGCAAAGAATATGAAAAACGAAAAAGTAAATTTGTACAAAGCATTTGAAACGCTGCTGGTGCAGACACGTTCACACGTTGACTTTTTGGCTGGCGAAAGTAAGTTTTCTAATAACCTGCAAAGCATTTCCGAAAGTTTAGGCACGGCATTAAGCGTGTCTAAAACTATCGAAGAAACGCACAACATGAAAGAAAACGGCTTGGCTGGTGACGTTGCTTTCCTTAAATTGCAGGTGCAGCGTTTTGAAAACTTCGTTTCGTCAAAGCACTTAGATGCTGACTTTAATGCGTGGTGTGACAAATACCCTATCCCACCGTTTTAATACTTGCTTGCTTTTGATTGAAAAATGCGGCTTCCCTGTTTAGGGCTGCCGCATTTTCTTTTACTCCACATATACACCGTTCTGCAAAGCCGTGTATATGCTTTTTTGTTCCTCTGCCAACATATCTTCTGCCGAAATGATAGTTATATCGTCCAGCACATTAAAGCCGCTTAAATCGCCTATTTTTGCCCTCAAAAATGTTGCGCTCAGAATAGTTGATAAGAACAGTAAAAAGACTGTTTACAGCGACTTCGGCGAAATGCTTTTTACACATTTCGGAATGAGCGGTCCGATGATTTTATCGGCAAGCTCGCACATCCGTGATATTCAGCCCGACCGTTATATTGCGGAAATTGACCTCAAGCCGGCACTTAATTTTGAACACCTCGACAGGCGTATTCAGAACGATTTCAAAGAGAATTCAAACCGTGATGTTTCAAACGCATTTTCAAAGCTTTTGCCGAGAAAAATCATAGTTCCCGTTCTCAAACGCTGGGGAGTTCCCTTTGACAAAAAGTGTAATTCAATTACAAAAGAGGAGCGACACGCTCTTTGTGAAATTCTCAAATGCTTTACGGTTGAAATCAGCGGTTTCAGACCGATTGAGGAGGCAATCATAACCTCAGGCGGTGTAAAAACTTCCGAAATCAACCCGAAAACCATGGAAAGCAAGCTTGTAAGCGGCCTGTATTTTGCAGGTGAAGTAATCGACTGCGACGCCTACACAGGCGGTTTTAATCTCCAGATTGCATGGAGTACCGGACGGCTTGCCGGAGAAAACAGTGCATATATCTGATTTGATTATACATAATATATTTGATTGAAAGGATGTAATTTATGTCAATAGCAATCGCTTTGGACGGTCCTGCAGGAGCAGGTAAATCCTCAATTGCAAAAAGAGTTGCAAAGGCACTTGACTGTATTTATGTTGATACAGGAGCGCTTTATCGCACAATCGGTCTGTCGGCAACAAGAAACTCCGTAGCTCCAGAAGATGAAAATGCGGTAAAGAATTTGCTTTCAAAAATCACAGTTGACCTAACATTCAATGAAAAGGGCGAGCAGATTGTTCTGCTTGACAACGAAGATGTGTCCGGACTCATCAGAACTCCGGAGGCATCAATGATGGCGTCAAAAATTTCTGCCGTACCGATTGTAAGAGCATATCTTCTTGATTTGCAGAGAAATATGGCAAAGACGCATGATGTAATTATGGACGGCAGAGATATCGGCACGGTTGTGCTGCCTGATGCACAGGTTAAAATTTTTCTTACAGCGTCCCCCGAGGCAAGAGCCGAAAGAAGATATAAGGAACTTGTTGAAAAGGGTATGGATGTAAAATACGACGACATTTTAAACGATGTAATAACCCGTGACTACAACGATACTCACCGCAAAACAGCTCCGCTCAAGCCTGCCGAGGGTTGCGTTACCGTTGACACAACAGAGCTTGATTTTGAGCAGTCGGTTGAAAAAATAATTTCCGTTATAAAGGAGAATATCTGATGGGTCAGTCAAAGGTACTTTATGCAGTCGGCAAAGCTGTCTGCAAGCCTGTTTTCAAACTTTTGTACAGATATAAAACTATAATTGAAGAGCCGCTTCCGCTTGTTGGAGGCATGATTATTGCAAGTAACCATATATCAAATTCAGATCCGGTTCTTCTCGGTTTGTCGCAGAAAAAGCGCAGACTGTTTTTTATGGCAAAAATTGAACTTTTTAAAAATAAATTCTTCGGTGCGTTAATCCGTGCGCTCGGTGCATTCCCCGTTGAAAGGGGTGCAGGTGACGGCAAGGCTATCAAGACAGGCGAAGACCTTATCCGTGACGGCGAGATTATGACAATCTTTATTGAGGGCGGTCGTTCCAAAACAGGCGAACTTATGCGTCCCCGCAGCGGATGTGCTCTTGTTGCACAGCAGATGCAGGTCCCTGTTGTGCCTGCCTGCATCACAATTGTAGGCAATAAAAAGCATACATTTGCAAAGAGAGTTATCCACTTCGGCAAACCTCTCACACCCGAAAAGCTCGGACTTACTCCGGACAGCGGAAGACGGGAGCTTAAAGGTGCAACAACCATGATCATGGACGAAATCAAAAGAATGAGGGAGCAGGATTTAATTGAGTATAAAAAAGGCTGATTCGGCAGGATTCTGCTTCGGCGTCAACCGTGCAATCAATATCGTAAATGAACTGCTTGAAAAAGGAATAAAGGTTGCAACCCTCGGACCTATTATCCACAATATGGAAATGGTTCACGAGCTTGAAGAAAGAGGATGCACTCCCGTTAAAGCAGTTGACGAGCTTACTGACGATACAACGCTTGTAATCCGTTCACACGGAGTTGAAAAAAGCGTTATTGATTCTCTTGTAAAAAGAGGAATTAACTTTGAGGACGCAACGTGTCCTTTTGTCAAAAAAATTCACAAGATTGTATCAAACACAAACCCTGAAAATGATGTTGTTTTGATTGCAGGAAATAAAAATCATCCCGAGGTTTGCGGAATAATAGGTCATTGTGCAAGTGATTGTTACACATTTAATAACGAGGCAGAGCTTGATGATTTATTGCCAAATATTCTAAAAGAGAATAATAAACAGGTGCAAATTGTCGCACAGACAACATTTGACACACAAGAATGGAAAAAATGTGTAAAAAAGATAAAAAAGCTATGTACAAATGCAAAAATATTTGATACAATATGTAATGCTACGCAAGTTAGGCAAACCGAAGCTTCTCAGATTGCCGCCGAATCCGACTTTATGGTTGTAATCGGTGACAGGCACAGCTCCAATACGGGAAAGCTTTTTGATATATGCAAAAGACAGTGTGAGAACACGGTTCTCATCGAAACCGCTGCCGAGCTTGATTTAAACAAGGTTTCGGTTGCCGAATCAATCGGCGTAACTGCGGGTGCTTCAACGCCTGCAAGGATAATAAAGGAGGTACTGGATACAATGAGTGAAGTAAAATCCGGTGAAACAAATTTTGAACCATCTTTTGAGGAGATGCTTGAGGAGTCCCTCAAAAACTTTAATACAAACGAGAGGGTAATGGGCACAGTTCTGAGCATAGCTCCCAACGAAGTTCAGGTAGATGTCGGCAGAAAGCAGACAGGCTTTATTCCTGCTTCAGAGCTTTCAAACGATCCTAATGCAAGACCCGAAGATGTAGTTAAAGTAGGCGATGTTATTGAGCTTCTTATTATGAAGACCAATGATCAGGAAGGCACTATCATGCTTTCAAAGCGCAGAGTAGATGCACAGAAGGGTTGGGAAGAGCTCAAAGAAAAGGCAGAGTCACAGGAGGTTCTCTCCGGCAAGGTTACTGAGGCAGTTAAGGGCGGCGTAATCGTTCTTTACAACGGCTCAAGAATCTTTATCCCTGCATCACAGGCAACAGCAACTCGTGAAGAGAGCCTTGAAGACCTCGTAGGTCAGGATGTTGATTTCAGACTTATCGAAGTTTCACAGAACGGCAGACGCAGAAGAGCTATCGGTTCAATCCGCAGCGTACTCAAGGAGCAGAGAGCTGCTCAGCGTGAAGAATTCTGGAAAACCTGCGAAGTTGGCAAGCGTTACAAGGGCGTTGTTAAGTCACTTACAAGCTACGGCGCATTTGTTGACCTCGGCGGCGTGTTCGGCATGATTCACATTTCAGAGCTTTCATGGACACACATTAAGCATCCGAGCGAGGTTGTTAATGTAGGCGATACAGTTGATGTTTACATAAAGGATATCAATGAGGAAACAAAGAAGATTTCTCTCGGCTTCAAGAATGCTGAAGACAATCCGTGGGAAATCCTCAAGAAAAACTATCCCGAGGGAACAGTTGTTAAGGCTACAATCGTTGGTCTTACAACATTCGGTGCATTCGCAAACATCATCCCTGGCATTGACGGTCTTATCCATATTTCTCAGATTGCAAACAAGAGAATTGAAAAGCCCGCTGATGTACTTAAGGTTGGCGATGTTGTTGAAGCTAAGATTACTGCAATCGACTTCGACAAGAAGCGTGTAAGCCTTTCAATGCGTGCACTTCTTCCTGAAGACGAGCAGGCACCTGCTAAGTCTGAAGAAGCTGCTGAATAATCAGAACTTTTGTGGGCATCCGAAAGGATGCCCTTTTGTTTTAAATTAGTTTAATCGGGTACAGGCTATGAAACGACTGATTTCCCTTACTGTGGCTGTTATGCTTATCACACTTCTCGGTGTGTGCAGAAGCCGTGCGTATGATGAATACAATCTAACTGACCTTGCCGCTTGTTCGTCTGTAAAAAGTGACAGCAACGGCAAGGGAGGATTTGTGTGCGCATTTTCGGGAAATACAGTGTTTTCAGCAAGGCTTGTACCCGATTTTTCTGCATACAGTTTTTCTGTCGGCGGTCGGATAAGAAGTGTGTCACAGAGCGGAAACTACACTTATGCACTTGTTTTTGACGATGCTTTCACTAACAAATATTCAGTGTATTCTCTTAATCTTAATAACGGAAATGTTTCAAAGAACACTTTTGTTGACGAAAATTTTATGACCAGTTCCTTTTCGGTAACCGATAATCGCATTTACTATATCAAGACCGACAGCCTGAAATCTTATGTTGCGTGCAGGGATTTTTCATCTGATAAAAAGTCGAAAATAACTTTTTCAGACAATGTAAACGAGGTTTTTAATAATAACGGAAAGTCATACGCAAGACTTTGTGACGGTTCAATTTGCAAGCTCTCGCAATCGTCATCAGCCTATGTTGCCGATACAGGTGAACTTAAAAATATTTATAACGCAGGAATAAACAGAGTTATAAACGAAGACGGGTTTATTGTTTCGCTGTCAGATAATTCAAGGGATTATGTTTCAAATGCCACAGCCGAAAATGTTTCGGTATCTGACGGAAAAGTATATTCTGCCGTGAATTATCGACTTAATCTGAAAACATCCGAAAAAACAAAAAGCGTGTCAATTCCCGACAGAGCAACGGCTGTTGTATCTTACAAAAAGCAATGTGCTGCTTTGCTTGATAACGGAACGGTTCAGGTATTTGGCTCGGGTGATTTTGAAGAAAAGAAAACAAATGGCAATGACGGCAGTAATGACGATCACAATTCTTCTAAAACAGATATTCAACCGAATAATTCCGAATACCTGTTTTCTGACGGGATAGTTTACGGGATTTACAGCGGAGAAACCGTTGCCGATTTCAAAAACAAAACTTCTGCCGAAAATGTATATAAGGCAGACGGTACTCTTGCAAAGAGCGGAAAGCTGAAAACGGGATTTACTGCCGTTATAGATTCAAAGACTTATGTTATTGCAGTTTGCGGAGATGTGACTGGCGAGGGCAATGTAAATTCAAAAGATGTCACGCTTTTGCAAAAACACCTCTGTGATAATGCAGAATTAGACGGTGCATATCTCAAAGCCGCCGATTTTAACCTTGACGGCGAAGCAGATAACCGTGACCTTGTCTTAATTTCAAGACAAAAAAATTGACAAAACAAAAACCGCCCCAATCGGAGCGGTTTAATTTATTTTGTCAGAAATAAACTTTATCAGTCCATTTCCCAGTTGTGCCATACATTCTGGATATCATCGTTATCCTCGAACATATCAAGCATTTTCTGCATCTTAGTTGCAGTTTCTTCGTCCTCAAGCTTTGTATATGTGCTTGGAACCATTTCAATTTCAGCAGAAACGAATGTGTAGCCGAGCTTTTCAAGCTCATCTCTTACAGCGCCGAAATCATCTGTTTCTGTGTAAATTGTAAATACATCATCGTCAGCCTCAAAGTCTGATGCACCGCACTCAAGAGCATCGCTCATCACGGTATCCTCATCCTTTTCAAGGTCCTCACGCTCAATAACGAGAACGCCCTTCTTTGAGAACATAAAGCTTACACAGCCCTGTGTACCCATATTGCCACCGAATTTATCAAAGTAATGTCTTACTTCGCCTGCTGTTCTGTTTCTGTTGTCTGTAAGTGCCTCAACAATTACGGCAACGCCGTTTGGACCGTAGCCCTCATATGTAACAGCCTCGTAGTTTGTTGAATCTGCATCGCTTGACGCTTTCTTGATGATTCTTTCAATGTTGTCGTTAGGTACATTTGCAGCCTTTGCTTTTGCAATACAATCCTTGAGTTTTGAGTTAACGGAAGGATCGGCACTTCCGCCATCCTTGATTGCAACAATAAGTTCTCTGCCGATTTTTGTAAATACTTTAGCTCTTGCGGCATCGTTCTTACCTTTTTTCTGCTTGATTGTACTCCATTTGTTATGTCCTGACATTAATATCATTCCTTTGTCAATAAAGTATAATTATCTTATTAAGTATATCACACACACCTTTGTGATGTAAACAAAAAAAGTTATTACAGTTTTGTAATAACTCCATTGTCAAATATCGCCTGTGGTGCTATAATCTATGTTGTAGAAAACAAATGCCGATAAATTTGATGTAAATATAAAAAAATAAAGCTTAAATGTCGAAAATATAATTTTACGAAGGGAGTTTTTGAAATGATCAGATCTATGACGGGTTTCGGAAGATGTGAAACCGTTATCAACGGCCGGGAGATTACCGTTGAAATCAAAAGCGTGAATCACCGCTATTTTGAATTTTCCTGCAGAACCCCAAGAAGTTACGGATTTCTTGACGACAAACTTAAAAACTATGTAAATTCAAGGGTTTCACGAGGCAAGATTGATATGTTCGTATCAATCGGTGCGTCCGATGAAGAACCCTGTGATGTAACTGTTAATCATCAGCTTGTTTCGGGATATATCAACGCTTTTAAGGAAATCAGTGAAAAGTACGATATTCCGAATGATGTCTCAACAGTTTCACTTTCACGCTTTCCCGATGTTTTTACGGTTCACAAAGCGCCTGAGGACGAGGATCAAATTACTGCCGATGTTCTTTCAGCCGCAAAGATAGCAGTTGATGCTTTTGTTGCAATGCGTGAAACAGAGGGCGAGAAGATGAAAGAGGACATTCTTTCAAGAGCCAACACAATTCTTTCTGTTGTAGGTGAAATTGAGGAGCGTTCTCCGCAGACTGTTGCCGAGTATGAACAAAGACTTATGGAACGCATCAAGCAGACGCTTGCTGAAAATGATGTCAAGGTTGATGAGCAGAGGGTTCTCACAGAGGTTGCCGTATTTGCGGATAAGGTAGCCGTTGCGGAGGAAACCGTAAGACTTCGCAGCCACTTTGACCAGCTTTCAAAGTTCCTTGAATATGACGAGCCTGTCGGCAGAAAAATTGACTTTATCATTCAGGAAATGAACCGTGAGTCAAATACAATCGGTTCAAAGGTTCAGGATGCAATTCTTGCACATAAGGTTGTTGACATCAAGAGTGAGATTGAAAAAATCCGTGAACAGGTTCAGAATATCGAATAAGGTGAACAGATGAAGCTTATTAATATCGGTTTTGGTAATCTTGTCAGCTCCGACAAGATTGTTGCAGTAGTTGCTCCGGAATCTGCTCCCGTAAAGCGAATTGTTCAGGATGCAAAACAGAACAATCTGCTTATTGATGCAACCTGCGGACGAAAATGCAAATCGGTGATTGTTGCCGAGAATAATCATGTTATTCTCTCGGCAATTTCATGTGAGGCAATTCAGAACAGAACGGACGAAAGTGAGGAAAACAAGGATGAGCATTAACAGAAAAGGAAATCTTATTTTGTTTACCGGTTCATCGGGTGTAGGCAAGGGTACAATAATCAAGGAACTTCTTGACCGTGACAAAAATATCCGTCTTTCGGTTTCAAACACAACAAGAGAACCGAGAGAGGGAGAGATTGACGGGGTTCATTATAACTTTTTGACAAGAGAACAGTTCAACGATGTTCTGAAAAAAGACGGCTATCTTGAACACGCAGAGTTTTGCGGTAATCTCTACGGCACACCTAAAAAGCAGGTTGAAGATATGCTCAATCAGGGTTATGATGTTTTGCTTGAGATTGAGGTCAAGGGCGGACTTCAGATTCTTGACAAATATCCCGACATTCTCAGTATATTCATTCTTCCGCCTTCAATGGAGTCGCTTGAAAGACGGCTTCGCAGAAGAGGTACAGAGGATGAAGAAACTATTCGGAAAAGGCTTGCACAGGCTGCCGAGGAAATCAGCTACAAGGACAGATATAAGTACAATGTGGTAAACGGCGACCTTGAAACAGCAATAAATGAGGTTCTCAATATTCTTCATAAAGAGGATGAAAACCTCATTAAATAATATACAGAGAAAATTAACATAAAATATTTTAAGAGGAGAATTATTATGCATAAAGTTGATGTGGATTCATTATTACAGGGTAAGCAGAGTAAGTACGCACTTGTTGTAGGTGTTGCAAAAAGAGCAAGAGAAATTACTCAGACTTTTGAAGAGGAACAGATTGTAACAGAGGATAAGCCTGTTCTTATCGCAATCAAGGAAATCGAAGGTCATGAAATCAACATTCTTGAGCCTGACGAAGATGAGCTCTGATTTAACAGTCAAAGTTGCCGTTGAAAACACAACATATGTTTTCGACAAATTATTTGACTACCTTGTACCGTCTGCCTTTACCGATTCGGTTCAGGTCGGCAAAAGGGTTCTCATTCCGTTCGGCAGAGGCAACAAAAAGAAACAGGGAATAATTTTTGAGCTTTCTCCCGTGAGTGACGACATTTCGGTTGAAAAGCTCAAAAGCATTTGTTCCGTTCTTGATAACGAACCTGTACTGTCAAAAGAACTTCTGAAGCTTGCCGAGTTTATGAAAGAGCATTATTTCTGCACCTATTATGATGCGGTAAAAACAATGCTCCCTGCGGGTATAAATTACAAAATCACAACGCTTTACGGTGTTCGTGAGGGTGTAGATGAAGAAGAGCTTTCCGAGGAACAGCAAAGAATTTTTGCTTACCTTCATTCAAAAAGAAAAGCCGTAAAGTCCGATAAAATTCTTGACGATTTCGGATTAGATAACACGGTTATTCTTGAAGATATGGTAAAGTCGGGCTATCTTTACAAATCAGATGAGGCTTTCAGAAAGGTTTCGGATGCGGTTATGAAAATGGCTGCTCCGACCGAACTTGCCGACAGCGACAATATCAAGCTTACCGAAAAGCAGAAAGCCGTTCTCGACCTTATCAAAATGACAGGCGGAACTTCCGTTAAAGAGGTTTGTTACTTCACTGGTGTCACAACAGGCGTTACGGATGCACTTTATAAAAAAGGTCTTATCTACTACTATGACGAAGAAGTGTTCCGTATTGAGGACAGGACGAAGGACGAAAGTCTTGCCCCTGTTGCATTGTCAGAACAACAGCAGACAGCCTGCGATAACCTCTATGCCGAATATGCCGATTCAAAACCGCATACAAGCCTTTTGTTCGGTGTTACAGGTTCGGGAAAAACAAGCGTTTTTATGAAACTGATTGAGCGTGTAATAAACGATAACAAGGGAATCATCGTTATGGTGCCTGAAATTTCGCTTACACCGCAGTTTGTTTCAACCTTTTCAAAGCGTTTCGGCGAGCAGATTGCCGTGTTTCACAGCGCACTTTCACTCGGTGAAAGGCTTGATGAATACAAGCGTGTAAAAAAAGGTCTTGCAAAAATCGTTATAGGAACACGAAGTGCCGTGTTTGCTCCGTTTGAAAAAGTCGGTCTTATCATAATGGACGAGGAACAGGAGTACAGCTATAAGTCTGAAAGCTCCCCCAGATATCATGCAAGAGAAATCGCAAAATTCAGATGCAGCTACGATAATGCCTTGCTTGTTTTAAGTTCGGCAACTCCGTCGGTTGAATCATATTACTACGCAAAAAACGGAAGATATTCGCTTAACACGCTCACCGAGAGATACGGCGATGCGGTTTTGCCGAAGGTTGTTGTCGCAGACATGAATGTTGAACAGCAAAACGGCAATGTAACGGGATTTTCCGAAACCTTGCTTGAAAATCTGCGCTATAATCTTGAAAATAACAAGCAGTCAATTCTGCTTTTAAACAGACGGGGATACAACACCTTTGTAACCTGCCGAATGTGCGGTGAACCTGTTGTGTGTCCCAACTGTTCAATATCGCTCACATATCACAGCGCCAACCGCAGAATGATGTGTCACTACTGCGGATATTCCGTGCCTTACACAGAAGAATGTCCGTCTTGTCACAGCAAATCTTTAAGATTTGGCGGAACCGGCACTCAAAAGGCTGAAAGTGAAATTTCAGAGCTTTTTCCCGATGCAAGAATATTGCGTATGGATACCGACGCAACGTCTTCAAAATCATCCTATGAAAAGATGATAACGGCATTTGCAGACGGTAAGTACGATATTCTTGTGGGAACACAAATGGTTGCAAAGGGACTCAATTTTCCCAATGTGACGCTTGTGGGTGTTCTCAACACTGACTATATGCTGTATGCCGATGATTACAGAAGCTACGAAAGAACATTTTCTCTTTTAACTCAGGTAGTCGGCAGAAGCGGCAGAGGTGCGTCAAAGGGTATGGCTGTTATTCAGTCCTACACTCCCGACAACCTCATAATCTCTATGGCGGCAAGGCAGGATTATCTTGCCTTTTACAGCACCGAAATTCAGGTCAGAAAAGCAATGCTTTATCCGCCTTTTGCGGATATCTGTCTTATCGGCTTTTCGGGTGAAAAACAGCAACTTACAATGAAAGCGGCTAACAGCTTTTTGCAGTGCTTTGTCAGTCACGCAAGAAGCGAATACCCTGCCATGCCTTTGAGAATACTCGGTCCGTCACCCGCAAATGTTGTGAAAGTGAGCAACAAATTCAGATATAAACTTATAATAAAATGTAAAAATAACCGTGATTTCAGAGGACTGCTCTCAGCGGTTATGATAGAATTCGGAAAGAATAAGGATTTTGGAAAGGTCAGTACATATGCGGATATGAACGCTCTGACCTGTTAGTGAAAGGATATAATTTATGGCTTTAAGACAAATTGTAAAAGAGGGCGACAGCGTTCTCACAAAAAAATGCAGACCTGTCGTAAAGTTTGATGACCGCCTTGCAGATCTTATTGACGATATGATTGAAACTTTGCACAAGGCTGAGGGAGTGGGACTTGCCGCTCCTCAGGTCGGAATTTTAAGAAGAGTTGTGGTTATTGATGTCGGCGAAGGTCCGATTGAGCTTGTAAACCCGAAAATCATCGCTTACAGCGGCAAGCAGGAAACTCTTGAGGGTTGTCTTTCAATCCCCGGCAAGTGGGGTTACACAGTAAGACCCGATTATGTAAAGGTTAAGGCTCAGGACAGACACGGTGACGAATTTGTTATTGACGGCAAGGATTTGCTTGCAAAGGCCTTTTGTCACGAACTCGACCATCTTGAGGGAATCCTCTTTACTCAGGTTGCAACAAGAATGTTGACTCCTGCCGAAATTGAAGAAATGAATAGCTGATAAACAGGTGAAGATATGAAAATAATTTATATGGGTACTCCCGATTTTGCCGTACCTGCACTCAAGGCTCTTGCAAATTCGGAACATGAGGTTTGTGCCGTTTTTACACAGCCCGACAAGCCGAGGGGAAGAAAGATGATAATGACTCCTCCCGATGTCAAGGTGTGCGCTGAAAAGCTGAACATTCCCGTGTATCAGCCCGAAACCTTTAAGGACGGCAAACCTCTTGAAATTATCAATAAATATAATCCCGACGTCATTGTTGTTGCGGCTTACGGAAAAATTCTTCCCAAGTCGGTTCTTGACTCCGCAAAGTACGGCTGCATCAATCTTCACGGCTCGCTTTTGCCTAAATACAGAGGCGCATCTCCTATTCAGCAGAGCGTATTAAACGGTGATAAGGAAACAGGCGTAACAGCTATGCAAATGGATGTCGGACTTGACACAGGTGACATTCTGAAAGTTGTCAAAACGGAAATCGGTGTGAACGAAACCTCGGGAGAGCTTTTTGACCGTCTTTCTCTTATGGGTGGAGAGCTTATTCTTGACACACTTTCTGCTCTTGAAAAGGGCGAAATCACTCCGATTAAGCAGGACGAAAGCCTTGCAACTCACACTTCAAAAATTGACAAATCACTTTGTCCGATTGATTTTACAAAACCGGCCTTTGAGGTGCATAATAAAATCAGAGGACTTAATCCGTGGCCGATTGCCACAACCGAAATTAACGGTAAAAAGATAAAGGTTCATTCTTCTTTGCTCTGTGAAAAGAGCGGAAAAGCGGGAACTGTAATCAGCACAAAACCGCTGATTGTTGCCTGCGGTGAAAAGTCGGTTGAGCTATGTGAAATTCAGCCTGAGGGCAAAAAGAAAATGACCGCCGAGGCATTCCTTGCCGGCCACAGGCTTTCTGTCGGCGATGTAATCGGTTAAAAATTCCCGTCTGCAATATGCAGACAGAAAGGTGTTTGATTTATGGGCTTCTTTTACGGATTTGATATGACCTATCTTGTGTTTATTGTTCCTTGTATCATAATAACATTGATTTGTCAGGTCAAAGTTAAAACAACTTTTTCAAAATATTCACAGATAAGAAATTCAAGAAATATGACAGGTGCTCAGGCGGCTGAATATGTTCTTCGTCAGCACGGTGTAACAGGCGTCAGAATTGAACATGTTGCAGGCAGTATGACAGACCATTTTGACCCGAGAACAAATGTAATCAGACTTTCCGACACGGTTTTTAACAGCACTTCCGTTGCGGCTGTAGGCGTTGCCTGTCATGAGGCAGGTCATGCAGTTCAGCACGCAGAAAATTATCTGCCTAACAGAATCCGTTCGTTTATTCTTCCTGTTGCAAGACTCGGTTCAAGCCTCAGTTGGATTTTTATTATAGTCGGTTTTTGTTTTACACAAAGAGTAGGTTTTGTATTTCTTTATATAGGTATAATCCTGTTTGCACTTTCCGTACTCTTTACAATCGCAACACTTCCCGTAGAGTTTAATGCGTCAAAAAGAGCGCTTGAAACAATCAGAAACGGCGATCTTCTTTACGGTGAAGAATACACAGGAGCAAAGAGAGTGCTTCAGGCAGCCGCAATGACATATGTTGCAGCGGCTCTTACTGCAATTATGCAGCTTTTAAGATTAATTATAATTGCGAACAATCGCAGAAGATAATTTATTTTGGAGATTAAAATGGCAAACACACGCAATATTGCACTGAATGTGCTGCTTAAAATTGAAAATGAGGGAGCATATTCAAATATTGCTTTGAATAATGCCATAAAGGAAAACCGTCTTTCGGGTGTTGACAGCTCTTTTGTGTCAGCACTCGTTTACGGCGTTCTGGAAAGAAGAATTACGCTTGATTATATTATCAGGTCTTATTCTAAAATTCCGTTAAGGAAAATTGAAACAAAAACAAAAAATATTCTTCGCCTTGGAATACTCCAGCTTTTGTTTATGGACAAAGTTCCCGACAGTGCGGCAGTCAACGAAAGCGTTAATCTTGCCAAAAAGCACAAACTTCAGAAATCATCGGGTTTCATAAACGGAATTCTTCGTAATATTACAAGGGCAGAGGTTAAATATACATTACCCGATGAAAAGGACAGGGCTCGATATCTTTCGGTAAAATATTCTGTTCCCGAAAACATTGTAAAATTGTGGATTAATTCTTACGGAGAAAATAATACCGAACAGCTTTTGGCATCTCTTAACGGCAGAGCTAAAATCTGTTGTCGTGTTAATACCCTCAGAACAGATGCAGATACATTAATTAAGAAATTATCCGATGAGGGCGTTGTTGCGGAAAAAATCCCGTTTATCAACAACGCACTCTATCTTGAAAATACAGGCTCGGTTGAAAGACTCAGAGCGTACAAGTCCGGACTTTTTCATATTCAGGATGCGTCAAGCCAGCTTTGTGTGAATTTTCTTGACGCAAAGCCTCGCAATATTATGCTTGATGTATGTTCTGCACCGGGCGGAAAGTCGTTTTCGGCGGCTCAGTATATGAACAACCGTGGCAGAATTTTTTCCTGCGATATGTTCGACCATAAGCTGAAACTGATTTCGGCAGGTGCTAAAAGGCTTGGCATCACATGTATTTCAACGCTTCTGCGTGATGCGTCAACCAATGACACGGCACTTCCTGAGGCGGACAGAATCCTCTGTGATGTTCCGTGCAGCGGTCTTGGAATCATGTCAAGAAAGCCCGAGATCAGATACAAGGATGACCTTATTTCCAGCGATTTGCCGGATTTGCAGTACAGGATTCTCTGTGCAAGTGCGGATAATCTGGCAGTAGGCGGTAAGCTTGTCTATTCTACCTGTACATTGAATCCTGATGAAAACAATAAAAACACAAAGCGTTTTCTTAAGGAACATCCCGATTTTTACGGAATACCGTTAAAACTTCCAAACGGAATTACCCGTGCATTTGATGAAGAACCATACGAAATAACACTTATGCCGCACACCTGCGGAACAGACGGATTTTACATCAGCTTATTCGGAAAGAAGGCGTCAAATTGAATAATTTAACGGATATCAAGTCAATGACGCTTGATGAGCTGACTGAATTTGTCACAGAAAACGGTTTTCCAAAGTTCAGAGCAAAGCAGATTTATGATTGGTTGTACAAAAATGTGACCGATTTTGACAATATGCGTAACATTCCTGCCGATTTAAAGGCTTTTTTGAAATCAAGTAGTTACATTTCTGTTGCAAATATTGAAAAAAAACTTGTTTCAAGGTATGATAAAACAGTCAAGTACCTTTTTTCGTTTAATGACGGCGAATGTGTAGAGTCTGTTGTAATGAGTTACAAGCACGGATATTCAATCTGTATCTCAACACAGGTTGGTTGTAAAATGGGTTGTACATTTTGTGCAACAGGCAAAAGCGGTTTTTCACGGAGTCTTGCACCGTCGGAAATGCTCGGACAGATTGAGGCCGCACAGCGTGACCTTAACATAAGAATTTCTAACATTGTTCTTATGGGAATGGGTGAACCGCTTGATAATTTTGATAATGTCGTAAAATTTCTCCGACTTGTTTCGTCCGACAACGGCCTTAACATTGGAATGCGACATATTACGCTCTCAACCTGCGGTATAGTTCCGAAAATTTATGAGCTTGCAAAACTTCATCTCGGAATAACGCTTTCCGTTTCATTACACGCACCGAACGATGAGATAAGACAGCGAACAATGCCCATTGCAAGAAAGTATTCTATTGAAGAATTATTAAAGGCTTGCTCAGATTATTTCAAAACAACAGGTCGCAGAGTTACATTTGAATACTCTATGATAAGCGGAGTTAATGACAGCGATGAAAACGCAAGAGAGCTTGCAAAACGACTTGAGGGTACACAAAGCCATGTTAATCTGATCCCCGTCAATACTGTTGAGGGAACAGGCTACTTAAAAAGCAATATTAAAAGACAGCAGGCATTCATAAATATTCTTGCTGCTAAAAATATCGGAGCAACCGTGCGCAGAACACTCGGAAGTGACATAAACGCATCGTGCGGTCAGCTCAAAAGAAAGCATATTGAAGAAGGAGGTAAATAACTTGGAAGTATTCAGCAAAAGTGATATCGGACTTGTTCGTAATCAGAATCAGGATGACTGTCGCTTCGGAGTTATTTCTCCCAGCTGTGTCTGGGCAGTTGTGTGTGACGGAATGGGCGGTGCAAACGGCGGTAATATTGCCAGCGCAACGGCGGTTGATTATATCAGCACCAAAATTACCGATTTGTACAAAGATGATATGACCAAGGAGCAGATTGGCGAGCTTATGGCGGAAATTGTTGTCAATGCCAATATGAAAGTCTTTGAAATGTCCATGAAAGATCCCGAGCTCACTGGTATGGGAACTACATGTGAATTTGTCTTTGTAAAAGATACAACCGTTCATGTTGTTCATGTCGGTGACAGTCGCACATACGCTATCAGAGGCGGTAAAATCAAACAGCTTACAGAGGATCATTCCGTTGTTCAGGAAATGGTTCGAAGAGGTGAGCTTACATATGAGCAGGCGCAAAATCATCCGAACAAGAACTTTATAACAAGGGCGCTCGGCATAAAACCGTCCGTTCGCCTTGACTATATTGAAGCCAACTTTATTTACGGTGATGTTCTTCTCATCTGTACCGACGGACTTTCAAATTGCGTCACAACAGGAGATATGGTCAAAATCTGCCATGAAAACCGTGGCGAAGGTCTTATCACAAAGCTTGTTGACAAGGCGAAAGACGGCGGAGGTTCTGATAATATCACAGCTACCGTAATTTACTAAGGATAGGAGTTGACCGTTTTGGATAAATATTTGGGCAAAAGACTTGACGGAAGATATGAAATCCATGAGCTTATCGGTGTCGGCGGTATGGCAAATGTTTACCGTTGTACCGACACAGTTGATGACCGTGAAGTTGCCGTAAAAATTCTTAAAGACGAGTATCTCAACAATGAGGAGTTTATCCGCCGTTTCAAAAATGAATCAAAAGCCATCGCAATGCTTTCACATCCGAATATTGTAAAGGTGTATGATGTAAGCTTTGGCGATATGATTCAGTATATCGTAATGGAATATATTGACGGCATTACCCTCAAAGAATATATTGATCAGCAGGGCATTATTGAGTGGAAAGACGCAATCCACCTGACCGCACAGATTCTAAAGGCTTTACAGCACGCTCACGAGTGCGGAATTGTACACCGTGATATAAAGCCGCAAAATATTATGCTGTTGCAGGACGGTACAATCAAAGTTACCGATTTCGGTATTGCAAGATTTTCCGATAAATCGACACGCACAATGACGGAACAGGCGATTGGCTCTGTTCACTACATTGCCCCTGAACAGGCAAGAGGTGACGCAACTGACGGAAAAACGGATATTTATTCTGTCGGTGTAATGCTCTATGAAATGCTTACGGGAAAGCTTCCGTTTGACGGTGACAGTGCCGTTACGATTGCGCTTATGCAGTTGCAGTCAACACCGAAGCATCCTCGTGAAATCAATCCGGGAATCCCGATAGGTCTTGAGCAGATTACTATGAAGGCAATGGAAAAGCTTCCGTCCGACAGATACACTTCTGCCGCAGAAATGCTTTCTGATATCGAAAGATTCAGACTTAATCCGTCAATCGTTTTTGATTACGGCAACAAGTCTTTTGTTGATAATCAGCCCACAAAGTTTGTTCACTCTTTGCGTGACAGCGGGGTAAGAAATAAAATTGACAACGAGGCAACAAAAGTAGTTGATATGCCGCAGGACGATGTTGTTGTTAAAGAAGAACAGTTTGCCGATGAGGATTTTGTAAAGGAACATAAGCCGTCATACTATGCAGTCAAGGGTATTGTAATTGCGGCTGTTGCAGTGTGTGCAATTTTCTTTGCACTTGCAATGTTCAGAGGCTGCTCAACCTCACAGGCTAAGGACGTTGAAGTTCCCGATTATGTCGGCAAATCCTTTGTTTCAATAAAAGAAAATAACCCGAATGATTTTAAGTTTGAGGTTAAGAGTGAATATGATGAGTCAAAGGAAATGGGCGTAATTCTTGATCAAGAGCCTAAGGGCGGTTCAATGAAGGTTAAATCAGGCTCAACAATCACGGTAACCGTAAACGGAACGGACACAGAGGTTTCTGTTCCTTATGTAACCAATTACAGCGAAAAAGAGGCTTCTCAGGCTCTCAAAGAAAAGAATCTTATTCCTGAAATTGTCTATGTAGAAAACACTAAAACACCAAAGGGCTACACAATTGAGTGCTTCCCGAAAGCAGGTGTAAAAACTACAATCGGTTCAACGGTATATGTATATATTGCAAGCGGTGAGAGAACCAAACAGGTTACACTCCCGTCGGTTGACGGACTTATGCTTTCCGAAGCAAAGCAGACTCTTGTTGATCTCGGACTTACCGTTGAAACAGTACAGGATGATGAAAGCAAAGAACCAAAGGATACAGTCCTCGGTATGTCACCTCTCCAGTACGGCAAGGTCGACGCAGGCTCTGTTGTAACCCTGACTGTAAGCTCGGGACTCGGTGACGAAAACACAGTTAATATCTTCGTTGACCTTCCGTCGGATGTTGAAGATTCAGTCGATATGACTGTAATTGTTGACGGTGCGGTTGATTCCCGCAATTCAAAGACACTTGTTCCGAAATATAACAAGACCTATACTCTTGAGCTCAAGGGCTCAGGCACTTCAACTGTAGTAATTCAGCTTGACGGTCAGGCGTACAGAGAGTATTCGGTTGATTTTGCATCGGCAGCGGTAACCACTACGGCGTCACATGATTATGTCCGTGCGACAACCGCTCCTCCCGAAACCGAACCGTCGACACAGTATTACACAGATCCGTATGTAGCGCCTGACACGACCGTTCAGCCGGTTACGGATGATCCTGAACTTTAATCGGTGAAGTATGGATACTAAAAGCGGAATTTTAATGAAATCAATCGGCGGATTTTACTATGTCCGTGCCGATGGTGAGGATTACGAATGTAAGGCAAGGGGGAGCTTTCGCAAAAGCGGAAACTCTCCCGTAGCGGGGGACAGGGTAAATATATCTGTTCCGAATGACGGTTTTTGTGCGATAGAAGAAATTCTTCCACGCAAAAACAAGCTCCGCAGACCTGCTCTTGCAAATCTTGATATTCTTCTTCTCGTGTGTTCAACTGTTGAACCTTTGCCTAATTTTACGATTATTGACAAAATGACTGCGGCGGCGGTAAACAATAATATGGAACCCGTAATTGTCGTTACAAAAAATGATCTGGAAAACGGAGATAAGATTGCCGATATCTACAGACACGCAGGTTTTGAGGTTTTTCTCTGTTCGGAAGATGATTCTTCACAAACCGAAGAACTCAAAAGCTATCTGTCCGGCAAGGTTTCAGCTTTTATCGGTAACAGCGGTGTCGGCAAGTCCACATTGCTCAATAAGCTTTTTCCATCGCTTTCTCTTGAAACAGGGCAGACAAGTAAAAAACTCGGCAGAGGAAGACATACCACAAGAGTTGTTGAACTGTTTGAACTTGACGGTTGTTTTGTGGCAGACACACCCGGATTTTCAACCGTCGATCTTCAGCGTTACGAAATGATTGACAAAAGCCGGCTGCAATATTGCTTTCCTGAATTTGAAAAATATTTAGGGGACTGTATGTTTACTTCATGTTCGCATACCTGTGAAAAAGGCTGCAGGATTCTTGAGGCGCTCTCTGACGGTGAAATTGAAGAAACCCGTCATCGCAGTTATGTTCAGATGTATAACGAGGTCAAGGACATTAAATCATGGCAGATAAAGGAGTAATTATGCGTTGTGTGATTATTGCAGGCTCGCCTGACACAAATTCGGATTTTTTGTCCGAGGTTATAAAACCTGATGACTATGTGATATGTGCCGACAGAGGCTGCAATTTTGCAAAACAGGCAGGCATTACTCCGAACCTTGTTGTAGGAGATTTTGATTCCGAGCCTGATGTACTGTTTCCAAACTGCGAAACGGTCCGCCTTATTCCCGAAAAGGATGATACCGACACAATGCACTCTGTTGACCTTGCACTTAAAAAAAGGTTTGACGAAATAGCAATTCTCGGTGCATTGGGCGGTCGCTTTGACCATAGCTTTGCAAATGTGGCAGTTCTCTCTTATATTCACGAACACGGAAGTAAGGGCGTTCTCCTTTCTGAAAAAGAGAAAATAGAATTTCTTCCCGTAGGTCATTATGAATATAAAAACTTTAAAGGCAAAACATTTTCGCTTTTCCCTTTCGGATGTCCGAGTGTCTGCGTAAGCTATTCGGGAACAAAGTATCCTCTTGAAAGATACTGTGTTTCGAGCAGCGTTACTCTGGGTGTTTCAAATGTATTCACTTCCGATATGACAACAATTGACATATATGACGGAAATGCAATACTTATAATTAATTTGATAGACTGTTAAAATTACAGCTTGACATTGTTTGCAAATGTATCTTGTATATGTCAAAAGCAATGTCAACATTATATGGGGGTATAGCTCAGCTGGGAGAGTGTCTGACTGGCAGTCAGAAGGTCACGGGTTCGAGCCCCGTTATCTCCACCACATTTTTATACAACAATATTTGCAAAGAATTTGCTTTATAAGGCTTTGCAATAACAAAATTGTAACTATATTAACACCTTTAAGTCTTGAAAAGAAATATGTTTTTATGGTATAATTCTTTTCAGACAAAATTTGAAATTGATACTTATTTGGAGTTGAGTAATAATATGTCATTGTGTATGGGATGCATGCAGGAAATAGGTGACAACAAGATTTGTCCGTCCTGCGGATTTGATACAACTGAAAAACAGCAAGCTCCTTTTTTACCGTACGGAACAATTCTTCAGAACCGCTATATCGTAGGTGCGGGAATTGATACCAACGGCGAAAGCACACGCTATATAAGCCACGACAAGCAGACAGGTGACATTGTAATCATCTGCGAATTTCTTCCTATCGGACTTTTTTCTCGTGAAGAAGGAACTACCGAGGTCAGAATAAATTATGAAAACCGCCTTGTATATAATAAACTCAAGGACGATTTTCTTAACTATTACAGGATTCTTTCAGAACTCCGTGAGCTTTCCGCTCTTATGAATGTTCACAACATTTTTGAAGAAAATAACACAGTTTATGTTGTTGAGGAAAACGAGGATCTTATTCCTTTTGAGGAGTATGTTGAACGCAGTAACGGTCATCTTGAATGGGATATTGCCCGTCCGCTTTTTATGCCTGTAATTTCTGCGCTTGAGGCTCTTCACAAGAGAGGTGTCGGTCACTATGCTATCGCACCTAAGAATATGTATATCACAGCATCGGGTAAAATTAAGATTTCAGGCTTTGCGTCGGAAAATGAGCGTAAAAGAGGCACGCCTCTCAAATCTCAGCTTTTTTCAGGCGCTGCGGCTCCCGAACAGTATGACGACAATTTTCCTCTTGACGATATTACGGATATCTACGGATTTTGTGCAACCCTTTTCTATGCCCTCACAGGTCATATGCCAAAGAGTGCGGTAGAACGCCGTAAGGACAGCCGACTTCTTATGAGTACAACAACTGTAAAGAGACTTCCTCCGCATGTTGTTTCGGCTCTTGCTAACGGTTTGCAGGTTGAGCGTGAAAACCGTATTACAGATTTTGACGAGCTTCGTTCACAGCTTTCCGTTGCTCATACAGCAAAGGCAATTCAGGACGAAATTTCGAGAACAGCAAGCATGAACCTCACAAAGTCAGAGCGTACACGCAAGACTTCAAACGGTATGTCACACGCTTCAATTATTATTATTGCAGCTGCTATCACGGTTCTTGTTCTCGGTATTGCCGGTGTGTTCTGGCTTATGCAGAATCCGCTTGCCGGAATGTTCTCAAATAATACTGATGCGAGTGTAAGCTCAACTCAAAGCACAGAGTGGACAGGTGCTACTGTTCCTAACTATATCGGAATGACATATGAAGAGGCTGTTAAGAGTGTTGACAGCAACAGCAGTATCACAATCTACAGAACTTTTAACGATGAGTACAGTGATGATTATGCAGAAGGTAAGATTATGTCACAGACTCCTGCCGCAGGTTCAAAAATTACTCAGGAAGATTCCGTAGTAGTGAGTGTTTGCGTAAGCAAGGGATCACAGATGAGGACTCTGCCGAAGGTTGAGGGTGAAAAACTTGATACCGTTGCATCCGACATTGCCGCTCAGGGACTTCTTGCAACAGCAGAATATGAGTACAGTGACAAGGTTGCTGAGGGAAGGGTAATCCGCTACAAAGAACATGTTGAGGGTGATACTCTCGAATACGGTTCAACGGTAGTTCTTGTTGTCAGCAAGGGCAAGAAACAGACAAGTTCTCAGTCATCAAACAGATAAAATTAATAACAATGTTTAAGACGGACTTTTTGCAGTCCGTCTTTTTTATTGATATAAAACAGTTATAGTTACTGATTATCTTAAAATACTCGATAAAATTGAGATTGGAAAAAATTTCAGAAAACTGTCACAAAATAAAGGTCAAAAATAGTCAAATTTCTCTTGACTTTTCTTGAAAATGGTATAAAATATAATTAGCACTCAGGGAACAAGAGTGCTAATTAATTGAAAGCAATTTAAAATTTTTACAGGAGGCTGTATTTATGACAATCAAACCATTACTCGACAGAGTCGTTTTAAAAGTTGAAGAGGCTGAAGAGAAAACAAAGAGCGGTATCATTCTTTCATCTGCTGCTCAGGAAAAGCCACAGTTCGCATCAGTTGTTGCTGTTGGCCCCGGCGGTGTTGTTGACGGCAAGGAAGTAAAGATGTATGTTAGCGTAGGCGATAAGGTTATCGCAAGTAAATATGCAGGCACACAGGTAAAGATTGACGGCGAAGAATACACAATCGTAAACCAGTCGGATATACTCGCAACTCTTGAATAATTAACTAAATATACGGAGGTAATTTACAATGGCTAAACAAATCGCATACGGCGAAGATGCAAGAAAAGCTCTAATGAAAGGTATCGACCAGCTCGCTGATACCGTTAAAATCACACTCGGACCTAAGGGCAGAAATGTTGTTCTTGATAAGAAGTTCGGTGCTCCGCTCATCACAAATGACGGTGTAACAATCGCTAAGGAAATTGAACTTGAAGATCCTTTTGAAAATATGGGTGCTCAGCTTGTAAAGGAAGTTTCTATCAAGACTAACGATATCGCAGGCGACGGTACAACAACTGCCACACTTCTTGCTCAGGCTCTCATCAGAGAGGGTATGAAGAATGTAACTGCAGGCGCTAACCCAATGGTACTTAAAAAGGGTATTGCAGACGCTGTAAATGTTGCAGTTGAGGCTGTAAAGAAGAACAGCAAGCAGGTATCCGGTACAGACGATATCGCAAGAGTTGCAACAGTTTCATCACAGGATGAATTCATCGGCAAGCTTATTGCCGAGGCTATGGAAAAGGTTACAACAGACGGTGTTATCACAGTTGAGGAGT
>ENA-OPAG01000476-OPAG01000476.1-human-gut-metagenome-genome-assembly--contig:-NODE-476-length-24280-cov-3.609659_pt1 | contig 24280 bp, 10 predicted proteins | sample MGYA00241053_ERZ501422 | MGnify/ENA primary metagenome ERZ501422 (study PRJEB25962, sample SAMEA2042619) | human gut metagenome | biome: human gut; feature: human-associated habitat; material: faeces... | reverse complement strand
AAAATTCTTTTAATATTAAGTTGAAAGAAGACTCTGAAATGCTGGATGAAGTGGTAGTCACAGGATATTCCGGAACACAGCTTCGTTCTAAAGTAACTAACTCCATCTCTAAAGTAAAAGAGGAAGCTTTGACAACAGGTTTGTTCTCTAATCCAGCTCAGGCTTTATCTGGAGCGGTGTCAGGACTGAAAGTTATTCAAAGTTCCGGTAATCCAGGAGCAGCACCAACTATTATTCTCCGTGGAGGAACTAATCTGGATGGTACAGGTTCTCCCTTGGTAATTGTAGACGGCCAGCTTCGTGACGGACTAAATGACATTAATCCTGAGGACATTGAGTCCATGGATGTACTTAAGGATGCCGGTGCGACTGCACTTTATGGTGCGCGTGCCAGTAATGGTGTAATACTTGTAACAACTAAAAAGGGTAAACAAGGTTTTCGTGAGATAAACTTTAAAGCTAAAGTTGGTCTGAATTACGCATATACTCCTTATGACTTTCTTAATGGTGGAGAATATATCAAAGCGTTAAGACAAGCTGTTTATGATGCAGGTAATTTATTTGTTGATAAAGCCGGTAATACAAAGGGATACGGTGTTTATGCGAATGGTGCTCTTGACGGTGCACAGCCTTATGGTACAGGTAATGTATATGGTAAATCAGCATATAGTACAATGTATTTAAATGATGAAAACTCGTGGTTGCTTCAAAAGGGATGGAAGACGGTAGTTGATCCTATTACTGGAAAAGATATTATTTATAAAGATACCAATCTGGATAAATATAATCTAAACAATCCGGCATTATCACAAGATTATAACATAAATATGTCTGGTGGGAATGATCGTGGAAGTTATTATGCAGGTATCGGATATAATCGTCAGGAAGGTATACCTATTAATACATTTTATGAACGTTACTCATTTGTGACAAATGCAAGTTATAAAATAGCAGATTGGCTAACAAGTACATCATCGTTAAACTATAACCGCGCTAATTGGGAAAGTATGCCTGGTTCCAATGGATCAGAGGCAAATTATTTTGGTCGTATTCGTTCGTTACCTTCTACTGTGATTTTTGAGGACGAAGAAGGAAATATGGTGTTAGGTCCAGGTACGGCAGATGGAAATCAGTCTTACCAACCGGATAAATGGTGGCAAGATTTACAGTCTGATAAATTCACAATGATACAGTCGTTTAAGATTGATTTGTTGAAAAACTTATCGGTTAATTTGAATGCAAATTGGTATTACTCAGAAGATTTACAGGAAAAATTTACAAAAGACTACGAAAAGAATCCTGGGAATTATGATAGAACCCGTTCAAGTTCAATGCAGTATACCCGTGATTTTAGACAGACCTACAATGCGGTATTAAACTATAAACAGACATTCTTTAAAGACCATAATGTCGAATTGATGCTTGGAACAGAATACTATGATAAGTATTATCGTCAATTTAAAGCTTCAGGACAAGGTGCGGCAACAGATGATTTGCCAGACCTTGGTTTAACTGATCCAGGAGCAAACAAACGTTCTATTGATTCAGAACATAAAAAATTGAGAATCTTATCTTTCTTCGGACGTCTGAATTATGATTATAAATCAAAATATCTGTTATCAGCAGTATTCCGTCGTGACGGTTATTCCTCTTTATTAGGCGATAATCGTTGGGGATTTTTCCCAGGTGTATCTGCCGGATGGATTTTCGGTCGTGAAGATTTCATCAAAAATACTATTCCGGTAATGTCATTTGGTAAGTTGCGTATGAGTTATGGTATTAATGGTAATGCATCAGGGATTGGTGAATACGATTTGCAAGGAGCTTATGGACCTACCACTAACTATAATGGAAATTTGGCATATCTTATCAGTAAACTTCCGAATCCGAGTTTAAGATGGGAAAAGACTGCTACCTTTGAAGCTGGTATTGATATGAGCTTCTTCGATAATCGTTTGACTACTAATTTTACATTCTATAATCGTTTGACATCCGACAAATATGCTAGTTTGAGTTTTCCTACTTCAACGGGATTCTCTTCTGTGACTAATAACAATGGTGAACTGCGTAACCGCGGTCTTGAAATTGAATTGTCCGGTAAGATTTTTGAGAATAAAGATTGGTCATGGTCTGCATCTGGTAATATTTCATATAATAAAAATACAATTGTTTCATTACCAGATAATGGACTTGAAAGAAATCGGCAAGATGCTTATGAGATTTATTCTGGTAAAGGTAACGAAAAAATGTGGGTAGATGGTTATCAGGAAGGTCGTGAACCCAACATGCTTTATCTTTATAAAGCAGATGGTATTTACAAATCATATAATGAAATTCCTGGTAATCTGATTGTAAAACATATGGGGTCAGTAACTTACTATGGTCCAGAAGCTTGGAATAAACTTAGTGCGGAGGAACAAGATGCTAAAAAGAATTTTCCGATCCAGCCTGGTGATGTAAAATGGCATGATGTAAATGGCGATGGCACCATCGATCAATTCGATCAAGTAAAAGTAGGAAATATGAATCCGCATTGGATGGGTGGTTTCAATACAACTCTTTCATGGAAAGGACTGAAACTATATGCTCGTTTCGACTTTGCACTTGATTTCTGGGTGTATGAAAACTCAGATCAGAGTAAGACACCATGGTATATGGGATGTATGCAAGGTTCGTATAATGTACCTACTTTATACTATGATACATGGTCAGAATCAAACCCAGATGCTAAATACCCTCGTTTCTTATATGCAGATCAATTGGGTAAGAATAACTACAATACTCCATCAACCTTGTTTGCTTACAAAGGGAACTATTTAGCTGTACGTGAACTGTCACTGAGTTATGCTCTTCCTCAGAAGTGGGCGAGTGCTGCCAAAATGCAACGTGCTGAAGTGTCCATAACTGGACAGAACCTGGGATATATTACAGGAGCAAAGAATGTTTCATCACCAGAAACTGGAGCTAACGGAAAAGTAGGTTCAGGATATGCATTGCCTCGTACGGTGTTATTTGGTGTGAATCTGACTTTCTAAATTTACAAACCTTTAAAAGAATGATTATATGAACATCTTTAAAATAATGATACGATTAGGAGTTTTGGCAGTTACTGTCTGCTTGTACAGTGCTTGTGATTCACTCGATTTGGCACCTATTGACTTTTATGGTACAGGAAACTATTGGAAAAGACCAGAACATGTGTAGGCCTATATGGATGGATTGCATAAAAATCTCCGTGATAAGATTTTTCAGCATCAATATACTTTTGGAGAATCAAGAGGCGGCACAAGTATCGTGGGAACTGCTGTAGACGGTACTTCTCTATCATATGGTGAATTGGTCACTCAACAATTAACTCCACAAAGTTCGGGAGTAAGCAAATTTGGAGAACTTTACGGAATGATAGCTAATGTGAATATCTTCTTACAAAACACAAAGGATGCAACTTATATGACCGAAGACGAAAAAAGTTACTACCTAGGTCAGGCTTATGGTTTGCGTGCTTATTATTACTTTGATTTATACAGGATATATGGAACTGCCCCTTTGCGTTTGGATCCTAATCCGGTCGTTAATGGGAACTTTAATCCGGAAGAGTTGTATGCAGGACGTGCAAGTGGATCCACTCTGATGGGACAGATAAAATCAGACTTGACTGAGTCCCTGAAGTATTTTGGTGATAATAACTCTTTTGATCCTTACAACAGAGGTAATAAAAAGGCTTATTGGTCCAAAGCAGCTACAGAATATCTGGCAGCAGAAGTTTATCTGTGGAATGCAAAGGTATCAATTGATGATAACAAAGCAAATGAAACTGATTTGCAAATAGCAAAAACATATCTTAATAATTTGATGAGTAATTATAACTTAACGTTACAACCATCTTATAGTAGTGTTTTTGATGTAACTAATAAAGGTAATTCTGAAATTATTATGGCTGTTAGATATGCCGAAGGGGAAGCTAGTAATAGCTATACTACCTACATATATAATTTTCAAACAGGAAACTTTAAGACTGTAGGTTATAATGATGAAAACGGAAAACTTATGGGAGATACTTTGAAAGTTGGTACAACCGGGCAACAGCGCATTGAATACAAATCACAGTTCTTCCTTGCGTATGATAAAATCGATACTCGTCGGGATGCTTCGTTCTTAAGTGCTTATCACAAAGAAACGAATAAACTACAAGGCACCATATTTAAAAAGATTATGGGACATTTCAATCAAACAACCAATCAATATGTATGGGATGCTGATGCTGTATTGTATCGTTTGGCAGGTGTATATCTGATGATGGCTGAGGTTGAAAATATGCAAGGAGGAGATGTTGCTAAATACATTAATTTTGTTCGTGAACGTGCCTATGGCAAGGCTTGGGATAAGGCTAAATATGGTTATGAGAATGCCGATTTCACAACTAATGAATTAGCGATTCTTCACGAAAAAGATAAAGAAATGCTTGGTGAAGGACAGCGCTGGTGGGATGTATTACGTATGACCCTAACTAAAGGCGGAAAGCCACTGGTGTTCTGTACAGAAGGAAGCGTAGACGGCACTCCTATTTTGAATGAGGCTACTGAAGCATATAAAGTACTTTGGCCTATTGAAACTGAAATGCTAAATAAAGATCCCAAGTTGGAGCAAACTCCAGGGTATGTTAAATAGAAATTATTCGATATACTGGAGAAAGATTTTCTCAGATATTTAAAAGTGGCATGGGACTTATTTCTGTATTACCAGGGATAAGTCCCATTATTGTAAAAATGAAGGTTTGTTTTTTATTTTATATTTATCTTCCAATAGCAAACTAATTATTCTTTCTGGAAATTGTATCCAATAATTAATAATAAAAGTCATACGTGCTTGGAACCGTTCATGCCAATGGACTAAAGGTAACAGGGAGTGGAAATCAAAAGAAAAGCATTATGTCAGTGGAGATGCTATATTGAAACAGACAGTCGATCCGGAGCCCGGATATGCGGTAAAAGAAGTTTTTTTCACCCAAAAGGGAGAAAACGTATACGCTATTTTACCTCAATATCCTAAAAATAAAATTGTGTTGAAAAACGTTCAAACAAGGAATAAGACTAAGATTGCTTTATTAGGATCAGATAAAAAAGTCCTTTGGAAACAAAAAGGTAATGATCTTGAAATCACAATGCCTTCTCTGTACGCAGATGAATTACCTTGTGATTATGCATGGGTTCTTAAATTGGACAATATAGAAAATAAAAAAGATCGATAGGTATATTGTATAAAACCGATTAGTTTCTTTTTTGTTGCACGAGCATGCTGCACAAATTGAAAAGGCAGTATCTGAGTATCTTTCTGTATACTTGGGTACTGCCTTAAATATAAACTCTATGAAGCTTTTTCTTTAAATAATTATCTCTATAAGTATAGCTGAATTTATTTTCCTTCAAGTATCCGTCACTTAGTACTATAAAATGTTAATAGTGGCATTGCTTTTTCTATTGTGTTAGAATGTATGTATTGTAAATAATTATCAATATTATTTCTAATGACTTTCTTTTTCCCCTATTCTTGTCCGCAGTAATGTTTATATTGCATTTTTATAACATTTATCTGTTGTTTTATACCATTAGTCTACCGTCCGAAAAAAGTTATTTTCTCACCTATATTAGCCTTTTGGGGCTTAAAAAACAAATTGTATATCTCTGTATATCAGCTTCTTTTCTGCTTACTCTCTTTCTCTTCTCCTTCCATTTTCCGCCTACCGTCCCGATAGAACTTAGCAAACAGTTTTAAAAACACATATAAACATCTTTATTATTAACTCAAAAAGCAATACTTATGAAGAAAACCATCTTCTTGATTTTGTGCCTGTTATGTTCCATCGGAGCCATGGCGCAAAAGAAATCAATCACAGGTGTGGTTACAGATGCTACCGGTGAATCAGTCATCGGAGCAAGTGTTGTCGAAGTCGGTACCACCAATGGTGTAATTACCGATATTAGCGGCAAGTTTACGTTAATGGTCAATCCTAACGGAAAGATCAAGGTTTCTTATGTTGGTTATCAGTCTCAAGTAATCGACGTAAAAGGCAAAAACTCTTTCAATATCAAGTTGAAAGAGGACTCTGAAATGCTGGATGAAGTGGTTGTTACCGGTTATGGCGGTAAACAGCTACGTACGAAGGTTACGAACTCTATTTCAAAAGTAAAAGAAGAATCGTTAAAAGTCGGTTTATTCTCTAATCCTGCACAGGCATTATCTGGGGCTGTTGCAGGTTTAAAGGTAACACAAGCTTCAGGTAGTCCGGGAGCAACTCCAACAATTGTATTGCGTGGGGGTACCAATCTTGACGGAACAGGATCTCCATTGGTTATGATTGATGGTCAGCTTCGCGATGGTTTGAGTGATATTAATCCTGAAGATATTGAATCAATGGAAGTCTTGAAGGATGCAGGTGCTACCGCTTTGTATGGTGCACGTGCCAGTAATGGTGTTATCTTGGTCACAACTAAAAATGGTAAAGCGGGTCACCGTGAAATAAACTTTAAAGCAAAATTAGGTCTTAACTATGTGAATAATCCATATGAATTCTTAGGAGGTGAGGATTATATCAACGTTTTGCGTACCACCTATGCTAAATCTGGCTATAAGTGTTCTGATGGTGAATACGTGTCAATTGCTCCATTGAGTAATCTAACGGGAGCCTCTCCTTTTGGTACAGGGAATGTATTAGGTAAATCTGCTTGGAATATTATGGGAAAAACAGCAGATAATGCTTACTTGTTGCAGAAAGGTTGGAAGGAAATGGTTGATCCATTGGATCCTTCAAACATGATTATTTACAAAGATATTAATCCTGCCGATTATAATTTAAATAATCCTTCTTTCTCACAAGATTATAATATTAATATGTCAGGAGGTAATGATCGGGGGAGTTATTATGCCGGTCTGGGGTATAACCGTCAGGAAGGTCTTCCTGTTAGTACTTTTTATGAGCGTTATAGCTTTGTATTAAATGCTAGCTATAAAATAACAGATTGGCTGACAAGTACTTCTAATTTTAATTACAACCGTGCTAACTGGAAAAATATGCCAGGATCAAACACAAGTGAAGGAAATTACTTCGGTCGTATTATGTCAACTCCTCCTACATCTCGTTTTGAAGATGAGGATGGAAATCCAACTTTAGGTCCCAATGTTCCTGATGGAAATCAGGGGTTTCAACCGGAAAAGTGGGAAAATTTTAATCAAACAGATAAGTTCACCATGATTCAAGGATTTCAGATTGATATTATGAAAGGGCTGTTTATCAAGGGTACAGCAAACTGGTATTATTCAGAAGGCCTATATGAATCTTTCACAAAAGATTATATGGACAATATGTTGACAGAACATTACACTAGAACTCGTACAAGTACTGCCAAATTTGAACGTAACTTTGCTCAAACATATAATGCGGTCCTGAATTTCACCCGTACTTTTGCCAGAGACCATAATGTCAATTTGATGTTGGGTATGGAATATTATGATAACTACAAACGTGGATTTGAAGCAAAAGGAAGTGGTGCGCCGACAGATGATTTTGCAGATTTGAGTTTGACTGATAACGGCGAAGGAAAACGTACTATCAATTCCTGGCATGAACAATACCGTATTCTTTCATATTTCGGCCGCCTGAATTATGACTATAAGAGTAAATACCTTCTATCTGCAGTATTCCGTCAAGATGGTTATTCGTCTTTATTAGGTGATAACCGCTGGGGATTTTTCCCGGGTGTATCCGCCGGTTGGATTTTCGGGCAAGAAAATTTTGTAAAAGATGCCCTTCCATTTTTGTCATTTGGTAAATTGCGTGCCAGCTATGGTGTTAATGGTAATGCCTCAGGCATTGGTGCTTACACCTTGCAAGGTTCATATAACACAGCAGTATATAATGGAAATACAGGTTTCTTGATTGGAACTTTACCCAACCCGGGATTGAGATGGGAAAAAACAAAAACAGCAGAAGTCGGTTTGGATTTGAGTTTCTTTGAGAACCGTTTAAACACAAACTTTACTTATTATAATCGTTTGACATCTGATAAGTATGCCGCTTTTAGTTTACCGTCGACAACAGGTTTTTCTTCTATAACCAATAATAATGGAAAATTCCGCGGCGTTTTTTTCTTTCCACCAAATTTTTCGCAAACTTTTTTCTGGAGTTGGGAAGCATCCGCAAATATTTCATTTAATAAGAATAAAGTGGTTGCATTACCTGATAATGGGCTGGATCTCAACAGGCAAGGTGGACAGCAAATCTATACAGGTGAAAAATTTACCAATGAAAAAGGTGAAATAGAATACGCTAAAAAATGGGTAGGCGGTTACCAGGAAGGAAAAGAACCGGGAGTAATGGTCGTTTATAAATCAGAAGGAATCTATCGTAGTTGGGATGAAATTCCCGGAGACCTGGTTATTACCTCCGGCAATTATTATGGTAAGAAAATGTACGGTCCTGAAGCATGGAAAAAACTGACTAAAGAGCAACAAAAAAGTGCTTTGCCTATTGTGCCGGGCGATATGAAATGGAAAGATATCAATGAAGATGGAATCATAGATTCTTATGATCAAATCGTAGCCGGTAATACGAGCCCTCACTGGATCGGTGGTTTCAACACTACTTTGCGCTGGAAAAATTTTCAACTTTATGGTCGTTTTGACTTTGCTTTGGATTATTGGATCTATGATCACACTTTACCAGAGATATTCTTAGCATGTGCTCAAGGTACTTATAATACGACTAAAGATGTTTTCAATACTTGGTCAGAAGAAAATCCCAATGCAAAATATCCCCGTTATGCATATGCAGATGTTTTAACAAATGCTAATTATGCGCGAAATTCAACGATGTTTGCTTATAAAGGAAACTATTTAGCTATCAGAGAGATCTCTTTGAGCTATTCACTTCCCAAAGAATGGGCAAACAAAGCATATTGCCAAAAGGTGGATGTGTCAATCACCGGTCAGAATTTGGGATATATTACTTCTGCTAATGTAGCGACACCTGAGGTTTCTAATGCAGGTTCAGGCTATGCATTGCCGAGAACTCTCTTGTTTGGACTTAATGTAACATTTTAAGTAATTAATTACTAAATAGAATAAATATGAAAAGAATAAAATCTACAATATTATATAGTTTATTGGCAGTCTTTTCTGGAGTACTTTGTACTTCTTGTGCCGATAAATTAGATCTTTCCCCGATTGATTACTACGGAAGTGGTTCATATTGGAAAACAGAAGCACATGTAATAGGGTATATGGATGGCATACACAAACATTTGCGTGATGCAACCTTTCAACATACTTTTATATGGGGAGAAGCTCGTGGTGGCGCTTTAATCGCTACAGGTACCAGTGCTGATGGCATGGGTATGGCATATGGTGACATAAAATTACAAAATTTTGATGAAGACCACACTGGAGGTATTAGTAAATTTGGTGATATTTTTGGTCGGTTAACCAATATAAACCTCTTTATCGCCAGAGTAACGGATGCCACCTATATGGACGATGCCAAAAAAGGGTATTACCTTGGACAGGCTTATGGCTTGAGAGCATTTTACTATTTTGACCTGTATCGCACTTATGGCGGTGTACCTTTACGTCTCTCGGCAGATGTAGTAGAAGGAGTTATCGACCCCAATAAACTATACATGGCACGTGCCACTCCCAAAGAAGTGATGGATCAGATAAAAAAGGACTTGGATAAATCCATGGAATGTTTTGGTGATAATAACTCATTTGATCCGAACAATCGTGGAAATAAAAAAGGATATTGGTCCAAAGCCGCTACTGAATGCTTGATGGGTGAGGTTTATCTTTGGATTTCCAAGGTATCTACTGGAGATGATTCAGCCAATGAGTCGAATCTGGGAATAGCAAAAACACATCTGCAAAATGTCCTGAGTAATTATGGATTGAAAATGTTGAATGACTTTTCGTCTGTATTTGACGCAAAGAACGGAAAAGGAAATTCTGAAGTCATATTTGCGGTTAGGTATGCAGAAGGTGAAGCTACCAACAGCAATAATTTGTTTACTTACGCGATGACTACCGGAAGTACTAAAGATAACTATCTGGCAAATGGTGAGAAATTTCTTGACGCGTTGAATATCGGCAATACGGGTAGTCAGCAATTGGAATATAAACATGAAGTTTATAATAGTTTTGATGTAACAGACACACGTCGTGAAGCTACATTTATTGCTTCATATAATAAGAATGCCGAGACTAATGAGCTGACCTTAAGAGGAACGCATGTTCGTAAAAATATCGGTTATGTGAATTCTCAGGGAAACCGCATCTATTGTGGCGACTATATTATTTATCGCTTACCGCATGTTTATTTAATGCTTGCTGAAATTGAGAACATGCAAGGAGGAGATGTTGCCCAATATATTAATGTAGTTCGTGAACGTGCTTACGGCACTAATTGGAATGAAGCGGTATATGGATACAAGAATTCGGATTTTACAACAAATGAATTAGCGATTCTTCATGAAAAAGATAAAGAGTTCATCCAAGAGGGACAGCGTTGGTGGGATATTCGTCGTATGACATTGACTAAAGGAGGAAAACATCTCGTTTTTTGTAAAGAGGGAAGCATTGGAACAGATACGCCTACTTTAGATGAAACAACTGAGGCTCATAAAGTGCTTTGGCCGGTTGACAAAACCTTATTGGGCAATGATCCTTTGATTTATCAAACTCCGGGGTATGCTACTTATAAAAAACAAGAATAGGTATTATTAAATACGATTAATCTCAATTATCAACATGCCGTGTACTTTGTTTAGTATACGGCATGTCTTTTGTCCGTCCATTAAGACGAGACAGAGCTTGATAACTATCTATCTGCATAAAGGTAGATCCCGTTTATCCGTCTTCTGATTTGAATAATGACAAACTGAAACAGACGAGTTTCAATTACTACATTTCATTTCTCTTCCAATAATTCTCTCAACCATGGTACAACCAGTTCTGATTTAAAATAATGATTGGGACCATCTACATTTACCATTCGAAAATATTCATTACGATCCAGTCCCTCAGGTAAGTATTTTACATTTTTTCGTGTATTCGGATCTGCGAATTTCTTATAATGATATACTTTCACGTTATCGGGAGCGCCTGCTATAGCATACGCTTTTCTCACAAGATTCAAGTCTCTGTCTAATCCCCCTTCAGTCAGTATGATAGGACGGGGTGCCAAAGCTGCTACGATGTCTGGAAAATTGAAATTTTTCCAAAAATCAGGTATTAAATGACGTATGGAATTAGGGAATGGACGACGTCCGTTTTTATCAGGCGTAGTTATCACTTCCGCCCGTTCTTGAGTTTGACATAAGAAATCATTGTAAACAAAAGCATAAATTGAAGTATCAAGCGTACCCAATACCATCATAGGTTCGGTTCCCAAAGAAAATCCACTTACTACAATGCGATCTTTACGAATATGATCCTGGGTCTTCATCCAGTTTAAAACCTGCATATCCAAATATGAAGCGTATCCCAAATAGCTCCATCCCAATTCTAAGAGATGGCGAGATACAACATCGTAATCATAATTAGAGCCCAAAGTATATCTCTCCAGGTCTGAGGCTTCTCCGGCAGCCGGGTTATCTACTGCTACCGCTATATACCCTTCTTTTACAAAGTTGAGGGCTTGGGTCAGTTTCGGATCTTTGTACCGGTCGTCCAATTTGGGAGCTATCCCCGGTTCACCTGCAAGTCCCTCCTTATTTCCCCCGGAACCGGGAATACATAAAATGGCAGGTATGGGTTTATTTATATTATCAGGTATTAAAACAAGAAAAGTAGAAACGCATTCAGGAAACGGATAAAATTCCCATTTTTCTAATTGATAACCTTCCCGCTGTTCTTTTTTTATACAAACCGGAGCAGGAGAATTTCTTATTTGAGGAAATTTCATTATTTCTTCCATCGCATGGCGAAGTCCTTTTTGCCATTTTCGAAATTCTTTGGGAGAGAAGTCATCATGAAAAGCATAACGTGGCTTAGTATTTCTGAGCATAGCGTGCACTACACCATAAGAACTTAAGAATCGCCCGTCCTCACGTGCAGACGTGATTAAATTATGATCCTTAGGAGACCAGTTATCGGACTGAGCATATAGGCTGCCATTAAAAAACAGTGATATTCCAATTGTTAAAAAAATATTTTTCATGTGGTTTAAATTTTATAGGTTTTACAAATATAGTTTTATTTTTTGATATATTCCTTTTAATTGTTGAAATGTACAATTGGACATATAGTAAGTGATAGTATAAGATATGATGCAAAAAGATAGTGTTTTATTCGTTTGAGAATCCTGTAATTTTATCTCCTATCCTACAAATAGAAGATAATATGAATAAATTGAGGAATAATATACTGTATTGGCAAAAGTAATGTATATAAATTCATTACTGCTACCGGAAGATATTAACTGGCTAAAATCAGAATGTTAACTTTGTGCCTTCAAGAAGTTAACTTCGTACAGATACGAAATTAATTTCTTGAAAACAAGTTGTTAGTTCTCTGTCAACAGACGCTTTAAATCACTGCTAAGAGTGTGAAAATAATCTTTTATATGTTCTATTTGACAATGAAATTAAGAAAGAAGAAATATGTGGCTATGTTCCTTTTTTGAAATATCTCTATGCAAGAGTAAATCGTAAGTGGGTAAAAATATTCTTTTTGATAGTAGAATCGTGATTTCACTTTTCCTTTGATTTGATAAAACAGTTCAGATTTTGTTTTTTCTATTCCGGTTCCGGTCATCCCTCCGATTAGCACGATGTAGAGACATCAAGAAATACAAAATGTCAGATCTGTACCAATATAGCAAATTGATAAAAGGGGGATTCAATCTACTACATATCCTCTAATGATAAACAGACTGTATTTATTTGGTATTTAGCCAAAACTTTATTCTCTAAGTGCTCCACTTTCTTTTGGAAAAGTTCTGGTTTGAAATTCTTTTTTTGGCGTTTGACTTCTGCTACAATTGCACTTTTGTTATCTAAATAAATAGCTACAATGTCAATTTCGTTTTGATTGCCTTTGGGCTCCCACCACGAACCAATAAGACGGAATTCATAACTTTCAGCATATTTTTGCTTAAAATACTGTTCCAGGATTTTTCCTGAATATGTCGGATAGTCAGCTTTTATTAATTTTCGTAAGCCAACGAAATTTTTTATTTCAATGAGTGAACGATTTCTATCGAAATAATTAAACCAGAAATGAATAAAGTTATCGCATATTTCATATCTGACAGTTTGAGAACCCTCTTTAGAAAAGACAGGACGTTGGCGTACTACTATGTTATAGTCTTCAATTAATCGCTTTAGATAGCCGCCCAGACTCTTTTCGCCAAGTAGTGCTTCTATTTCCGTCTGAGTATTATACCCGCCAGAGATGGCGCTCAGGATTGAGAAGTAAGTACCGTAATTCTTGCCGAATTCCTCTATTAATAAATTTTTTCCTTCATCTGTAAAGGGGGAGTTGTCTCTGACCATGAAATCGATCATTTCATCAACGGTTAACACTCTGTTATCACAAAATAATTCGACGTATTTAGGAACTCCACCAGAAAATGAGTATAATGCCAATAAATCATCATTTGTATATTGGGGATGATAGTCTTTCATGATCTTCTTTAATACATTCAGACTGAAAGCAGAAAGTTTTATAATGTTGTCAGCACGGCCAAAAAGCGGCTCCTTTTCATTATGAAAAATCTTTTCCATTAAAGAATAAATAGAGCCACTCACAACGAAATTCATGTGGGTTTTTTGTCTATATTGATCCCAGATATCTTGTATATCACTATAAATTGACTTATTGATATTATAGAATTCTTGGAACTCATCTATAACCAAATTGAATGATTGTCTGGTAGCAGCTTCCATTATATACCGAAAGAGGGATTTGAAAGTCGATATTTCTTCTGGTACATAAATATCAAGTGCCTGGGAAACTAAGGTTATGAATTCCCGACATAGAGATGCTTCATTTTTTCTCCCCACAAACAAATAGATAGTAGGAGTTTTTTCAAAGGCTCTCATAATAAGACTTGTCTTACCTATCCTTCTTCTTCCGGTAACTACTGTTAGACGAGAGTTCTCTCCAAAAGATAATTCTTGTATCCTTTGTAATTCAGCTAATTCATTCTCTCTATTGTAAAATTTCATATTCTTTGTTTATTTAGTCCTTACTTTGTAACGGGGGTTACTGTAACCGCGGTTACAAAGATAACTCTATTTCTATTATTTCAAGTACAATGTTTCATAAGATTCCTCTGGCAATTTGTATAATAATGTTAATAGATGTTTGTGCTCTTTTCGATATGCCAGTTTATATATGTCAACTATTTTAAACTAATATCTTGTCTATTATGATATAAGTTAATTATGAGGATTATATTCATAATATAACCCTGTTTGTTTGTCATTTATACCCTTATGATACCATTAATATTTATAAATAATAGGTCTGTTTTTTTCTTTTTTATAATTATGTGAATTATTTAAATTGCTGTATGTTAGCTGTTTATTAAATGTGCTTATTATTCCATTTCTCCACATTTGGGTTACCGTCCCGATAGAACTTAGTAAAAGCAATTATAATTATCTTTATTATTAACTAAAAAGCAATACTTATGAAGAAAACCATCTTCTTGATTTTGTGCTTATTATGCTCTATAGGGGCTATAGCTCAAACAAAATCCATCACAGGTGTGGTTACAGATGGTACCGGTGAATCTGTCATCGGTGCAAGTGTCGTTGAGGAGGGTACAACCAATGGTACAATTACCAACCTTGATGGCAAGTTCTCATTGACAATAGCTACTGGCGCTAAATTCACGGTAAGCTATATTGGTTACAAACCTCAAACAATTACTGTTGGTACTGCAAACATTTATAATGTAGTACTAAAAGAAGATACAGAGGTGTTAGATGAAGTAGTAATTACAGGATATGGTGGCTCACAAAAACGTGCAACTCTGACTACTGCTATTTCAAAACTTGATAATTCTGTACTCAAAAACGCAGCTTTCAGTAATGCAGGACAGTCTTTGCAAGGTTCTGTTACAGGTCTTCGTGTTGTTAACAAAACGGGGCAACCTGGTAGTGAACCGGATATTACATTGCGTGGAGGTGCTACCATTACAGGCGATAATAGTAAGGCTCTTATTGTAGTTGATGGTATTGTTCGTAATAGTATGAGTGACATTAATCCTTCTGATATTGAATCTATTCAGGTTTTGAAAGATGCCGCTTCAACAGCAATCTATGGTGCACGCGCCAATGGTGGTGTTATTTTGGTTGAGACTAAGAGTGGAAAAGAAGGAAAAGCGTCTGTTAATTACAAATTTAAAATGGGCGTGAACTTCGCTCGTAAAGGCTATGATTTTTGCGATGCACACGATTATATTTATTATAACCGTATGGGTTACAAAAGAACCGGGCGTACTAATGTCGATACACAAATGGGATATGGAATTGGCAACGACTTATTCGATATCCGCTATTTGACAGACGAAAATGCTAATTTGAAAAATGAAGGCTGGTCTTCTATGGCAGACCCATTTTATGACGGAAAAACAATCTTATATAAAGACTACTCAGGTGAATTGGACGATGTTGTTTTCAATAATAGCGCTTTGACACAAGACCATTATGTAAACATTACAGGCGGTAACGATAAAGGAACCTTTTCTGCCAGCCTAGGCTATTACAAAGAAGATGGTCAGATTAGAGGTACCGGATATGAACGTTTTAATGGAGCATTGAACGGTTCGTATAAAGTATTCCCTTTTTTGACGGTAAAGGCAAATGCGACTTACTCTTGGTCAACTCAACCGGAACTCTGGATCGGTCAATATGAATTTTTCTACCGTACACGTTCTCAACGTCCTACATGGAATCCTTGGAATGAAGATGGTACTCCGGCATCCGGTTTTGGTACAGGTGACGGTAATCCCGATTATTATAGAGATAAATTGACAAGCGAAAACAGTACTAACAAATCGACTTACAATATTGGATTTGCCCTTGACATTTTACCTAAAAAATTGGTCTTGAATGGTAATGCTTCTCTTTATCGTTATGACTGGCAAAGAGAAAAATTCAATAAATCATATCAGGCACAATCTTCTGCAACTCCGGACAATACACGTCAGGCAGAGGCATATGTGCAGAAGTACAATCAGATCCAGTTGAACGGAACACTGACATACACAGATACTTTTGCTGAAAAACACAATCTGGAAGCAATGGTAGGAACTGAATACTTCACCTATGATCAGTTCGATTTCGAGGCTAAAACTCAAAATTCTCCAACTGACGATATTCCGACCCTAAATGCCGGTTCTACAAGAACTTATACTTCTACAACCAAAACAGCATACCGTATTCTTTCAGGATTTGGTCGCATCAATTATAACTATGACATGAGATATTTAATCTCATTTGTTGCTCGTTATGATGGTATTTCAAAACTGAAAGATAACCGTTGGGGATTTTTCCCCGGTGTGTCTGTGGGTTGGAATATCATGGAAGAGAATTTCTGGAAGGATTCTAAAGTCTCAGAAGTTATTTCTACTTTGAAACCTCGCCTTAGTTATGGTGTAAATGGAAATGTGAATGGTATCGGAAATTTCGATGTATATGGTGCTTACTCTCAAGTAGGTGCAAAGACATACGGAGGTTCAACAGCATTCTACAACTCGGGCTTGGTAAATACCGGTTTGCGTTGGGAACAGAGTCAATCATTTGAAGCAGGTCTGGACATCGGATTCTTAAACAATCGGTTAAGTTTCATTCTTGACTACTACAACCGTACTACCAAAGACTTGTTAACTAAACAAGCACTTCCGGGATATACCGGTTTTACAGAGATTATGACTAATATGGGAACTTTGCGTAACTATGGTTTTGAAATGGAAGTAAGAGCTAACATTCTGAATAACCCGAAAGGATTGACATGGGATGTAACAGCCAATCTGTCTTCTGTTGCAAACAAGATCGTGAAATTACCTTATAATGGCAATGAAAATAACCGTGTAGGTGGCTATGAGGTGGCAACCGGACGCAAAAAAGCTGATGGAACCCCCGAAACAAAATGGATTGCCGGTCGTCAGGAAGGTGGTAAATTAGGAGAATTGGTTGCTTACAAACAAAATCATATATTCAAAGATTGGGATGACGTGAAAAAGTATGCCAATAACCGCATCGACGAGGTAGCCAACTTATATGGTCCGGGACTTGCAGCTCAATATGCCGGAAAAGAAGGATGGCAGCCGATCGAACCGGGTGATGTTTGTTGGGAAGATATCAATGGTGATGGCGTAATCAATGGATATGACCGTCAAGTGGTAGGAAATATATTTCCCAAAATTACTGGTGGATTTTCTACCACATTGGGTTATAAAAACCTCTCTTTATATGCTCGTTTCGATTACGCTTTAGGACATACCATTTATAATGATCTCGCGGCACGTTCTTTGGGACAGTATCAAGGTTCATTCAATATTATCAAAGAAGTAAAAAAGACATGGAGTGAAACCAATACTGATACAGATTTACCTGCATTCTATTATGCAGACCAGTTAAGCAAGAAAAATATTACCCGTTCAAATAATGGTAATACAGCTATTGATAATAACAGTTCGCGCTTCTATGAAAAGGGTGATTATCTGGCTCTGCGTGAATTGACATTAAATTACAATCTGCCTAAAACATGGATCAGTAAAGTTGGCATGACAGACGCATCAGTCTATGTAACAGGTCAAAACTTATTCTATATCACCGGATACACGGGTGTTTCTCCTGAACCGGCTGTAGATACAACTTATGGTCGTGGAATAGATAACGGACGCTATCCAACTCCGAGAACAGTTTTATTCGGTTTGTCAGTGACATTCTAAATTATATATGATTAATACAAATAGCATTATGAAGAAAATATTTACATATATGTTAGCAGGGCTTTCTCTCCTGCTGTTTTCAAGATGTGATGCACTGGATATTGAACCTACCAGTTCTATTGCGGACAGTAACTACTGGAAAACTGAAGCTCAGTTTAGTACCTTTAATGTAGGTTTGCATGCATTACTTAGAGAATGTAGTTATAATTTTTTCTTATTAGGTGAACCTCGTGCAGACATCTATGGGGACGTTCCCTTTGGTGGAGAAGCTACTCAAGGCATGGAACGCCTGCCTTTCAATACGATAAACAAAGAGAACACGGGAATAACCAACTTTGCAGGAATGTACAAAGTGATCAATCAGATCAATTTGATGATTGCTAAAACCAAAGAAACGACTGTACTTCCCGAAGCTACTAAAAACTACTATTTAGGTGAAGCTTATGGTATGCGGGCATATCTTTATTTTCATTTATTGCGTTCTTGGGGAGATGTTATTCTCTATCTGGATTATACGAATGGAGCCTCTTTAGACTTAAGCAACCTCTCAAAAGCAGCCTCTCCTGCAGAAGATGTGATGAAACAAATCAAAGAAGATATCATTGCTTCTGAAAAGGCATTCGGCAGTGATTACTCTTTCAAATTCGGCAGATATTACTGGTCAATGGCCGCAACGCAAATGCTGAAAGGTGAAGTTTATTTATGGAGTGGGCGTCAAATGGGTGGCGGCACAACAGATTATACTACAGCCAAAACAGCTTTACAATCAATTATCAGTGATGCCAATGTCAGCTTGCAGGATGATTTCTCAAAAGTATTTGCTTACAATAATAAAGATAATGCCGAAATTATTTTTTCTATACGTAATGCAAAAGATGAGTATAACATGTGGGACGATAGATTTAGACAAAACTTAGTACCACAGCAGGCATACATGACTGCAACTTACTGTAATAAAGAAGGAATTTCATTTAAAGATTTGCCTGAAGGACAACTTAACGGTTTGATTCGTCTGCAGATAAGATACGATTTGTATAATAAGGCATTCCGTGATGGAGATACCCGTAAGGACGCTTCCATGACAGCCGTTTACCAAAAGCAAGAAGATGGCACAATTAAATATATTGCTCCTTTCTGCAATAAGTATCAGGGAGTCCTGTTGGACGGAGCTTCACAGCGCAGTTTTTTGAATGATTACCCCATTTATCGATATGCAGACTGCCTGTTATTACTTGCTGAAGCAAAAGCGCTGTTGGGAGAAGATCCGGCAGCTGAGATCAATCAAGTTCGTGAACGTGCTTATGGAAAAGAGTTCTTTGAGTTAAACAAAGCTACGCTATCTTATCCGAATGATAAAGGAGACTTCTATACGGATAATAAATACATGTCTGGTGATGAAGATCCTTTGGAAGCCATTTTGAAAGAGCGCATGCGTGAATTTATGTTTGAAGGGAAACGCTGGTATGATTTAAGATTATTGGGTGCAGACTATGTGACAAAGCGCACTTCTGCCGTTGCCACCCGCCTATTATGGCCGATTAATGAAAGTGTATTGACAGACAATCCGGCGTTAAAACAGACTCCGGGATATGAAAATTGATTAGTTAATATAACGGGGAATGCCTCTGCGGACATTCCCCGTTTATTTTTCATTCTAAAAACCTATTGATTAAGTTTTATTTTTCATATCCAGGTGTCTGTTTCAGCAACGGGTTAACACTCATAATGTTAACATCAATAGGCCATAACAACTTGTATTCCTCACTTGGATCCAAAAGAGGTTTATCCGAAGGATAATTTGCAGTAGCAGAGAAAGCAAGAGATTTGCCATTAGCATCATGCATACGTACTACATCAAACCATCGCTTACCTTCCCAAACAAACTCTTTATCACGTTCCTGAAGGATGGCCAATTCATTCTCTGCATAATTTCCTTCCGTATATTTATTAGCCTCATAATTGGAGCCATATGCACGTTCACGCACTTCATTAATATAATCTGCACAAGGATTTCCTAAACCATTTTCTATTTCAGCCATCATCAATAAAGCATCGGCATAACGGTAAACAATCACATCGGTATCATAAATACGATTGTTGTTCGAGTTGATAGAACCAATAGCCTTAAGCATAACACAACCAAAGCCTTCTTTATTCTTTTGGGTATAATATTCTAAGAATGTTGCATCACGACGAGTATCTTTATCGCTATAGCTTTTCCAGAAATCTTCAGTATATTCATGGCGGAATACACCTCCTGTACCCTTCAAATTTAATGTATCCGTTTCAATCTTATTATCATCACGGTCATATACCTGTCCAATGAACACTGCCTCTTGATAGAGGAACATGCCTCCCCAGTTTGTAGCTTCGCCATCAGCAAAATGTAAGGTGAAAATAACTTCTGCATTATTACGGTTAGCTGTACTAAATACATCGCTGAATTTGTTTAATAGCTGAAATTTGCCTATCACTCCATTCAGAGCTGTTTTGGCAGTTTCTAAATCCGATCTTCCAGAAGCTGTATAGCCATTTATAGAAACTTTAGCAGCCCACATATAGATTTCTGCTTTCAACATCAGAGTGGCAGCTTTAGACCACATTGTCTTATCATACTTATTGGTCACTTCTTCTGTACCAAAATAGTTTTCAGATTTACCGATATCCTCTTTTATGAAGGCCATAGTGGCCTCGGGTGTAGCACGTTCAACATAAAACTTATCCGCAGTCACTTTGCCATCCAGCAACTCCACTGTTGTAACAATAGGTACCCCGCCGTAAGTTTTATAAAGCATAAAATAATAAAGAGCTCTTAAACCATATGCTTGTCCTAAATAGGCTTTTCTGTCTGCTTCACTCAAAAAATCACACTCATTCTCAACTTTTTGAATGAAATGATTTACTTGCATAATCGGGCTGTACAACCCAAACCAATTGCTAAATCCCGGATTATCCTGGCTTAAAGTATTGGTACGCAATATGGCATAGTCCAAACTGGTGTTTTGTGAAGAACTACCAACGCGCTGTGTACCACCGCGCAATTCTCCCAAACAATAAAACATATTATAGTTACTTCTCAATTGAGAGTGCATGCCATTCATAAACCCTTCCACCTGGGCTTTATTATTCCAGTAGTTGCCGCTTCCGAAATAGTCTTCCGGAGCGAGATCCAATGCATCGCATGAAGTGTAAAGCACAGACGATACAAATAAGGAAATAATATATATTATCTTTTTCATAATTTGTCTTTTTATATTTAGAAAGAAACATTAATACCAAAAATCACTGTACGAGGTAATGGATATCCTCCATTATTATCTGCTTTTTCCGGTGAGAATAGGTGTTTTGCTTCTGTCAAATAGCCTAAGTTCTGACCTGTAATAGAAAGTTCCACATTGCTCAATTTAGCCTTCTGCGCCCATACAGATGGTAATTTATAGGATAGTGAGAGTTCACGCAATGCCAAGTAGTTTCCATTATAGGCAAACATGGATGAGCTACGGCAATAATTACGTTTACCCAATTGATCGGCCCATACATAAGTTGGATATTTAGCATTCGGATTTTCAGGAGTCCATGTATTTTTGGTCTCCTCAATGGTATTATAAGTACCCTGAGCACATGCCATGATCCACATTGTTTTCCAGTCCACTGCGGTGAATCCCAATGCATAGTCGAAACGTGCAGACAAGGTAAGGTCCTTCCAGCTTACAGTAGTATTGATACCTCCTGTCCATTTAGGAACAGTATTCCCAATTTTCACCATATCATAATTATCAATAACTCCATCACCATTTACATCTTTCCATTTCACGTCACCCGGCTGAATCGGAAGGGCATTGGCTTTTTGAGAATCTGTCAATTTATTGTAACCTTCTGTTCCACCATAAAGAGGACGGCCACTTGAACCGTTATTACCTGTTGTCAAGTCAATCAAGTTAGCCGGAATTTCGTCTTGAGATTTATAAAGTCCTTCTGCCACAAACATGTATAGATCGCCCGGACGTTGTCCTTCCTGATATCCACCAACCCACATTTTTTCATCTCCGTTTCCAGTATAAACCTGATAAGCACTTTGACGATTTCTTTCAAGTCCATTGTCCGGCAAAGAAACAACCTTGTTTTTGTTCAAAGCACCATTCCAGTTCAAGTTCCACTTCCAGTCTTTGGAATCAATGATCCGGAATCCTAATTCAAATTCAAATCCTTGATTCTGGAACTCACCATTGTTTGAAGTAACAGAACTTACACCTGAAGTAGACGGTACTGTGATATTAGCATATTTATCACTAGTCAAACGGTTGTAATATGTCAAGTTAGCATTGATGCGATTTTCCAGAAAGCCCATATCCAAACCAATTTCAAAGGTTCTTGATTTTTCCCACATCAGATATGGGTTAGGAATGCTGCTTAACAAGAAACCGGTTGAACCATTATAGCGATTACTGCCATAAGCTCCCTGAACTGTATAGTTTCCAACAAAGTTCTTGTTTACATTACCATTTAAACCAAAGCTGGCACGTAATTTACCGAATGAAAGAATAGATGCTGTGTTTTCCATAAATTCTTCTTTGCTGAACACCCAACCTGCTGATACACCCGGAAATACTCCCCAACGGTTTTCTTTAGCGAGTTTTGAATATCCATCCCGTCTTAAAACCAAAGAAAGCAGATACTTAGATTGGTAGTCATAGTTGACACGCCCAAAGAATGACATAATACGTTGACGAGAGTGTGAAGAGTCTATAGAACGCATTCCTTCCTCTTTTGAAGTGTATTCCAAATCCATAAAATCATCGGTGGGAGCTCCGGAACCAGAAGCACTGAATCCTTTGCCGTATGAATCATAGTATTCAAAACCAACCATTGCATCCAAGAAGTTGTCCTTATTGATCTGATAATTATAGTTCAATACGGCATTATATGTTTGGTCTAAAGTACGGCTATATGAAGCAGAGGTGGCGTGAGATGTAATCAAGTTACCCGGAGAGCTCAAATAGTCTTTATTAAAAGCTTCTGTTTTTTCTTCGGAATAATACCAAATGGCTCCTAATTTCAATGAGAGACCTTTCATGAAATCAATTGTGAAAGATTGATTCATCGTAAACTTATCCGTATTATTATCACGAACGAATTGCTTAAAATTGTATTGTTGGTTACCATCACCGGAGTTCGGTCCTAATAGCATATCTCCATCTGCATTATAACCACGGAAAGTAGGAGGTAATGAGAGACAGCGTGAGAAATAGTTAGCCTCAGCTGTTTGCGATGCAGGAAGTCCGTTCCAGGTCGCATCTGCAAAATTAAAACTTGAATTAGAAGTTAACCATTCCTTAAGTTTATAATCAGCATTAAAAGTAAAAGTAATTCGTTGATACCAGTTACCAACTGCTGTACCCTCACTCTTATTGTAGCCCAAGCCGGCATAATAACTTCCTTTATCATTACCACCGCTTACGCTTAAGTTATAATCCTGAGAGAATGAAGGTGTGTTTATATTAAAATCGGCAATGTCTGTGTTTTTATAAATAATTTTATCTCCATATACCGGGTCAATCATAGTCTGCCATCCTTGATTGAGCAGAAAAGATAGATTGTCTGAATAGATCATCGGACTCCAAATAGCAGAACTTGTTTTATTTCCGTCTAATGGCGTTACACCATCCTTGTCAAAATATAAATTACCTGTTCCATAAGGAGTTGCAGTAGTCAATCCGCTTAGAGAAGACCATCCTTTCACATTAGCACCGTCCGGGTGTTTCATGTCTCCAACATACGCATTCATATAAGCAGTACGCATCCAGTAAAGGTAATCACCGGCATTCATAAAGTTATAAGAATCCTTAAAGTAGTTCAAGCCAAACTTTGCTTTTAGATTTACCTCTGCTCTACCCGCCTTACCACGTTTTGTTGTTACAAGTACTACACCATCATTAGCACGTGCACCGTAAATAGCAGTTGCACCGGCATCTTTCAACACCTCCATTGATTCAATATCATCCGGATTAATATCACTCAGCGAAGAGCGTACCTGACCGTCAATTAAGATCAGTGGAGAACCGGAACCATCAAAGTTCGTACCACCACGGAGTACTAAAGTTGGAGCACTACCCGGATTACCCGAAGTCTGACTTACTGACAAACCTGCTACAGCACCAGAAAGAGCTTGAGCCGGATTAGTAAACATACCTTGTTTTAAAGTTTCCTCTTTTACTTTGGCAATGGAGTTAGTCACTTTAGAACGCAATTGTTTACCGCCATAACCTGTTACGACCACTTCATCCAGCATTTCAGAGTCTTCTTTCAACTTAATATTAAAAGAATTTT
>ENA-OPAG01000433-OPAG01000433.1-human-gut-metagenome-genome-assembly--contig:-NODE-433-length-25640-cov-3.579128_pt1 | contig 25640 bp, 23 predicted proteins | sample MGYA00241053_ERZ501422 | MGnify/ENA primary metagenome ERZ501422 (study PRJEB25962, sample SAMEA2042619) | human gut metagenome | biome: human gut; feature: human-associated habitat; material: faeces... | reverse complement strand
ATCATGTGCTACATTTTCCGGATTAACGGTTACATTTTCACCTTCCGGCGCTTCATCTTCCTGCAGAGTCAAGTTTTTCACCAGCAGATAGGGTAATGTTTTCAGATCCCTTTTTCTTCGCTTTGTCGCCTCCATCCATACCTTCTGTATGTTTGCCGAAGTCAGTATTCCGTTTTCCAGATAACTGTTTCTTTCCAATATTCCTTTGATGAACAAGATTTCAATGATCTCCTGTACCTCCTTGGCTTCTACCTCTCTTCCCGCCTTGTTGGCAAAGATCAGACACTGTTCTTCATCCCAACGGATGAAGTATCCCTCCTTGTATATTTTGCACAGCAGTTTCAGTACGATTGCCGGGCCTTTTATTCCATATTTTGCTTCTATCACTTCCATTGCGTTCTCTTCCATGAAGTTTACGCCTACCGGGAAATAGTTGATCCCGTCGTATGCTATTGCCATATTGTTTTTATAGATTAGTTATTTTTTATCTGTAATACTTTTATCACAAATTACTCCGGATTCCCAAAGACGTTTTCATTTGATTCCTCGAAATAGAAATCATTCATCTGTGGAAATCCCAGTAATCTGTGCTGCCCGTTCTATACCGTCGGTCTCCATTCCATGAAGTTCTCCACTTGAAACGTCGTCCACCGCTGTTCGTCCACATTCCAGTAGACTACGGCACCTTCCACCGTCGTCGGATCATGTCTTTTATGGAATTCCGCTTCGTAGTGGATCAGCGTTGCCCTCACCATCCGGAAACTTCCGTCCTGTTTTCGGTAAGCCACCATTGCATGCCCGTATCGCATGTGGTCCAACAGATCTTCCAGCCGTTCCGCCATCCATTCCGCGCATGGCTCTGAGTATCCTTTCTCAAAGATGATGCGCTTTTTCCATTTCAGTCTCAGTGATTCGCTTTGTGATGAGGGTCTTTTTTTCTTTTTCATACGTATATGATTTAAAGGGTTAATAGATAAATTATCGCCCCAAAGATAGACCGGACCGAATGTATTCCGGCTTGATAAAATTCATTGTACGTATTTCAGCGGATGCCTTCCAAGTTGTTGTCCTCTCTTTCCACCTCTTTCCAAATTTCGTTGACATAAGTCCTGATTGTCTTGAAAATTAATGGTTTAAATACTCCGTCCCTTATTTTTCCAAAAAGTTCTTTCTCCTCGATGTAGCGTGCCAACGAATCTTTGCATGTCTTGATATTTTGTGATTCTGCGTCCGATATGTAGGATCTTATCAACGCTTTAATAACTCCTTCATTGTTGGAGATAATCCCCGGTATCCGTGCTCCTCTTTTTCTGCCTCTTGTTTCTTTAACCGGTTCTGTGATAGGTTGTTGTACTTTCTTATTGGCGTTTTTTTACACTTTTGTTCACAGCCTGTAATAATTCATTTTCTTTGGTCATCAGATCGTTTATTTAGTTAATATTTAAATGATGTTAAGACGTTGCAAAGGTAGAAAGTAATCCTTCAGTGGGCAAGTGAATGTGGAATTAAAGGGAAAACAGACCTTTTTTATCTATTAATTAGCTGATATATAGCAAAATAATTGCTGAAAAAGTGGGTGTTTCAATAAACGATCGTTTAATTGAACGCAAAGATAGAGGGTATTTTCATAACTGCAAAATGTTTAATAAAAAAAGTATTTTTCTTTATGGTTTACTCTCTTTAATCATCTGATAATCAAATTTCTATAAACTAATAAAAAACGTTTTAATATCTGTCTGCTTTTATCTGTCTTTTAATTATTTGGATTTTTAAAAAAGTGTGTTTCAAAAGACGATCGTCTATTGAAACACTTTTGCTTCATAATAGGCTCGTTTACAGATTGTAAGATCAGTAAAGCCCTGTTTTTTCAAAACTTTGTTTTCTGTTCTTCTTTTTCAAACCGTCTCTCCTGCGATAGGGGAGTACTTGATGAAATGATATACGCTGCAAGGCAAACAACAGAATTAGCAAACTTGACCGGAAGGTATTTCACTACCCCGGTGTCCCCCAATCATATCCTTTCGTGAACAAGAGTATTGATAAATCCTGGTACGCCCTTCGTATCACCTATAGCCGTGAGCTTGCCTTTAAGGAATATCTGGACTCCCGTGGAGTGAAGAATTTTCTTCCCATGCGCTACGAATACGTATTCCGTGGTGAGCGTAAGATCCGCAAACTTGTTCCTGTTGTTCACAACCTGGTTTTTGTTTATGCCACCCGCAGTGAGGTTGACGAAATGAAATCCACTGTCGGGGCTTCTCTTCCTATTCGTTATATCATGGACCGTGAGACCCGTCAGCCCATTACCATTCCTGAAGTCCAGATGCGTAGTTTTATAGCTGTTGCCGGTAATTACGATGAACAGGTTGTTTATCTGGACCCTTCCGCCGTTTCCATGAAGAAGGGAGACCGTGTCCGTGTCACCGGTGGCATCTTTGAGGGTGTCGAGGGTGAGTTTGTCCGTATCAAAGGTGACCGCCGCGTGGTGGTTTCCATCCAGGGGGTTATGGCGGTTGCCACTGCTTTCATTCATCCCTCTTTAATCGAGCTAATAAAGAATTAAAAACTCAGTGAACTCTGTGCCCTCTGTGGTGCATATTCCAATACGTAAATAAATCACCATGTTGTCTTTGCAATCAGAAATCGATTCTTTGTGCGCTGTTTCGCACGAACTTCTCCATTTAGGTCTGGATGGCGAACCCATCTACTCCGACCGTTTCCGTCAGTTAAATACGGATGTGTATCATCGTTGTGAGCATCTTTTCGGTTCGCACGGACGTACTCTTGAAGAGGAAGCTTCTCTTTGTATCGCTTTGTTGACCGGCTATAATGCTACCATTTATAATCACGGTGATAAGGAAGATAAAATCCAGTCGGTTCTCGATCGTAGTTGGGATATCTTGGATACACTTCCCGCCTCGCTTTTGAAATGCCGTTTGTTGGTAGCCTGTTACGCCGAGGTCTTTGACGAAGAGTTGGCAGCGGAGGCACACGCAATAATAGACGGTTGGAAGGAGCGGGAATTGACGAGGGAAGAGTTTGAGATGGTGGAGCATTTAAAGAGTTTGGAGGAAAATCCTTATCCGAATACGGATATAGAATATTAGTGTATATAACTAAGATTTCTCATAAATAATTAAATAATCAATGAAAAATTTTGCATTAATTGGAGCAGCTGGATATATTGCTCCTCGTCATTTACGTGCTATCAAAGATACGGGAAACCGTTTGGTTGCAGCTTATGATACTTTTGATAGCGTCGGAATCATGGATAGTTTCTTTCCGGAATCTTCCTTTTTTGTGGAACAAGAACTTTTCGACAGACATTGTACAAAATTAAAAGGTACTGACAAACAGATTGATTTTGTGTCTATTTGTACTCCGAATTATTTGCATGATGCGCACATGCGTTATGGGCTTCGATTGGGTGCTGACGTAATTTGCGAAAAGCCTTTGGTCTTGAATCCATGGAATGTTGATGCACTTCAAGAAGTCGAAAGAGAAACAGGGCATCATATTTATACTATTCTCCAACTCCGTTTGCATCAATCTATCATAGATTTAAAGAAGAAAATAGAGAATGGCCCTCAAGATAAGATTTATGATGTAGATCTAACTTATATTACTTCTCGTGGCAATTGGTATTATACAAGTTGGAAAGGTGATGTGCATAAAAGTGGTGGTATTGCTACTAATATCGGTGTTCATTTTTATGATATGCTTTCGTGGGTCTTCGGTCCTGTGAAAAAGAATATAGTTCATGTATATACACATGATCGTGCTGCTGGTTATCTTGAATTGGAAAAAGCGCGTGTTCGTTATTTTTTGAGTATCAATTCTGAAAATCTTCCTGAAAATGCAGTACAAGGTGAGAAACTTACCTACCGTACTATTAATATTGATGGAGAAGAGTTTGAGTTTAGTAAGGGATTTACTGAACTACACACAGAAAGCTATAAAGATATTTTGGCCGGTAATGGCTTTGGCATTGAAGATGCGCGTAATGCTATTAATATTGTTTACGATATCCGTCATGCTGAGCCAATTGGTTTAAAAGGAGATTATCATCCTTTAGCAAAACTTCCTTTGTCAAAGCATCCGTTTGGCTGGTAATAAAGTAACAGATATAATTATGAAACTTCAAATGGTTGATCTTCACGGTCAATATCTTAATATTAAATCGGAAGTGGATGCCGGTATTCGGCAGGTTATTGAAACTTCCGCTTTTATCAATGGTCCGCAGGTCAAGGAGTTTGCGGAGAACCTGAAGGCTTACATGGGTAGCAAGTATGTGATAACTTGTGGTAATGGTACAGATGCACTTCAAATAGCTTTAATGGCATTGGACTTGAAACCCGGTGATGAAGTGATTGTTCCTGCTTTTACCTATGTTGCTTCTGCCGAGGTGATCGGATTATTAGGGCTGATTCCTGTGATGGTGGATGTGGATTATGCTACCTTCAATGTAACGGTTTCCAATCTGGAAAAGGCTTTGAGTCCTAAAACTAAAGCGATTATTCCAGTGCATCTGTTTGGCCAGTCTTGTGATATGGAACCTATTATGCAGTTTGCCAAACAGCATGGTATTTATGTGATTGAAGACAATGCTCAGGCCATTGGAGCAGTATATACTTTCTCTGATGGTAGAAAGAAGCATACGGGAGCTATCGGTCACATAGGCTGTACTTCTTTTTTCCCTTCTAAAAATCTGGGATGTTATGGTGACGGTGGAGCTATTTTTACGGATGACGATGAATTGGCAGAACGTTTGCGCATGATTGCCAATCATGGACAACAAGTGAAGTATCATCATAAAGTCATCGGATGTAATTCCCGTTTGGATACTCTTCAGGCTGCGATACTCAATGTTAAATTGAAACACTTGGATGAATATAGCCATGCCCGTCATGAAGCGGCACAATATTATACTTCCCAGTTGCAGGGGGTGAAAGGGATTATAACTCCCGAGGAACTTCCTTTAAGTACTCATGTCTATCATCAATATACTTTAAAAGTACTGGATGGCAAACGTGACGTGCTAAAGCAGCATCTTGCTGATGCGGGTATTCCGAGTATGATTTATTATCCGTTGCCTTTGCAGCAACAGGAGGCTTTTCAGACTATCGCACGTGCAGCAGAGCCATTAGATACTGCTGAAAAACTGGCATATTCAGTTCTTTCTCTTCCCATTCATACCGAACTATCTACTGAACAACAGGATTTAGTCATCAATAGTATAAAAGATTTTTTTAAATAAATATTCCATGCAAGATTATTTTGCTCATGAAACAGCAATTGTCGATGACGGTTGCCGGATCGGTGCGGGCACAAAGATATGGCATTACAGCCATATAATGACGGGATGTGTGCTTGGTGAACGATGCAATATCGGTCAGAATGTGGTAATTTCTCCAGATGTGGTTTTAGGAAATAATGTCAAAGTACAGAATAATGTATCGGTTTATACAGGAGTTACTTGTGAAGATGATGTTTTTCTCGGCCCTTCTTGTGTCTTTACCAATGTGATAAATCCCCGTAGTGCTGTCAATCGTAAATCAGAATATGCTAAGACTCGTGTTGGTAAAGGAGCTACAATAGGTGCTAATGCTACTATTGTATGCGGACATGATATAGGTGAATATGCTTTTATCGGTGCCGGTGCAGTGGTTACTAAAACAGTTCTTCCTTATGCTCTCTTGGTGGGCAATCCTGCCCGTCAGATAGGTTGGATGAGTGAGCATGGTCATCGACTGGAATTTAATGATATGGGTATTGCTGTGTGTGCTGGAAGTAAAGAGCGTTATCAGCTAAAAGACGGTAGGGTCATAAAGATATAGTTTGTAATTCATAATTAGTAATAAATCAATCATGTACAATAAATTAGTAAACAAAAATGCTAAATTGGCTTTGGTAGGTCTGGGTTATGTAGGGCTTCCTATAGCCTTGGAGTTTGCCAAGAAAATATCAGTTATAGGTTTTGATATAAACGAGGACCGCTTGGCGAAAATGCGTGAAGGAATTGATCCATGCGGTGAATTGGATAGTTCTGCTTTTGAGAATGTAGATATCGAATTTACTTCCTCTATTGAAAAGTTGAAAGAAGCTTCTTTCTTCATAGTGGCTGTTCCTACACCAATTGATAAATATAATAAACCGGATTTAACTCCATTGCTGGGTGCTTCCCGTTCTGTAGCCAAAGCTTTGAAGCCGGGAGATTACATAGTTTATGAATCTACAGTTTATCCGGGTTGTACGGAAGAGGATTGCCTTCCTGTTTTAGAAGAGGTTAGTGGCTTGAAAGCTGGTATCGATTTTAAATATGGTTATTCTCCTGAACGTATTAATCCTGGTGAGAAAGTACATACACTTCCTAATACTATTAAAATAGTTTCCGGTTGTGATCCAGAGGCTTTGGATATAGTTGCTAGAGTTTATGAATTAGTTGTAAAACCAGGAGTTCATCGTGCTCCAAATGTAAAAGTTGCTGAAGCTGCTAAAATCATTGAAAATACTCAGCGTGATGTCAATATTGCTTTGATGAACGAATTATCTATTATTTTCAGTCGTATCGGAATTAATACTTACGATGTATTAGAGGCAGCCGGTACTAAATGGAACTTCTTGAAATTTTATCCAGGATTAGTCGGAGGACATTGCATTGGTGTTGATCCTTATTATTTGGTTCAAAAAGCCAGTGAACTGAAATATCATTGTCAGATAATCAGTGCAGGACGGTATATCAATGATAGTATGGGAGGATATATTGCCAAGAAGCTTGTGAAACGTTTGATTTCTTTGGGCAAAGGTATATTAGGTGCTCGTGTTTTAGTGATGGGAGTTACTTTTAAAGAAAATGTAGCGGACATTCGTAATTCTAAGGTTGTAGATATTGTCAATGAATTGAAAGATTTTGGTTGCGATGTGGACGTTGTTGATCCATATGCAGACAGTGATGAAGTACATAGAGAATATGGATTTCGTTTAGTAGAGAAACCGAGGGATAATTATGATGCGGTAATTGTTGCCGTAGCACATGATGAATATAAAAATTTGGAGGAGAAGTATTTTAAAAATATGACCTATGATCATGCTGTACTTGTAGATATTAAGGGGATGTATCGTGATAGGATTCATAAATTAAAGTATTGGAGTTTGTAATTATTGATCGGATCAATTCACTTCTTCATCTAAATATTGATGATACATCAAGATATTAGAGATGGAAAAGATGGTTTGTTTTTGTAATAGGTTTTCTTCTGTATAATCTTTTAGCATCACTTATTTGTGGTTTATATTTCAAACTTACATAAAAATCTCGATTTATAAGCGTGTTCAATAAAAATATGCTCTTTGTTTATAGAGGAAATATATTAAAAAATGAATTTACTCGAAATTTACTAACGTTAAGTTCCGGCACTGTTATTGCTCAAATAATACCAATGTTGGCAACTCTGATATTATCTCGTTTATATACTCCTGATGAGATGGGAGAATGGGGGATATTTTCTAGCTATGCTGCTATCCTGTCTGTAATTGCATGTTTAAAATATGATAATGCTATTGTAAAGCCTGTACGAGTTGTAGATGCTTATAATTTATCTTTTATTTCGGTTGTTATAGGTCTAATATTCATTTCATTATTGTATATACTTATACTTATAGTTGATGCTTTTCAATATGATTATCTATTTCAGTTGAGTAGGACTTCGATATACATATTACCATTATATGTTTTATGCTTGTTGTGTGTTCAGGTTTTAAATAATTTGGCTAATAAAACTAAACAATATAGTTCTCTTGCATTATCATCTATTGTTAGAAGTATAACTCAAGCTATTAGCCGAATTACTTTAGGTTACTGCTCTTTTACTAATATTGGTTTAATTATAGGGGCAGTACTCGGAGCTTTCTTAAATGTGATAGTGCTTGTTAGAAAATTGCGATTTATATATTATTTTAGTCACTGTTTTTCCAATAAGAAGAGTTGTGATTTGGTGCAGCAATATAAAGATTTCCCTAAGTATGATTTATTAAGTAATGTTTTAAATTCTATATCTTCTAATATTCCAGTAATAATTCTCTCTTATTTTTTCTTAGATGATGTTGTTGGCTATTTCTCTATGGCTTTAACCTTGTTATTTATTCCAATGTCGATTATAGGTACATCTTTAGGGCAATTATATTATAGAGATGCGTGTGAGTTGCATGAAAAAAATGTTTCATTAAGTGGACTAACAAAAAAAATATTCATTCCAACATATATAGGATGTAGTATCTTTATGCTGGTTTTAATATGGGGAGGAGAAGTCATATTTAGTTTCTTATTAGGTCACGAATGGGCTACTGTTGGAAAGTACGCGACTTATATGAGTATATGGTTACTATTAGTTACTTCTGTATCTCCATTGAGTAGTGTTTTTTATGTAAAAAATAAGCAGATACTAAATGTTTATTTTAATATACTAGGCTTGTTTCTTCGGGTCGTAGTATTATTAATAGGAGGGTATTATTTACATTCAAGTGATTTAGCTATACTTTTATTTGGAATAGTTAGCTGCTTATTTTTTGCCGTTCAAGGTCTTATAATAAAAAAAATGGCAGATGTAGTCTTTTCTAATCGGGTTTTAGCTTATTTGTATTCAGTAACAATTATATTTTTATTATCTTATCTTTGGAAAGTATTTTTATGGTTGAATTAATTAATAATAAAGGAAAGCAATGGGACTATTTCTCTAAAGGAGCAGTAAAAGGATTTGCTTTTAAGGAGGGTGTTCTTTTAGAAAAGGAATTTCTTTATAATATATTGTTAGAGGCTATATCTGTTAATTCATTACCTAATGTATTAACTCAATTAAATGGAAATTTTGTTGCAGTGCTAACGCTTAAAAATGAATGCTATTTAATTGTGGATAAGTTACGTTCATATCCTTTGTTTTACTCTTTTTATAAGGGACTGCATATTTGTGATGTTGGAGAACAGTTATTGAATTATGTTCCTTGTAATCTAGATGAAATAAATGTGTATGAGTTATTATCTTTAGGCTATTTAAGTGGTAATACTACTATTGTTGAGAATGTTAAGAGTGTGGTTGCCGGAAGTTATGTTGTAATTGATTTAGAGAATAATAATGATTATCAATATAACTATTATTCACATATATGTGAGAAAATAAAAATAGGTAAAAGGTTGCTATTTGATGTCGCAGTCCAGAAGCTTGAAGGAGCATTTTCTCGTATGATATCTTCCATTGGAAAAGACCAACATATTTTAATTCCATTAAGTGGGGGGTATGACTCTAGGTTAATTGCTTGTTTATGTAAAAGATGTAATATAGAAAATGTTACCTGTTTTACTTATGGACGCATAGATAGTTTTGAGGTTGAAATATCAAAAATAGTAGCTGCTAAATTAAACTATAAGTGGCATTTCGTTGAGTACTCGGAAGATACATGGTTAAATTTCTTGTCTGGAAAGGATTTTCAAGAATATTGTAAGTTTGCTGGAAATTTAACTGCTAATCCACATTTTCAGGATTTACCAGCATTAATTGAACTAAAAAGAAAAGGGGTTATTACATGCAATATGGTCGTGGTTCCAGGACATAGTGGAGATTTATTGGGGGGAAGTAAAATTCCAGTTCAAATATTGGAAAATAATTTAAAATCATTTACTTCAGAGACCTTAGCAGATTTGATTTATGATAATTTGTTTGATCTAAATATATTGAAAAAAGAATATAAAAATAGAATTATTACTAAATTAAAAAAAGAATTGGATGGAGTCGATATACATACTATTGATCAATTTTTGGATTATTATGAACCCTATTGGTTTATAAAAACTAAAGTTGCCAATTTTCTAGTAAATTCAATGCGAGGATATGAGTACGTTGGTTTAGATTGGCGTTTACCATTATGGGATGATGAATATGTAAGAGTATGGTATGAAATTGAATGGAAAAATAAATACTACTCTCGCTTATATAATGAATTTATGTTTAATAAATATTTCATTCCATTTGATGTAGCTATTAGTAAACATCGGACTATTTTGAGTTCTGATATTGGGTTATATTTCAAAAGATTAATTCCATATTCACTATCTTATACGTTTAGGAAAATAAGAAACTATTCGCAACAGAAAAAACTACAAAAGCATTTTGATGCTTTTGATTTTGTATCACAATATTTGTTTAAATTAAGTGATGTAGACCGATATAAAGGAATTGATAGTATTAATTTAAATAATGTGAATGCGATTGTAGCTGCATATTATTTAAAAAAAATAGATAATACATTGTCTTATTAAAATTATAACGTAGTGTTTCTTAAACTATTGAGATTGTTATTTCTAAATGTTTTATTCTTATTTAGTTGTAATGATGATAACATAGAACCTATGATTTCTGGAAATAAAAGCGCTCCTTTTATTGAAATTATAGATTATATTGATAGTGAACATGTGAAAGTTTTTAGAAACTGGGATACAATGTCACAAGATTGTAAAAATGAATATTTCTCAAAATATCATTATTGGGGTTACTTTTTGAGAGATATGGGTTTAATATATCATTTTAGTTACGATGATAAGGCTAGAAGAATAGCAGACAGTGCATTAAATATTATTCTTGAGAATTGTAAATATGATGGGCGTATTATTCCTCATGGTGTAGATCATAAATGGAATAGAGATACCTTTGCTCGTAATATGAGACTTTTGTTTGAAGCATATACTTATTTAAATAATAAATTTTATTTAGATATAATAGATAATCAAGTTTCTTTATGGTTTAAAGATGTTCCACGTAAATATCACAATGGATTTTATATTTTTCCTTATGGAATTAAAGCAGATAATTCTACAGATAGTTATGATATAGATCCTAATCAAAATTTAATGTTGGCATGGCTTTTCTCTGAATTATATTATTGTGAGGAAAGTGTTTTTTATAAAAATAATATGTTGAAGGACGCTGTATATAATGAAGTAGAAGCAGCATTAAGCCTTCAGCTATCTACAGGCGAACTGTCTTTGGCAGAATCTTTTCCGTTAGTTTATGATTCTAACTATGGTGGGTATAGTTCTGGAATTTTATATAATATATGTCAACTATGGGATAATTCTATGTGGAATGATGCTTTGGTGATGATGGGGGAATGGCTGTATTCTTCTTTTCCTATGGAGCACCCGTGGAATACAAAAGAGGATTTTCCTAATTATGTAAAAGATAGATTTTATGCATCAAATCTATTAGAAAGGATTCCTGCTTTTTATGCTGCAGGTGTATCGGAAGAATATGTTTATTCGTGGATTCATTTTGTGATCTCTAAATTTCCGGAATCTGAAAAATTGATTCCTTTTAAGTTTTATCAAAAGAAAACTTTACCTTCTAGTTTTATATTAAAGGATTACACTAAAGAAGTTGGTTATGATTGGCCGTCTATAATAATACATGATTCAAAAATTACTATTCTTTGGAGAGAAATTGCTTATGTACGAATTCAAGATACCTGTTATCAAAAGTTTCCAATAAATGTAAAGGTGGAAAATGGCGTGTTGCAATTAGACATCGTTAGTGTTGATGGGCGTAGTTTTAAATATTCTACATTTTGTGATAATAAGATAATAAAAATAGATATACTAGATTATATGCATTCTTTTTTTAATAAAGAATAACTATGATATATCTTGTCGTCTCTATTTTGTCTGTTATCCTTTCAAGTCGACTATTTAAATCTGCTTGCGGGACAATTTCTGTATATCGTCCTAATATGATATCAGTTATATTCTATTATTATTTTGTATTACAGAATGTTATAGGGGCAATATTAGTTGTTAATGAACTAGATAACCATTATATGATAAATATGTTGCAATATCCTATAAGCCGTTTTTATGGTTTTTATGCGATCATATATACTGTTATAGCGTTTCCTGTAGGACTTTTGCTAGCAAATAAAGTATTTAATCAAAAGGATATGAAGTCATTATTTGATTCATATACTTATAGAGAAATATCTCCAGAAATAAAATATAATGATGTAATAGTAAAGAGACTATTGATTTTTTTGAGTGTGTTGTCTTCAATTTCTGTGTTATATGTATTAATTGTTATAAAAGATATTCCATTACTCAAGCTATTTCATAGTAGCTCTTCTGTAGATTTAGCTTTATTTCGTGGAGATGTAAGTAGAAATTTTCCAGGTAATGAATATGTGAAGAATATATTTGCTTTGGGTTTAACTCCATTTTTATCCTATGTAGCTTATGGATATAAGAGATTGAAAGCTTCATGGGTGAATAAGTTATGGTTTTATATAATGTTTGTTGCAAGTATTTTGATTCTTACCTATAATTTGGAAAAATCACCTATTCTTGTTTATTTCTTAGGCTATTTATTTTTTAAAATTTATTTGGGAAAATCTTTGTCAAAAAAAACTTTACTAATCTTTCTATGTACTATTTTGGGGTGTCTGATCCTTTTATATTATGCTTTGTTAGGGGATAGTGGAATGGAATTATCCAGCCTATTTTATTATAACTCTGGTATAATTGGGCGTCTTACTTTGTCATCAGGTGCAGGTGTTTTTTTAAGTTTTGATTTGTTTCCACATAATTATGATTATGTTGGATTTAGCTCTATATCTCATTTATTATCAAGCATATTAAATTTGGATTATTCAGAGCGTCCCGCTCGCTTAATTATGGAGTATGTAAATCCTGCAGGTATTGAGAATGGAGCAGCAGGAGTAGTAAATGCTTTGTTTATAGGCGAGGCATGGGCTAATTGGGGTATAATAGGAATATTATTTTCTCCTATTTATGTTGGCTTTATTATTCAAACATTATATTTGTTTATTCTTCGTTCTCCGAAAACACCATTTTTTATGGCATTATTTGTTTTTTATTCTTTTAGTAGTTCTATTACGGGAGGCGTTAATGACTATATATATAATGTTCAGACAATGATAATGATAGGAGTGATTCTTTTTGTTTATGGAGGAAGTTTACTTTTTAAAAAAAATACTTTATGAAGCGAATTATATATCATTTACCTTTCAAAATAGACAGTGAGTGCTCTTCAGCGAGTCAAATTAGACCTGTAAAAATGTTGGAGGCTTTCCAAAAAAAAGGATATGAGGTGACATTAATAACAGGAAGCTCATTTGAAAGAAAGAAACAAATGCAATGTATTAAGAAGAAGATTTTAAATGGAGAAAAATATGATTTTTTATATAGTGAATCTTCTACTGAGCCTACTTTATTAACAGATTCTCACCATTTTCCACTTCATCCTTTTATTGATTTTTCCTTATGGCGTTTCTGTAAGAATAATAATATTCCTATTGGTTTATTTTATCGAGATATATATTGGAATTTTAGTAATCTTCAGAACTGGGTATCTTACATAGTGAGACCTTTTTATATTTATGATATTATGATGTATAAAAAATTATTATCAGTTTTATTTTTACCATCTAAAGAGATGTTGAAATATATTCCTGAAGATTTTTCTAATATAACAATCAGGGAGTTACCTTCTGGAGCTGATATACATGAATGTAGAGTAAAAAAATATGCAGATAATATTGTAAGAATACTTTATATTGGGGGCATAGATAACGATTGTTATAGTTTGCTGAAAATGGTTAAGGCTGTTTCAAAATATCCAGAACAGATTGAATTTACTATATGTTGTCGAGAAAAAGAATGGCTTGCTATTGAGAAAGAATATGAAATCTATTGTAGAAAAAATATAAAAGTAGTACATAAAAAAGGTGCGGATATTTCATTATTGTATGATGAAGCTGATATCTTTTGTATGGCATTTAATCCTGATTTATATAGGACATTTGCTGTGCCGTATAAGTTATTTGAAGCGATAGGATATGGATGTCCAATTATTGCAACTAAAGGAACTTGGGTCGGGAATTTTGTTTTACGTAATAAAATTGGATATACTGTAAACTATGATGATAAAGAACTGTGTTGCCTATTGGATAAGCTAATTTTGAACAAGGGAAAATTGTTTACTATTAGCTCTAATGTATTGAAAATTCAGCAGCAACATACATGGGAACATAGAGTAGAAGAGATTGTTTCATGTTTTAAATCATAATTATGGGCTTTTATCAAGAAGTTAAAACTAGGCTACTTATACCTAATGGTAATATTGCCATCTGTAAATGTGAGCCGCGCCAAATTGTTAATAAAGAGGTAGATAATCGTAGTTTTAGATGGCTAAATCATTCTTATAAAGATTGTTTTTTTGCAGATCCTTTTATTTTAAATGTGGATGATAAAACTATTGAAATATTAGTAGAAGAGTTTCAATATAAAATTAATAAGGGGATTATAGTTCGATTGCTTATTGATTTATCTTCTTATACTTTAATAGAAAGAACTATAGTACTAGAGTGTGAAACTCATTTATCTTATCCTATAATTTATAGAGATAAAAAAGATATTTATATTTATCCTGAAAATAATCAATCGGGTTCTCTGTATCTATATAAATATGATCAGGAGACTAAAAAAGCTAAATTAGTTGATGAAATAGTCAAATTGCCATTGAATGATTCTACTCTTCTATTTTGGAGAAATAAGTATTGGCTTTTTACAACAATAACTAATAGGGAACATAATGCCAATTTGTACGTTTTTAACTCTTTAAGACCCTTTTGTGATTATGATTTGAGTAAGTCCATATTAGTTAAAAGTAATTTATGTGGATCAAGACCGGCAGGTAGTTTTTTTGCTGTTGATGGTAGCATATATAGACCAGCTCAAGATTGTCATAAAGTATATGGTGGAGGGATTATTATAAATAAACTTGAGAGTCTAGATGATCAAAATTTTCAAGAAGAGTTTGTTTTAGCAATGGAACCTCAATCTAATATTTATAATATTGGAATTCACCATATTAATTTTTATAATCATTGGGCTGTCATTGATGGGTATGGATATAGATTCTCATTGAAATATTTATTAATAAGATTTTTTAGGAAATTGTCTAAGGTTTTCAGGTGCTAATGAGAAAGTTCTTTAATCGTTTTTTTTTAGATTTGGAGTGTTATAAAAAACTATCTGCTATAAAGGAGATATCTTGTGGTACTCATTTTTATATTAGTGGTTTGCGGTTTATACATGCATTAAAAATATCTCTTTTGTTGAAAAAGAAATTTAGGTTGCATAGACTTTATATTATTTATGTTTTTATTCATTTATGTTTTTATGGAAATAGGACATGTTATGTTATGAGAGATAAAAAGCAAGGAGAGATAATCGGTGCCTTTTGGTTATATGTGAATAAATGGGATATTTTGCATCATACAATTCATTTAGGTGGATATTTTATTGTGAAAAAATACTGTGGTAGACATTTGGGAACAATTTTAGCACATAGGGCGATTGAAGATATTAGGCGAAATAAGTATTTTAATGGAATATCTGCTAAAGTGAATGTTGATAATCGCGCTTCATTAACATTGTTAGAGAATCTTGGATTTACGCTTTCTAAGAACATGCCTGATGATATGAAATCGAATGAAGTGTTTTTAGTCTTAAAATTTTAATTATGAAGATATTTATAATTTCAGAAGATGTTTATCATACAAGAAGGTGGGTGACTGCTTTGGCACAGCATGATAATTCTATTTTTCTTTTTTCATTAGGAAAAATAGTTAATCAAGCTTTATATCAACAATATCCTAATGTACAATATTATTCTGCCAATGTTGCTTTTCACAGTATTTATAATGTTGGTGAGTGGCATAAATTGAAGTATTTATCCGCTCTTAGGATATTAAAAAAACAAATAAAAGATTTTTATCCAGATATTGTACATGCTCATTATGCAACAAGTAATGGGTTATTAGGGGTATTATCAGGTTTTCATCCATTAATAGTATCTGTTTGGGGAAGTGATGTATATCAGTTTCCCCGTAAATCAATATTGCATAAGTTATTATTTAAATATATATTAAAAGTGGCGGATGTAATATTGTCTACAAGTAATATTATGGCCAATGAAATAAAAAAATATACGGATAAAAAAATTGCTATAACTCCCTTTGGAGTAGATTTGAGTGTCTTTAGAAAAAGTGCTGAAAAGATTAATAGTTTACCTATAATAATTGGAAATATAAAAGCTTTAGAGTCTCATTATGGTATTGATACATTGATAAAATCTTTTTCATTGTTGTTACAAAAGGGGGGATATCGAGATATAAAGCTTGTTATTATAGGTGAAGGTAGTCAAAAAGAAGAACTTATTGATTTAGGAAGGTCATTAGGTTGTATAGATAAAATATCATTTCTTGGAAAAATTGATAATAGCTTATTACCAGAGTATTATAATTCATTTACAGTATTTGTTTCGTTGTCTAATTCAGAAAGTTTTGGGGTCGTTGCAGTTGAAGCAATGGCATGTGAGTGCCCTGTTGTTGTGTCGGATGCCGATGGCTTTTTAGAAGTTGTAGAAAATGAGAAAACTGGAATTATAGTTCCTAAAAATGATCCTAATGCTGCTGCCGTCGCTATTCAGACTCTTATTGATAATCCATTATTACGACGAAAATTTGGCAAAAATGGGAGAGAGAGAGTGTTAAGGTTTTATGATTGGACTAATAATGTAAATACAATGGTTGCTATATATAAAAATATAATTGATTCTTATGAAGATAATAGTATCTCATGATGTTGATCATCTATATCCTTCCGATCATATTCTTAGGGATCTTATATTTCCTAAGTTGTGGGTTCGGAGTACAATTCAAGCTTTTAGAGGTGAAATTTCTTTTGGAACACTATATAATCGTTTTGTTTCTATATTTGATAAAAGGCTTTGCCGTATTCCTGAAATAATTGATTTTGATATGAGGAATGATGTGAAATCAACTTTTTATTTTGGCATGGATAATGTTTTGGGAATGTCATATCATAAGAAGAAAGCTTTACCTTGGATTCACTATGTATGTGATAAAGGAGGTGATGTGGGGGTACATGGAGTGGAAATTGAGGATGTGAATAAAATGAGGATGGAATATAAAGCTTTTGCGACAATTTCAAGATTGAATTCTTTTGGAATCCGAACACATTATGTACGTTATAATGAAATGACATTCTCTAAAATGGCTAAAATTGGTTATTTATATGATACGTCTGAATTTGATAAGAAGAAAGTTAATTTGAAATTACCTTATAAGATAGGAGATATGTGGGAGTTTCCCTTATATATAATGGACGGATATATAATGAAGAATGGACTAGATAAAGCAAAAGAAGAAACAATGCAAATTTTGAAAGATGCGGAAAGGAAAGGTATTGCTTATTTTACTTTTTTGTTTCATGATTATATGTACAATGATAAAACTTATCCCAATGATAAAGAATATTATGAGTGGTTTATAAGATATTGTGTGGAAAAACAATATCAATTTACTTCTTATACTATTGCAATAAAAGAATTAAATGAAAATGTATGATATGTCGTCTTGCGTAAATTCGGTTTTTGAACAGGTATGGTGGCTAAAAGCTGTTTCTCCTGATAGGGAGTGGAAAGAAGTATTTATTGAAGAAGATGGACAGATTATAGCACGATGGGTGAGTGTTGTTAATAACAATGATTTAATTCTGCCTGCTCAAACCCAAACATTAGGTTTTTGGATTCATCCAGAAATATTGAAAAATGATAAATATTATAATAAGCGAAAAGAAATAATATATAATTTAATAACTCAATTACCTTCGAAATCTGTCCTTTTAAGCTTGGCTCCAGAAAATACTTATTTTCTTCCTTTTATTTGGAAGCGATTTAATATTTCTCCTCGAATATCCTATCGTATTATGGATTTGTCAAATATAGATTCAATTTATAATACTTTTGGTAAAGTAGTAAAGAAGAATATTAAGTCCGCAAAAAATAAAGTAAATGTGTGTGAAATAGATGACATTTCATTATTGCATAATTTAATGAACAAGACATTTGCTTTACAACGCCGTAAATATCCATATACTATAGATTTTTTGAATAGAATATATGGGGCATGTAAACAGCATAATGCATGTAAGTTACTTTATGCTATTGATAAAGAAAACAATATTCATTCAGGAGCCTTATTCGTTTATGATAAACATGTTTGTTACTATTTGATTGCAGGGACAGATCCTGATTATAGAAGTAGCGGTGCTAATACTTTGCTGATATGGGAAGGTATTCAATTAGCTGCTAAGTTTTCTCAGTGTTTTGATTTTGAAGGATCAATGATTGAAGGAATAGAAAAGTTCATACGGCAGTTTGGTGGAGTTCCTGTCACTTATTATGAAATAAAGCGATGTGGCGTTGTTCAAGATTTTTGGGCTATATTAAAGCCCCGAATAAAACGTATAATTGGATATAAATAATGAATATACTTGTAATTAATCATTATGCAGGTTTGCCAGAATTAGGAATGGAGTTTCGTCCATATTATATGGCAAAAGAATGGCTGAGAGAAGGACATCAGGTTTTAATAATTGGTGGAAGTTTTTCGCATCTTAGAAAAAAACAACCGGAAAATACTCGTGATGTAATAGATGGCATTCAATATATTTGGATAAAACTTAATCAATATAAAGGTAATGGGATAGGAAGAGTTATTTCTATATTTTCTTTTGTTGGAAAATTATTCTGTAATTATAGAAAATACCTGAATAACTTTAAGCCAGATGTAGTAATCGCCTCTTCCACATATCCTCTTGATATATATCCTGCTCATAGAATAGCTAAACATTACCATGCAAAGTTAATATATGAAGTCCATGACTTGTGGCCATTATCTCCAATGGAATTAGGAGGATTTTCTGAAAAACATCCTTTCATTAGATTAATGCAGAAGGCAGAGATTGATTGTTATAAATATGTAGATGCTGTCGTTTCTATGCTACCTAAAGCTGAGCCACACATGAGAGAGTATGGATTAACTAAGGGTAAATTTCATTATGTACCTAATGGTATTGTTCTGTCTGATTGGGGTAGTCCTAAAAGTATTTCAGAAGAGCATGGATTACTATTAAATAAGTTACGAAAAGAGGGAAAGTTCATTGTTGGTTTTGCTGGAGCGCATGGAATTGCTAATTCATTATATGCTGTGATTGATGCGGTGGCAATGCTCGGTTCACAGGATGTTGTATTGGTGTTGGTCGGTAGTGGACAAGAGAAAGATAATTTGGTTAAGTATGTACAAAAAAAAGGAATAAAAAACATTTACTTTCTTCCTCCAATAAATAAATTGGAAATTCCTCTTTTACTTAAAGAAATGGATGTTTTGTATATTGGACTACAAAAACAATCTTTGTTCCGTTTTGGCATAAGTCCTAATAAAATGTTTGATTATATGATGGCGGAAAAACCTATAATTCAAGCTATAGATGCTGGTAATAATTTAGTGAAAGAGGCTAACTGTGGAATTGATGTTGAACCGGATAATATAAATGAAATAAGTGAGGCTATATTAACATTAAAATCAATGTCGGAAGAAAAAAGAAATATTTTAGGAGAAAACGGAAAGCGATTTGTTCTGGCAAATCATACTTATCAGATATTAGGTAAACGTTTTCTTGATATAATGATTAATCTTATAGAAAAATGAGAATAGTAACAATAATTGGTGCACGCCCCCAGTTTATAAAAGCGGCTGTTGTTAGTCGTGTGTTTGCTGCCTCTAAAGATGTGGAGGAAATTGTCGTTCATACAGGACAGCATTTTGATGTTAATATGAGTGATGTGTTCTTTGAAGAAATGTGTATACCTAAACCACATTATAACTTGAATATAAATGGTTTGGGGCATGGAGCAATGACAGGGCAGATGCTGGAAAAGATAGAAGAGGTTTTAATAAAGGAACAACCCGATTGGGTATTGGTATATGGAGATACAAACTCTACCATTGCTGGTGCATTGGCTGCGAAGAAATTGCATATAAGAGTAGCTCATGTGGAAGCAGGGCTTCGTTCTTTTAATATGGATATGCCGGAAGAGATAAATCGTATCTTGACAGATCGTATCAGTGATATCCTTTTTTGTCCTACTGATAAGGCTACGGAAAATTTAATAAATGAAGGATATACCAATATTGAATGCGAAATAATAAAGAATGGGGATGTGATGCAAGACGCAGCTTTGTTTTATGCAGATAAATGCAGAAGACCTTTAATTGATTTACCCTATAAATTTATATTGTGTACTGTGCATCGTGCTGAAAATACAGATGATTCGGAGCGATTAAAGAGTATATTTATGGCTTTAGAAAATATATCTCAGAAATGTAAGGTTATATTGCCGCTCCATCCACGCACAAAGAGTAAGTTAAATGGATTAGGATATGATTTCTCTCATTCTAATATTTGCTTTATTCAACCTGTTGGGTATTTGGAGATGGTATGGCTATTGAAGAATTGCGAATTGGTCATGACTGATAGTGGTGGACTTCAAAAAGAAGCTTATTTTTTCGGAAAATATTGTGTTACAATGCGTGAAGAGACAGAATGGGTAGAGTTAGTAGATAATGGCTTTAATCGTTTGGTAGGTAGTGATAAAAAGAAAATAGAAGAGATGTGTTCTTTATTGATGACTACTCCGAGGGCAGGTTTTGAAAGCCGTTTATATGGAAATGGAGATGCCGGAAATAAGATATTGGAAACTTTGCTATTTTAAATGAACTTTCGAGATTTACATATTCAAGGTGAAGTAAAAGACGATTTGCTTTACCGCATTCTTTATTCCACTGACGCTTCTGCCTATCGAGAGATGCCTCTTGCAGTAGCATATCCTAAAGATACGGCTGACGTACAGGAAATCGTTCGTTTTGCTGGAAAAAATCATATCAATTTGATACCCCGTGCCGGTGGAACTTCTTTAGCAGGACAGGTAGTAGGTAAGGGATTAGTAGTAGATGTTTCCAAATACATGAATCGTATTTTGGAAATCAATAAGGAAGAGCGGTGGGTAAGAGTACAACCAGGAACTGTTTTGGATGAATTGAATTTGTATTGTAAACCCTACGGATTATTTTTCGGTCCGGAAACTTCCACTTCTAATCGTTGCTGTTTAGGAGGAATGGTAGGCAATAATTCATGCGGTTCCCATTCTTTAGTATATGGTAGTACACGCGATCATTTGTTAGAAGCTAAGGTTGTCCTAAGTGATGGTTCGGAAGTTACTCTGAAAGGAATGGGTCCTAAAGATGTGGATGAAAAGCGTAAAGCTGACACATTGGAGGGTTACATTTATAATCAAATTATAACTTTACTGGTAAATACTGAACATCAAAAAGAAATTGTAGAGAATTATCCTGATATTTCTTTGCGAAGACGTAATTCCGGATATGCTCTTGATGAGTTATTACATAGCAATTATTTTGTTAAAAATAGTTCTGAGCCATTTAACCTTTGCAAATTGTTGGCTGGTTCGGAAGGTACATTGGCTTTTGTTACGGAACTGAAATTAAATTTAGTGCCTCTTCCACCAAAAGAAAAAGCCGTGATATGTGTACATTGTTCTACTTTGGAAGAATCTTTTGCCGCAAATCTTGTGGCTTTGCGACATGCTCCGGTTGCAATTGAGCTAATGGATAGTACAATACTTGAGTTGAGCAAACAGAATATTTCACAAAATAAGAATCGCTTTTTTATTCAGGGGGATCCTGCTGCTATCCTCATTATTGAGTTAGCTGAGCAAACAAAGGATGAGGTTGATAAAAAGGCTAATGGAATAATTGATGATTTGAAAAGACATCATTATGGAACTCATTATCCTCTTGTATACGGGAAAGATATTAGTCGTGTATGGGCTTTAAGAAAAGCAGGATTAGGATTGCTGTCCGGTATGCCGGGAAGTGCTAAACCTGTTTCATTGATTGAGGACACTGCTATCGCCCCTGAACGTTTAGCTGCTTTTATTGCAGACTTAAAGGCGATGTTAGAGAGACATGGTTTGAATTGTATTTATCATGGTCATATCAGTACGGGGGAGTTACATCTACGTCCGGTGCTCAACTTGAAAGAGAAAAAGGATCAGAGGTTATTCCGTTTGGTTGCCACGGAAACGGCTGAGTTGGTAAAGAAACATAGAGGTTCGTTGAGTGGAGAACATGGGGACGGGCGTTTGAGAGGCGAATTTATTCCTTTGTTGCTGGGTGAGAATGTTTATTATTTTTTGAAAGAGGTAAAAGCTACTTGGGATGCCCCTCATATATTCAATATTGGCAAGATTGTGGATACTCCGCCAATGGATGATAACTTGCGTTACGAACAGCATGAGCTTGGAGTAGAAACCTATTTTGATTTCTTTAAACAAAGAGGATGGTTGTGTGCCATAGAGCAATGTAATGGTTCGGGAGATTGTAGGAAGTCAAGCCTTCTTGGGGGAACGATGTGTCCCACTTTTAGGGCTACAAGGGATGAGAGGAATACAACGCGTGCACGTGCTAATACGTTGAGAGAGCTGCTGATACATCCTATAAAAAATAAGGTATTTAGCCAGCCAGAAATATTAGAGGTGTTGGATACATGCGTTTCGTGCAAGGCTTGTAAGTCAGAATGTCCTTCGAATGTAGATATGGCTCGTTATAAAGCAGAATACTTACAACATCATTATGATGAAATGTTCATTCCTTTGCGTTCCTTATTGATTGGCAATTTGAATAGGGTACAGAAAATAGGGATGGTTGCTCCTCGGTTATATAATGCTTTTGTTGCTTCAAAATTAACTTCTGCATTACTGAAACGGGTATTAAAGTTTGCTCCCCAACGTTCGATTCCAAAACTTTGTAGAATAACTCTGAAGAATTGGTTGCACAATCATCCAGATACGTACAAATATAGCAGAAAGGTATATTTGTTTGCTGATGAATTTACCAATTATATGGATGTGGAGATTGGTATAAAATTCATCAAGCTATTGCGTGCATTGAGGTATGAGGTTGTAATCCCGGAACATGTGGAAAGCGGACGTACTGAATTGTCTAAAGGGCTGTTGAAGAAAGCTAAAAAGATAGCAGAAAAAAATATAGTATTATTAAAAGATGTAGTTACGGAAGAAGTGCCTTTGGTGGGTATTGAGCCTTCGTGTATTCTCTCTTTTCGGGATGAATATACGGATTTGGTAGATAAAAGCTTGCAGGAAGACGCTCGTAAATTATCAATGAATTGTTTGTTATATGACGAGTTTATTGTTCGTGAAATACATAAAGGAAATGTGAAGCAAGAGCAATTTTCTCAATCATCTCTTCATATAAAGTTGCATGGACATTGTCATCAGAAGTCGTTAGCTTCTATAGAAGCTTCAAAAGAAATGCTTTTGCTCCCTAAAAATTATCGGGTAGATATAATTCCGTCGGGATGTTGTGGTATGGCGGGAGCTTTTGGCTATGAGAGGGAACATTATGATTTATCAATGCAGATAGGTGAGCAGGTTTTATTTCCGGCAGTCCGTCAGACCAAAGAAGATATTTGTATTGTTGCTCCCGGAACCAGTTGCAGGCAACAGATTAAAGACGGTACGGGAAGACAAGCTTACCATCCGATTGAAATATTGTATGATGCTTTGATTTGAATTTTTATTAAAATATACACATAATTCATGAAAATACCATTTTCACCACCTTATATTGACGAGGCGGTCATCAACGAAGTCGTTGATTCGTTACGTTCCGGTTGGATCACATCCGGTCCGAAAGTGAAGGCTTTGGAGGAAGAAATAAAATCTTTCTCGGGAGCAAAGGAAGTACTTTGTGTCAATTCCTGGACATCAGGAGCTATTATGATGTTGCGTTGGCTGGGAGTGAAGGAGGGAGATGAAGTAATTGTTCCTGCTTATACTTATAGCGCAACGGCATTGGCCGTGCTTCATGCCGGGGCTAAACCGGTGATGGTGGATTCCGGAATGGATTTTAATATCTCGGTAGAGGCTGTTCGTAAAGCTATTACTGCTAAAACAAAGGCAATTATCCCGGTAGACATTGCCGGTTTTCCTTGCGATTATGAAAAGATCATGGCACTGGTACAGGAATCTGAAATGATAAAATTGTTCCGTGCGGAATCTCCCGTACAAGAAAAATTAGGACGTATCTTGGTGATGAATGATGCTGCCCATTCTTTGGGGGCACGTTACAGTAACCGGCAGCGTACCGGTTGCGAAACTGATGTGGCTATCTTTTCACTCCATGCCGTGAAGAACGTGACTACTGCCGAAGGTGGAGCCATTTGTTTGAACTTGCCCAAGCCGTTCGATAATGCAGAGCTGTATAAAGAACTCCGGATGATGAGCCTGAACTGCCAGACTAAGGATGCTTTTTCGAAATCTAAAGCCGGAGGATGGCGTTATGATATTGTCGGTTTCGGTATGAAAATCAATATGGCCGATGTGAATGCTGCCATCGGACTGGCGCAAATACGGGAATATCCGGAGTTACTGAAGGAGCGGAAGAGGGTGTTCAATACTTACAATGATGCTTTTTCGACTTGTGACTGGGCCATCGTTCCGCCTTCTGTAGATGGAGAAAAGGAAAGCTCTTATCATATTTATGCTTTGCGTGTGAAAGACTTTACAGAAGAGCAACGTGACCGGATGATTGACGAGATCGCTAAACGTGAAGTGGCTGTGAATGTACATTTTATACCAATGCCGATGTTGTCGTTCTTCAAATCGATGGGATATGATATGAATGATTATCCACAGGCTTATCAGAATTTTAAGGGTGAGATATCATTGCCGATATATCCTCAACTGGATAGTGAAAAATTGAATTTCATTATTGATACTGTAAAGGCGGCCTATGCGACCGTAATCGCAGAAAACAAATAGTATATCTACAAACACTAAACAGATAAGCTTCTTGATTCGTTTTTTTGATATTGTTTTTTCCCTTTTGGGAATCCTCCTGCTTTCTCCCGTTTTTCTCTTTCTTTATATAGCCATCTGCCTTGAAAGTAAAGGAGGCGGTTTCTATAAACAACTTCGTGTGGGACAATACGGGCGGGACTTTTATGTCTATAAATTCCGTTCAATGCGTGTGGGGGCTGATAAGAAGGGACTGATAACGGTAGGGGGGAGAGATCCCAGAATAACCCGTACCGGGTATTTTATCCGAAAGTATAAATTAGATGAATTACCCCAGTTGTTCAATGTACTGAAAGGTGATATGAGTCTTGTGGGACCACGGCCTGAGGTTCGTAAGTATGTGGATTTGTATACTGATGACCAGAAAAAGGTATTGAGCGTACGTCCCGGAATTACGGATTATGCTTCTATTGAATATGTGGATGAAAATACGATTCTTGGAAAGGCTTCGGATCCCGACAAGGCATATATAGAACAGATTATGCCCGATAAAATACGGTATAATATGAAATATATATGTAATCGTTCGGTGAAGGAATATTTTAAAATTATATTTCTGACATTTTGGAGCATCATTCGTTAGATACGTTTTTAAAGAAAGTGGGGAAAATCCTTCTTTTTGTTTTTGTACCTTATTACGTGAGAAAGAAGAAGGAGTAGTAGCTCGGAGGTAAGTTCCGGAAAGAAATTAATTCAATAAAAGAGAAAGGATCAGCAATTGCTGATCCTTTCTCTTTTATTGAGCCTCTTGTCGGATTC